>Ga0082212_10002755_pt1 | contig 25319 bp, 17 predicted proteins | sample TergutNt197P3_FD_71548 | JGI IMG/M metagenome (GOLD analysis project Ga0082212, IMG submission 71548) | Neocapritermes taracua P3 segment gut microbial communities from Petit-Saut dam, French Guiana - Nt197 P3 | ecosystem: Host-associated > Arthropoda: Insects > Digestive system > Gut ...
GCCTGTCAATGGGTTAGGCTCTCCGCTTAACTTGTAAATACGGCGTTTCGTTCCCCGCAATCTCTGAACGACATTAAAGGTTTCCTCGTCTATGATGGCGGGGTGGCTGTCTTTGAAAACAAGCCTATTTTCGGGGGCGGTCTGCTCCCGCTTTTTGGATTTGTAGCTTTCTTTGCTCGTCTTGTTCAAGACTTTCCATCCCATGTATTCCTCTTTTCTGAGGATTACAATTAAAGTGGTCGGATTCCATCTTGCGGGGTTTTCGTTATGCGCGCCCCTGCTTACTTTCGCGCCTGTGCTTTTCCAATATGCGTTGGGGGTCAACACGCCCTCGGCGGTCAGTTCGTCCGCGATTTGCATTAGGTTTTTGCCGTTGATAATGCTTCGGAAAATGCGTTGCACGATAGGGGCGGTTTCCTCGTCTATTATCCACTCTTGGCGGTCATTTGGGTCGTGCTTGTAGCCATAGGGGATAGCCCCTGTAACGCGCTTTCCCTGTGCTGTCCGTTGTCCGTTTATGGCTCTGATTTTGCGGCTCGTATCTCTGGCGTGCCACTCCGCTATGATGTTTCGGAAAGGCATAAAATCGTCCTCGCCCTTGTCGGTGTCTATGCTCTCGGCAACGGCTATCAGCCGCACGCCCATTTCGCGTATCTGCTCCAAAAACAAGCCCACGCGCAAGTGGTCGCGCCCTAAACGGCTCATGTCCTTAATCAGTATCGCGTTGACGTTCCCGCGCTCTATTTCGTCCATCATTTTCATAAAGGCGGGTCTATCCCATCTTGTTCCGCTCCATCCGTCATCCGATAGATGAACAAAGTTTGTAAAGCCGTTTTTGATTGCGTATTCTTCGAGGTAGGATTTTTGATTTTCGATTGACAGGCTTTCATTCTCCCGCCCGTCCTCATGGCTTAGTCTTTCGTAAAGGATATTGATTTTACTGTTCATGGTTTCCTCTTTCCGGCTGTCCGGTTTGTCTGCGGCACATAAGCTATTAAGCAGTTTTCTTTCCCTCGCTTTCTATCTGGCGCAGGATTTTGTCCTCTATGGTTTCTCTGCTTGTCCTGCTGAAATGGACGGACACGGTGTAAACCGTGGAGCCAATCCTTTTTTTGAAGTCAGCCGTTTCCGCGCCCCTGCGGGTCTTGTTTCCGTTTGTCGTAACGGTCTGCATGGTCTTGGCTCCTTTCGATATTGATTTGTGGGTTGATAGGGTGTAAAATATGGCTGTGATACTCCTTTCTTGTTTTTTGAGGGCGTAGTCCGATTTGTCCAATCTCCGACAATGCCCCTCTACTAATAGGAGAAAATGCGGGGGTAAAACGGAACATTTTTCAAAAAGATTTTGCATTTTCGCCCGACACTTATTAACGTCATAAGCAGGGGTAAAATGTTCCTGCGGCGGTTGCCTTTCCCGCTTCGCGCCGCTTACCGTTCCGCTCCCTTTCTCCTGTGGGTGTCCGTCCATCTGTTGTGCCGCAACAAAAAGGACTGCCTGTATATTACGGTCATAAGACCTACCTTTACAGTACAGTCCTTTTGGCGTTTGAATGTGAGCACCCGCCGGTATTAGGTAAAATGCGTGGTAAAACGCGTGAAATGGGCGGAATAGCCGACGCAAAGAAGGCTGCAGGATTCTTCAGCCGGTTGCCGGGCGGAGCGGATCCGCCGCCCGCTACGGCCTTTGCGGCTGGCCGGCGGTCAGGTTCTCATCAAAGGTAATCGTCAGCTTCACTTCTTCCCCTGCCCGCCAGACGGTAATGGTCGTCGTATCCCCGGCCTTGAACCGCCTCAGCGTGAACAATAGCATATCCCTGGAGGTGATTTCGGTGTCCCCAAGCGCAATAATGATATCGCCGACTTCGAGGCCCGCCTTCTCGCCGGCAGAACCCTCGGCAACGGACCTGACAGACGCGCCTACGACAAGGTCGTAAAAGTCCGCGTTCCCCCGCGTGACCGACGAGACAGTGATACCGATGAATGCCCTGCCCGTTATATAGCCATGCTCTATAAGCTCCATTGCTATCTCAATGGCGTCGTTAATTGGTATTGCGAAGCCGATGCCCTCGACTGAGTTACCCATTATCTTCATCGAAACGATGCCAATGACGTCGCCGAACCTGTTGAAGATCGGACCGCCTGAGTTGCCCGGGTTCACAGCCGCGTCAAACTGGAAGGCGCTTATCAGCTTGTTATCGACAGAGACGATCCTGTCAAGGGCTGATATGATACCTGCCGTCATCGTGTGGAAAAGATCTCCGAACGGGTTGCCGACAGCGTAAACGCGCTGGCCGACGCTGATTTCGTCGCTGTCGCCGATTACAACGGCGTTGAGCCCTTCAGCTTCGATTTTGATAAGGGCCACGTCGCTGCCCTCATCAAAGCCTATCACCTGCGCGGGGTACTCCGACCCATCGTGCGTACAGACCCTTATTGGCAGATCGTTGTTATATGCGGCTTCTATTACATGGTAGTTAGTTAGTATATACCCATCGCTGGAAATGATGAACCCGGAGCCGGTTACCGGCGTCGTTGAGCTTTGAATGCCCGGTATGGCCCCCGGCGTCGGCGACTCCGACTCAATTCCGACTACCTGGTTCAGAGCCATTTCGTATATTACTTCGGCAGGCAGTTCAGTGCCGCTTGTTGTTATTGGCGACGTCAAACCGCTGACCTGGGGGTTGCCGGTGCTACCCAGCGTTACTTGGTTTGACACATTGGTAACGGTGGACTCAAAATCACCCCTCCGGATCCTGAACTCCAGAACCGCATATGACGCCGCGCCGCTGATTGCAGCGCACACGACAATCAGGCATACAGCTTGTACCAGTTTACGAAAGACCACGCCGCTGCCGCTGCGGGCGCCGGCGGGTTTGGGATTGGCGGCCCGCCTGCGTTGGTTGTGCGGATTTACGTGTATTCCCGGGGTATACATTTCAGATGTTGTCTCATATGCCTGGCTGTATGAGGGTTCGCACCAGTCCTCTGCGTAAGGTGGCGCGCCTTCAGCCCCGTTTGCGTCCCGGTACCGCGAGGCAAAAGGCCGCCATGATTGATAAACAGGCGCCGGGGTTTGCGCAGCCATATTCTCGGCGGGTATGGCGTGCCGACCGGGAGCCGGGGGCTCCGGCTCATTCAGGGCGTTATATGTAAACCCGTGCCCGACGTCGGCGCTGTGGGGCGCGGCGTTCGGATAATCCCGGGCGTCATATACGGGGCCGTGCCCGGTCCGGTATTCCTGACCCGCAGCCTCCCGAATCTCCGGGGGGCCCTGTGGGGCGTCAGGCTCAACATGGAGTCCGGAACCCTCATTGGTGTGCATATCCTCAGGTTTATGTCCAACGTCTTGTTCATTGCGCTGCCCGGAGGGATAACCTTCGTTTGACCTCTCGCCGCTACCTTCGCCGTATTGCATGTTTTTCCTTACCTCCAGAAAAATTGGTAACACAATAATAGTGCCAGATTATGTATATTGCATGAATAAAGTAATAATATTTTCTTAACCTTGATCGGCGGTTACCAAGTATTGCCGCATTCTGCGACGTTACACTTCACACGGTCACTTGCGTCAGGCGTTGCAACTGCATTCCTTCCCGCATGTAAAAGCGTCCATGTCTTATACATGCGGCGCTCCGCATCCATGCTCCGCTTACGGAATGCACTCACAACGCCTGACCGGACCGTGCGAAGTGTAATTCTGCGACCGCAATTGTCAACAAGTATAACCGCATCTTGTTTTCAATTTTGGTGATGGCGTGTTATAATACGGGAATAGGGAAAGAGATTGAAGAAGATGTGTTCTATAACGGATATGTCCAATCATACAACGTGTATTTCTAATCTTTTAGCAAGTCCTCTGCTGTTACAAGGGAGTGTACCATGTCAAAGTAGTCATTGCGCTTTATGCCAAAAGGTGTTATAAGAGCAGTATGGATTGCTTTTTTTGTTCCAGTTTCTTCAATAAACACGTTACGTTTGGTGCGGAGCTCCTGCGCCTGCTTCTTTGTGAAAGAAAACTCAGCGTCAGAGAATTTCACTTCGCATAAGGAAATCACCTGGTCGTTGCGGTTTATCATCAAATCTATTTGGACGCCTGGTTCTGCTCTCTCACTGCGCCAGGACTCGATATGCGTGATGACTCCTGCAACGCCTATAGCATTTTTAATTTGATTGACATGAGATAAGCAGACTTGCTCAAAGGCGTATCCGCGCCATGTACGGAAAGCTTGTGTCTCGCGCTTTTTCATCCAATAGTCGGGATCATCGTCTGAACTGCCCTTAATAAAGGCTAAATGGAATAGCGTAAAGTGGTCAACAAGCTGATAAAGCATTCCCTTTTTCTTTCGCGCAAATGGGGCGTATTTTCGAATAAAGCCACTCAACTCCAACTCTTCCAAGGCGTCAGAAAGGCTGCCGCCCTCAGGCAACTTCGTTATTTTCTTGATATCCTCTCTCGAGAGGCCGCATTTCTTTTTTCCTAGAGCCTCGACTACAAGAATATGACGTGCGGCGTTACTAAAGAGCGAAGCGTAAAGATTGTTGAATTCTTCACGCAACTCGCCTCCGGGCATAAAACACAAGCGGTTAACGTTTTGCGCTAAGCTGAGGTTCTTGTTGATCAAGCTCAAGTAATAAGGAATGCCTCCAAAAGTCATATATATCTCTAACAAACTGAGTTCGTCTGTTGGGAGTCCTTCGCGTTGTGCATACAAACGACATTCCGCTAGAGTGAAAGGCTGCAAGAAGATGCGCCTGGTGATTCTATTGTGCAAACCCCCACGATTTCGAAATAGTTTTTTGACGATCCACGAAGCAGCTGAACCGCAAACAATCAGCATCACATCGTTTTGTGCTGACGCCCAACCGTTCCAAAAATGCTCCAGCGCCGGAATGAACCGCGATCCTTTTGTATCGAGCCATGGCATCTCATCAAGAAACACAACCTTACGTTTTCTGGTTGACTTTTCCAGCAGTGACCTCAGTTTTTCAAATGCAGCAAACCAGTCAGCTATAAGCGGTACGGCATTTAAACCGTATTCTGATAATGCGTCTGCGAAATTAATGAGCTGCCCTTGCGTGTTTTCATCCAGAACAGCGGTCACTTTAAAAGCATAATCGTTGGCAAAAAGGTTGTTCACAAGGAAAGTTTTACCAACCCTGCGACGTCCATATATGGTGATGAACTCAGCGCGGCTCGATTGAAAAAGATTAAGAAGTTCATCTTTTTCCTTTCTTCTTCCGACAATTGTGTTATTCAAGATATAACCTCCAACAAAGTTCATCTCAGAGAAATCGCACTAATATTAGCACATTTCTCGAACTAAGTATAGTGGTTGAGTCATTCTTTTTCTTAAATTTTGCTTTACAAAGCAGAAAAATCGACATTTACCCTTGCCGGCACGTCTTTGAAGAAAGGAAGTTGATAGAGATGGCAAAGAAGATTATAACTATCGCCCTGACGATCGTGATTGCCCTCGGGATGTTCCCGGCGGCGGCAGCGGCGGCAACGGCGGCGACGGCCCCGGCAGTGGTGGCGGTAACACCGGAAATGGCCCATGCAACGGCCCCGGTAACGATACCGGCGGCAGTGGCGGCAGTGGCAGCGGCAACCCCGGCGGCGGAATACTAGGCTGAGACGCGCGCGGTGCGACCCCTGGCGGCAACGCTCACGGCGTCGCCCACGGCCGCGACAGTCATCTTTGACGGGAAAAGCATCGCCTTCGACGCGTACAACATCAACGGCAACAACTACTTCAAGCTCCGGGACCTGGCGTACACGATCAACGGCACGCCAAAGCAGTTCGAGGCCGGGTGGGACGGTGCGAACAACGCGATTACGCTGACCAGCGGCATGGCGTACACGCCGAACAACAGCGAGATGGTGCGCGGGAGCGGCGGCAACAAGACGCCGACGCCGACGAACTCGGTGATATACCTCGACGGCAGGACGGTCGCGTTCACCGCGTACAACATAGAAGGCAGCAACTACTTCAAGCTCCGCGAGGTCGCGATGGCCTTCAACTTCAGCGTGACCTGGGACGCGGTCTACCAGACGATAATAGCCGACACGTCGAAGGACTACACTACCGAGGACGGCAGCCCGCTGACGCTAGGCGACCTTTTCGACACTTCTGCCCCCATCCCGGTGTCGAGGATGCTCGGGTACTACGACCTCACCGCGGAGGAGCTGCAGTTGTACCACCGCCTTGCCACATGCGTCGAGAACTACGAATTATCGCTGGACGTGCCGAATATGAGCCTCGACTCCTGTATCAGGGCCGCTTGTACCCTGAACGATACAAGGCCCGATCTCTTCTGGTGGCTCCAGGGTAGACCGTTTCAATATATAGCTGATGGTGACAAGGTTTTCCTGTTATTGCCCTATTACTTTACAGGCAACGAGCTGATTTCCTCAAAAGTTACTATCGACCCCAACCTCAGAGAGGGCTACAAGGTCGATTACCCGTCGAGTACGCTCGTTAATGCGGGGAAGGCCTGGGTTGAGCGGACGAAACCCGCCATAACAAACGCGCTCAGGAGCATACCCGTAAGGGCGGGGATGTCACCTTATGAACTGGAGCTCGCCATCCACGACTGGCTGATGGTGAATGCTATATATCATGATAGGATAGACCCGGCCACCGGGGAGAATACCCTGCATCAGGTCACGTCGATGAGCGAGGTCGTACTGAACCAGCGCGCGAATTGCGCGGGCTTTTCAACAACTTTCCAGTACATCATGAACATGCTGGGGATCGAGTGCCTGATTAGATCCGGAGCTATCCCAGATGGCGAAGGCCAACCAGATGGCGAAGGCCACGGATGGAACGTTGTCAGGCTGGGCGGTGAGTGGTACAATGTGGACGTGACTAATGACAGGGCATATCTGGTAAGAGGCAACAGCAACCGTGCCCATTACTTTTTCAACTGCACCGACAAGCGTTTGACCGACTATGGGTTCACTATTGGGCATAGGATTATCCTCAACCCGAATATAACCTGCACGGCGACCAGGTACAGCTACGACAACATGGGCGGGTAAACGCCCGGGAGCAGTGGGAGTAACGCTTCGATGCATCGACCAAGATAAACGACAGCGACGAAAGGAATAACTAATATGGCCTTCTTCTTCAACGAGCCCTCGCGCACATTCAGCGAGTATCTGCTCGTGCCCGGATACTCCAGCGCGGATTGCACCCCCGATAATGTCGACTTGAAGGCGCCGCTCGTAAAGTACAGGCGCGGTGAAGAGCCTGAAATGGCCATCAACATCCCTCTGACCTCCGCCATCATGCAATCGGTATCTGACGATAACATGGCCGTCGCGCTTGCAAAAGAGGGCGGCGTGTCATTTATCTACTGTTCGCAGTCAATCGAGAGCCAGGCCGCTATGGTCGGGAGGGCAAAATCCTACAAAGCAGGGTTTGTCGTAAGCGACTCGAACATCAGCCCTGACGCATCATTGTCTGAAATCCTCGCGCTGAAGGATAAGACGGGGCACTCCACCGTTGCGGTGACTTCGGACGGAAAATGCAATGGCAAGCTTGTAGGCATCGTCACCGGTCGTGACTATCGGGTCAGCCGGATGGATGGCACGGAAGCCGTGCGTGACTTCATGACCCCGATAAACAAGCTGGTTACTGCCCCGGCCGGGACGTCGCTAAGCGAGGCTAACGATATCATATGGGACAACAAACTCAACTGCCTGCCTGTGATTGACGACGGGGGTCGGCTCCTGCACATGGTTTTCCGTAAGGATTACGACTCCCATAAGGAAAATAAGCTCGAGCTTCTGGATGAGCAGAAAAAGTATGTAGTCGGCGCGGGCGTCAACACGCACGATCATGCCGAGCGCATACCCGCGCTCATCGAAGCGGGCGCAGACATTCTCTGTATCGATTCCTCCGAAGGTTTCTCAGAGTGGCAAAAAAGCACGCTTGGCTGGGTACGCAGCAAATACGGGGACACTGTCAAGATCGGGGCCGGAAATGTCGTCGACGGCGAGGGGTTCCGGTTCCTGGCAAACTGCGGCGCAGACTTCGTCAAGGTTGGCATAGGCGGCGGATCGATATGTATCACCCGAGAGCAAAAGGGTATCGGACGCGGGCAGGCGACGGCGGTCATAGATGTATGCAATGCCCGAAACGAGTATTTTAAGAACACGGGTATTTATATTCCGGTATGTTCGGACGGCGGGATAGTGCTCGACTACCACTTCACGCTCGCGCTTGCCATGGGCGCTGACTTCCTAATGCTCGGGCGCTACTTCGCGAGGTTTGACGAGAGCCCGACCAACAGGATAAGCATTGGCGGCAGTTATATGAAGGAGTACTGGGGTGAGGGTTCAGCGCGTGCGCGGAACTGGCAGAGGTACGACCATGGCGGTCAGCAAAAGCTCATGTTCGAAGAAGGCGTCGACTCCTATGTTCCTTACGCGGGGAGCCTGAAGGACAATGTCGGGCTGACGCTTGGGAAGATACGTTCGACCATGTGCAACTGCGGGGCCCGCACTTTGCCGGAGCTTCAGAAGAAAGCGAAACTCACGCTTGTTTCGGCGACGTCGATTGTCGAGGGGAGCGCTCATGATGTTACCTTGAAGGAAAATATCACACCGATAGGGTACTCAAATCCGTAGGCGATATAACAAAAATCGATTGAAGCGATATAACAAAAATCGATTGAAGCCTTGACGCAAATGATAAGCTGTGGTATCATAACCCTCGCCGATATGATTTGTGATACCGCGGGGTGGAGCAGTCCGGTAGCTCGTTGGGCTCATAACCCAAAGGTCAGAGGTTCAAATCCTCTCCCCGCAACCATAATCAAACCCTGTAGTTGCTATGACTACAGGGTTGTTTTATTACATCAAAGTATCGGCGGCAATCATGGCAAATCCTACTTGCGGCCTTTATTCAGTTTCTCACGCAGTACGAAATAGCTGAAGGTTGCCTTGGTAAAAAGGTATTGTTTACAAAAAGGTTGCACACTCCGAAGAAATTTATGGTACAATTAACCAAGTATTTTGCGCCGGAGATTTCACTGTTCGAGAGTAGAAAATCATAAGGAGGTAGCATAATGTCATTATCGGCGGAAGAAAAGAAAAGGCTTCAGGACGTCGCGCGCGAGCTCCGGCTTACGGTCATTGACGTAATGACCTGGTCGGGCGGCGCGCACGTGGGCGGATCGTTAAGCAGCATGGATATCCTCACGATTTTGTATTTCAAATATCTCAACATCAAACCTGACTCACCGCAATGGGAAGATCGCGATCGCTTCATTCTATCAAAGGGCCACGCGGCGGCGGGGTACATACCCGTTCTTGCCAAGCGCGGATACTTTGCGGAAGAGACGCTCAAGAGCTTCAACCACTTCGGATCGCCTTTCGCGATGCACCCGGATAGTAATAAAGTAATCGGATGCGACGCATCCGCCGGCTCGCTCGGGCACGGGCTTTCAATGGCTGTCGGGCTTGGGCTCGGGGCGCGGTATCTGGGCAAAGACTGGAAAACCTGCTGCCTGATGGGGGACGGTGAATGTTGCGAGGGAAGCGTTTGGGAGGCCGCTATGTCGGCGGCGCAATTCAAACTCGGTAATGTGATCGGCATAGTAGACAGGAACAAGCTGATGATCGACGGCTTCACAGAAGACGTCATGGCGCTCGAACCGTTTGCGGACAAGTGGCGCGCCTTTGGCTGGGAGGTCCTCGAGGTTGACGGCCACAGCTTCGACGAACTGGACGCGGCTTTTGAAAAAGCGTGGGCGGCGACGGACAAGCCCGTTCTCATCCTTGCGGACACGATAAAGGGTAAAGGCGTAGATTTTATGGAGAATAATGTTGTATGGCACTACGCCTCCGGCGACACCTCGGCCTGCGAAAAGGCAAAGGCGTCCATTATGAATAGTTAAGGAGGGCAGCGGAATGTCAGTAATTACCGGAACAAATTGGAACGCATATGACGCGGCGACAATGACCGCCCGTGAAATTTATGGGCGTACGCTTGCCGAGATGGGGAAAAGCAACGATAAAATCGTCGGCCTCACTGCCGACCTCGAGAAGACTACGGCAATAATCCATTTCGGCGAGGCGTTTCCCGAAAGATTCTTTAACGTAGGCATAGCCGAACAGAACATGTTTGGAATAGCGGCCGGCCTTGCCAAAGCCGGACTTGTCCCATTTGCGTCTACTATGGCGGTTTTTGCGTGTTTTCGCGCGGGGGAACAGATTCGTACGGATATTGCGTATCAAAACCTGCCGGTCAAGATAATCGCCACGCACGCCGGCATATCTTTCGGTCACGCGGGAACGACCCACCATTGCACTGAAGACTTTGCGGTTATGCGCTCTATAGCGAACATGACCGTCATATGCCCCGCGGACGGCGTCGAGACTTCAAAAGCCGTACAGGCTTGCGTTGATGTTCCGGGGCCGGTTTACATCCGCATCGGGCGCGGCTTTGAGCCGCCATGTTACGAATCGGACGACTATGTATACGAGATTGGTAAAGCTGTCACCATGCGCGACGGCGCCGATTTCACCATCATATGCTGCGGTATTGCGGTACTGCAAGCTGTAAACGCCGCGAAGACCCTTGCTGAAAACGATGGACTTTCTGTGCGGGTACTCAATATGCATACAATTAAACCTATAGACCGCGACGCTATACTGAGCGCCGTGACGGATACCCGACGTATCCTGACTGTGGAGGAACACAATATCGAGGGCGGTCTAGGAGACGCCGTTGCTTCCGTAATCGCGGAGTCCGGAAAGGGTTGCGTGTTCAGAAAGCACGGTATGAAGGACGAGTTTTCGACCATTGGGTACGCCGAGGACCTATACGCGCACTACGGGTTCGACGCCAACGGCATAGTGGACAAGGTGCGGGAAATGATGGGGTTGGAGTTCGAAGCCGATGAGAACTGGGACGATGATTAGGGGATGGACGATTATGCCTGAAGTATAGTGAAAGGAATGGACTTAATTATGATTGCTTCACCGCAGGATATTATGACAGCTAAGTTATTCTTCAACGCGGCTTTTCCCGTCATGCAGGTACTGCTTGATGATAAACCTAATCTTAATAAGAAGTTTTCAAAAATACGCGCGATTGTCCAGTTCGGCGCTTTGGACGATACCGAGCCTCTATTCTGTCATTTAACGTTCATCGACGGCAAGGTCGCCGTCACGCAGGGCAAAGCGGATAATCCCGACCTTGCGCTGACCTTTTCCTCCATCGCCAAAATGAATGCGTTGCTGAAGGGCGGCCTGACGCTGCCTTCGATCAAGGGCAAGCTTGGGCTGCTTCCAAGCATTCTATCCTTGCTTATGGGTCTGAAGATCATGACAAAGGACAATGCGAAGCTTAAGACGCCGGGGGAAAAAGCGCTAAAGGTCAAATGTAGCCTTTACATGATCACGCGCGCGCTCAGCCAGTACAACAAGCTGGGCAATGAAGATATGCAGGAGTTCTGTCAGCGACAGCCCGACCGGATATATCAGTTCCGCGTGGAAAAAGACGGCAATCCAGCTTTTATTGCGGCGTATCTTCGCATTAAAGCGGGCAAGTCAAAATCCGGCCACGGGGTCTATGAGCGCCGCTCGCCTTTTGTGCTGTTCCGTTTTACATCCGTGGACGGCGCGTTGAAGATACTCGACAAAGAGGTCGAATTCGTGGAGGGCGTGGAAAAAGGTTTTGTAGAAACGATAGGAAGCCCCGAGTACGCTATGTACCTCAACGACTACATGGCTGTGCTGCAAGGGATGCTTACTTGAGTTGTAATATCTATACAGGACTCCCGATTTGACGCTGTATTTTCATTCCGCCAGCGTAACCGCGGGCGGCGGAGCGCCGCATGTATTAACCTGGACGTTTATCCATGCGGAAAGGAATGAAAATGCATTAGCTGATGCGAGTGGAGTTCTGTATAGACTCAAAATGTATAAGGAGTGGCGCTATGAAAGCTGTATATTTTGAAAAAGATATCCCGCGAATACTCATGAGCAAATTTGCCGCCAAGTGCTGGAAGGGTCTGCTGTCTACCGGTATTAACGCGGTAAAGTTCAAAAAGAAAATGCCCGACCCGCGACTCCCTGCGGACGACTGGGTGCGTGTGAAGAATGTAGCTTGCGGCCTTTGCGGTACGGACGTCAGCTTTTTCAAAGCCACCACCGGCACTAATTCAGCATTCGAGCCGATACCCGGCTCAAAACGCACCTTCCTTGGCCACGAAAACATTGGCGTAGTGACGGAGACAGGCGGCGCAGTCAAAGACTTTAAAATCGGCGACCGCGTCACTATACGCGCCTACATGGCGGGTTGTGATACCAAAGGCCTCCGCGAGCGGTGCCACTTCTGCGAGCAGGGCGATTACAACTTCTGCGTGAATTATGGCGCCGACAGCCCGTATGGGACCGTTGACACGGGCGCCGGGTGGAGCGACAGTTTCATATACCCGGCGAACGGCCTTGCCCATGTATATGATGAAATAACCGACGAACAGGCAGTTATGGTCGAACCGACATGCGTGTCAATTCACGCCGCGCTTTGCGCTCCCCCGGAAAAGGGCGAAAAAGTTCTCGTCATGGGCTGCGGCACAATCGGACTGGGGCTTGTGCAGGCTATCAGGATAGTGCAGCCCGAATGCGAAATATGGGTGATGGAGCGCGTGAAAACAAAACAGGAGTTTGCCAAAAAGCTGGGCGCCGACTACGTTTTGGAAGGCGAGGTTTTCGAGGCGGCGTCAAAAGCGACGGGCGGCAGCAAGGTCTTCACCGGTATGAGCAATAATAAGTACTTCTTCGGAGGTTTCGATCGGGTCTATGACTGTATCGGCGGCAACTGGTCGAACAACACCGGGTTCAGACTTCTGCGCGCCAGGGGGACATTTGTTAAAATCGGCCATCATATGAACGCCGTCACTTTTGATGAAAGCCCCATATGGTGGCAGGAGCTCCGGGTGATTGGTATCGACGCGCACGGCATGGAAACATGGCAAGGCCGCAGGCTCTATACCTTCGACCTTGCGCAGGAGTGGATACGCGACGGAGTCTACAAGACCGAGGGCTTTGTAACTCATCACTTTAAACTGGACGATTATAAAAAGGCGCTCAAGCTCGCCATGGATAACCCGCCTGAAGTCATCAAGATCGTCATCGACTGCCAATAGAGGAAGCGAGAGTCTTGTTTTACGGCTTCAAAAAGGCTTCAAGCTTATCACTGTGAGTGCGCCGGTCGGTTCCCCTGCAGGGAACCGCGAGCCGATGCGAAAGGAATGGTCATTGTTATGGGCATATCAGATATTATAACGCGCCAGCGGGAGTATTATAGTTCGGGCGCGACCCGGCCCCTTCAGTTCCGCATGTCTGCGCTCAAATCCCTGCGCGATTCGCTGAACAAGAACGAAAGCCTTATATTCGACGCGCTTTACAAAGATTTGGGTAAGCATCCTATGGAGAGCTTCATTTCCGAAACGGGTATTGTACAGGGCGAAATAAAATACCAGCTACGGCGTCTGCCGGGCTGGATGCGGGCGAAGAGGGTAAAAACCCCAATCGCCCAATTCCACGCCAGGAGTTTTATCTCGCCTGAACCATATGGGGTAGCGCTTGTCATGTCGCCGTGGAATTACCCGGTCCAACTTAGCCTTTCGCCTGTCATTGGAGCCGTCGCGGCCGGCAATTGCGCCGTAGTCAAGCCATCCGCTTACACCCCGGAGACGTCCCATGCAATTGCAAAAGTCATAGGCGACGCTTTCGATCCTGCGCATGTCGCCATAGTAGAGGGCGGGCGCGAGGAAAATAAATCTCTTCTCAACGAAGTATTCGACTATATATTCTTTACCGGCAGCGTAGCCGTGGGGAAAACGGTAATGGAGGCCGCTGCAAAGAACCTTACGCCCCTGACCCTGGAGTTGGGCGGGAAAAGCCCCGTGATAGTGGACGCTTCCGCCAATCTCAAACTGGCGGCGCGGCGGATAGCTTTTGGAAAGGTGCTGAACTCAGGGCAGACATGCGTCGCGCCCGACTATCTTCTGATAGACGAACGCGTGCTGGATGTGTTCATTGCGGAGTACAAGAAAGCTCTTGAGGAGTTTTTCCCGGGCGGCGACACGTCGAATATGACTGTTATGGTCAACGAGAAGCATTTCAGGCGCGTTACAGGGCTCATCGATGGGCAAACCGCAGCCATAGGCGGCGGTTCCGACCCGGAGCGCTTGTTTATCGAGCCGGCTCTCCTTGTGGACGTCAATCAGGATTCGCCGATAATGTCCGAAGAGATATTCGGCCCGGTACTGCCGGTACTTACCTTCAAGGAACTCGACGAGTGCATCAGTTTGATAACATCCCGACCGAAGCCGCTGGCATTGTACTTGTTCACGTCGGACAGGGCTACAGAAAAATATATACTGGACAGGTGTTCTTTCGGCGGGGGGTGTATAAATGATACGATTATACACCTTGCCACACAGCATATGAGTTTCGGCGGCGTCGGCGAGTCGGGCATGGGCAGCTATCATGGCAAACGCAGCTTTGACACGTTTACGCACTACCGCAGCATCGTCAAGAAGTCAACATGGCTCGATCTGAAGCTGCGTTATCACCCCTACACCGAAGCAAATCTGAAGATGATCCGAAAAGCGTTGTAGGTTACCGCTGACTAAAACGCGCCGCTTGATTAGTATCGGACGTTTTTGCCTAGAGTGTCGGGATTTAGTCAGTAGTTACCTAGGCCGCCTCATTCATTGAGTAGGTCTTTGAGGAGAGCAAACAGTGAAAATACCCATCACACACCTAAAAGCATGAAACCGGGAAGCCAGCCTCTACTCCCTGACAGGACCCTTGTCCGCCTACCCCTCCATCTGCTGCAGAACCGTCAGCTTCCTGAAGTTTCGGAACATTAAGAACAACGACAACAGACATGCCATGGCGTCAGCGACGGGGCCTGCGTATAGCGCCCCATCGAGCCCCCAGAACAGCGGGAATACTATCAAAAGCGGAATCAGGAAAAACCCCTGCCGGGATAAGGAGAGCACTATACCCTGGCTGGGGTAGCCGATACTGGTGAAGTAGTTGACAGTCAAAGGCTGTATCCCGAATACGAAAATCATGAACATATAAGTCTTCATATAGCGTTCAGCGAAATCGAAGTAAAGGTCGTCAAAAGTCTCGCCCGAACCAAAAATGCTGACCATCTGGCGCGGGAAAGTCTGGAACGCTATGAAAGCGAGTATGCTGATAACAATGACTACTACAAAAGCCTTCTTGTATGTCTCTTTCACACGGGCGTAATTCTTCGCCCCGATGTTAAAGCCCAGGATAGGCTGGCATCCCTGTGCAGTCCCGACCGCAAAAGAGACAAGAATGCTGTAGAGCTTGAGTATCACGCCGGCCACCGCCAACGGCTTGTCGCTTCCGTAAATCGAAGACGCGCCGTAATGCGTCAGCGTATTGTTCATAACGACGTTGACCAGCATCATCATAATCTGGTTGAAAAAGTTCGAAATTCCAAGCTTTGCTATCTTTATGATATAGCTTAGCTTCAGGCGAAAAACATCAAAGCCGATTTTAAAGGCTTTGAATCTCGGAAAATACGCAACGCAGATCGCGAACCCGAGAAACTGCGCTATGACGTTGGAGGACGCCGCCCCCATGATACCCCAGCCAAACTGGAATATGAACAGCCAGTTGAGGAAAACGTCAAACAGGGCGCCAAAGACCGTGCAAAACATCGCATACTTCGGGCTCCCGTCGGCGCGTATCAACTGGCTTCCGGCTGTCGTGAAAATCAGGAACGGGTAGCCGAACGCTGTGATGCCAAGGTACATATCGGCATAAGGCATGATAGTTTTGGTTGCCCCGAAAGCCAGAAGGATTGGAGTTTTGAAAAGGAGTAGGATGCACATGAGCGTGACGCCTAAAATCGAGATAAGCGCCAAGCCGTGTCCTACATATTTTCTTGCTTCCTCCGGCTTTCTTGCGCCCATGTTGATATTGAAGTTCACAGCGGCGCCGATTCCTATCAGTTGAGTGAGGGCATTGCTCAGGTATGATATCGGGAACGCTACTGTCGTCGCCGCGTTTCCGATCCAGCCTACCGCGTGTCCTATGAATATCTGGTCGCTGATGTTATATATCGCCGCTATGAGCAAGCTGATGATAGAAGGTATAGCATACTTCCTGATAAGCCCCCCGACCGGGGCGGACTCAAGTGGATTATAATGTACCGCACCGCTTCTTGTTTCACTTTCTATGGACATATCACGATTCCCCCGCGCTTTATTATATAGCAGGTTTCCGCTCCACTACGGCTCTGCCAAGTATAGCACGTTATCCCGCCGTCCACAATCGGTATCATCCATTTCAGTTGAACAAAAGGTCGTAGAACCTCCATATCCTGACCAGGGCAAGCCTTGTTGTGAGGGTTTCAGACTCATTGAAGGCATTTGGGCCGTCCGTGTTGAAGACGCCCAACCGGTAGAATGTCGAGAGAATGAAGTCGTCCGTTGCATCTATTGGCGCGACCGCAGGATCCGCCAGCGCGACCACCCTGAACATGATTCTCGCCGCTTCAAGCTCTGTCAGCGACCCTGCAGGCCTGAATATGCCGTCAGGGGCGTCCATGAGGCCTAGGTAGACCATGACGAACTGCTTCCAGTCGTCCCAGCCGCAGTCCTTGATGAAGTCCTCCTCATACGCCAGGAACGGGTCCCTGCCCCTTTCCGTGCTTGGCAGGCAGTAGTAGAAGAAGTTTGCCATTATGTCGGCGTACTGCGAGCGGGTTATAGGCGCGTCGAGCCTTTCGAGCGGCACGATGAACGCGTTTGCCAGCGCATTCCTGATTTCCTCGCGCGCCCAGTCGTCCGGAAGGTCGGACTCGTCGTCAAGTATCCGGAACGTGAAGTCTTTTTGCGTGGTCATGCCCTCCGAGTTTGTTACCGCAAAGGTGAATGTGTAGAGCCCGGGCTCGAACTCGTACGGCCATACCCATAATGAACCCCAGTTATGCCGTACGGCGCCGTCGTAAATCCAGACCGCCTGATTCTCGCCGTCCCCATACAGCCAGCCATCCTGAAGGTCGTAAGCTTCGCCGTCAAACCAGATTTCCTCAGTCAGCCTGTATTCCGGGATGCTGTCCTGATCCATTATGATGATCGGGGCTTTATACGGAACCTGTATGCGCGGGCTGACGCCTTCGCCCGTTACTACCCCGTCGGTCGCGTAAATCTGGAAGTAGCCGCTGTGCGTGCCCGGGTACTCCGAGAGGTCGATGTTGAGCGAGTTGCCGGAGACGTTAGTCGCAACATAGTATGTGTTACCCTCCGAGGGGCAGTACCATATCTCGAAGCTAAGGCTGCCGCCCCCGCCGGAGGCCGTCCAGTTTAGGGTGACGCTGTCGCCCAGCATCTGGTTTTCCGAGAGCCCGGTGAACGAGACCTGTGGCGCGTCGCTCGAGACGTTGACAGAGTATATCTCGGCGCCGCCTTTGGCGATGACGATCCTCGCCACCCCGTCAGGGTAGCAGGCCGCTATGTTTATAGGCACCCTCCCCGTGGGGAGCGACTCCTGGCCCCCTGCTGTGTTTACCTGCCAGAAGAAGTCGGCGTCGAAATAGCAGACCGATACCTGCCCGCCCCCGGAGTCATAGAAGGTTATCGAGTACTCGCCGCTCAGTTTCGTGCTGAGCCCGGACGCCGGCGCGTCGTAGGTGTACCAGGGCGACGGTAGGAACGCGCCGCCCTCGTCCAGCATGCCGGTGATCTCGATGACCTTCACGTATGTATCTTCTTGCGACTCCGTCATCTGGCGGGAGCCGCCGTTGAAGGTGTACGCCCACTCGTATATGACCAGGTAGTCGCAGACGTTGCAGTGGATGTAGTAGTTGTCCCATGTTATCGCATCCGTGCCCCCGCACTCACTGCATGTGAACGCATCCGTGCTGTCGCCCGTCTTTGTGTACGTCCCGCACGCGCCGCATTCACAGTAGAACTCCGGGTCGAAGATGTCGCCGTAGCATGAGGGGCAGACGCCCCAGAACTTCGGGCGCGTGTAGTCGCCGTAGTTCCCCGCGAAGACGTTGAACAGGTGGTTGTAAACCTCCGACGAGGTCCAGTATGTCTCGTTTTCGAAGCCCGCGTTGCCCATGTACGAGGACACCTGCCCGAGCAGTTGGCGCCCGGCCGCCCAATAGGGGCGCTGCTCCGCGTATATCACGGACCCGGTGCCGATGGCCCCCGCGGCGTCCGCGCTTAGGACGTTCGGGTTTTCCGCGACCGCATCCCTGCGGGTGAAGATGTCGCGGCCCGTCCTCATGTACGGAGGCATGTTCAGCGGGGTGTTCAGGCTCCCGCCCTGGTACTCGTCGCCTATGCTGTAGCAGTGGGCAATCTCGTGTGGTATCGTCGCCGCCATGGACGGGCAGTCCTCGACGATGAAGGTCGCGGGCAGTCCGCATGTCCAGCCCATAGTCCGCCTCTCCACGCCGGCTACCTCTGCGATGAACCCGATTATGGACGTGTAATCGTTGGACGGCGTCTGCAGTGCGCGCAGGGCGTACCAGGCGTTCACCATGCCGCTATCCGTATACAAATCGTATATCCCTGACGTCAGGTCCAGTTCAGGGCCCAGTGTGTACTCGATACCGTCCCTGGCGACCGGGTATGTCGCGATGAGCCACTCCACGCTGTCCCGCCAGGCGCCTGTGCAGCTTGACGCACGCCCGCCATAATTTGCCAGTATAGGTACCAATAGTATTTTCATGGACATGGTATCGAAGAAGTTCGCGGTGCGGACGGCCGCCTCGATATCGTCGATGTACAGGCGGAATGTGTACCCGCCCTGCGCCCAGTTCCCCGCGCTGGCTATGTCCCTTGGCTGGTATAGCAGCGTGTAGTCGTCCGTCACTGTGTACGGGAGCATATAGCCGAGCATCCGGCCGTCACGCTCGATTGTTACATATGAAGACAGGTATATGTCCTGGGCTACCGGCTCCGTGAATGCTATGAAGACTCCGGTGTCCTTCCCGGCCACGAAGTTCGTCATCACGTAGAACTCGGCGGCCACGGTGTCGAACCCGTAGCTCAGCACCTGGTTGATTTCTATCATATTGACTCGCGGGTCGAACGCCGTGAAGCCCGCCTCGATCATCTCGAACGCCGGCGCGCGGCCCTCCGGCGCGTCAAGCGTCGCCGGGTTCGTCTCCTCGGCGTCCGGCGTGTCGATTGGGTTCGAAGGGTCCGTGGGCGTCGGGCTTGGCGAAGGCTCCGTCGTTGTCGTTTCGACCGGCTCCTGCAGGCTCGGGTCGTCATTGGGCGCACCGCCGCCCCCGAGTACTATGGCAAGCACCACCGCTACCGCGGCCACCGCGACTGTGATGGAGGATGCTATGATGACGCTCTTTTTGATATTCCTCTTTGGCTGCGTGGCAGCGGGCGAAGGGGGCGGTTGCGGGGGCTGGTACTGTGTGCCCGGTTGCATTGGCTGGTGTTGCACGCCCGGTTGCGGGGGGGCAGCTCTTTGCAGATTCGGCTGCTGAGGTGGTTGCTGCGGGCCCGGCTGCAGATTTTGCTGCTGTGTTGGCTGCGGGGGCAGTGGTTGCTGTGGTGTTTGGTACTGCGCGCCCGGTTGCTGCTGCGTCGGTTGTTGCTGCTGCGTCGGCTGCTGCTGCTGCGGTTGCTGCTGCGTCGGCTGCTGCTGCTGCGGGGGTCCGGGAGGCGCCGGCGGGGCGTTTGATTGACCGGGTACGTCGCCCGTAGTGTCCGACTGTGAAGCGACCGGCAGGGGGCGGCCGCAGCTCTTACAGAAAGCCTTCCCTCCCGTTATCTCCGCGCCGCAATGTTTACAATACATTTTCATATACCTCCCCTAAGAATGTAGTATATATCGTAGAATCAATATATCACGGTAGTGCGAATACGGCAATTCATCATGTCCGCACTCCCATTCCGAAATATGACGTAATTTCTCAAATTAAGTTCCAGATTTTGGTGTGGTATATAAGTTACTGACGACAATTCACGCGTGTCCGGCCAGGCGTTGCAATTGTATTCTGCAAGCGGGGCAAGTATAGCGGTGCAAGTACGCGGAGCGCCGCATGTATAAGACATTGACGTTTATACATGCGGCTAAGAATGCGCCTACAGCGCCTGGCTCAAGTAATCGCGTGAAGTGTAGCGTATGGGAACTACTTCATTCCCCGCTACAAACCTATTTATAGCGAACGATAATAATTATATATTGTCAGCATCGTGATGATGCTCATCTCGCGCGAGTATCCAACTTGCGGATCGAACTTGTTATCGCCCGTGCCGGTCATGACCTGCGCAAGCTGCACCTGCCCTACTGCGTCATACGCCCATGAGGATATAAGGTTCCTGTCGGCGCAGGTGGTCTCCTGCATCGCCATCGGAGCGCCAAGTTTATCCGCAAGGTTCACCAGCAGCCTCGCCGCCATCTCTCGTGTAAACGTCCCGTTGGGGTTGAACGTTCCGTCGCCCATGCCATTTACAACGCCGACGAATGCCATCTTCTCCACGTAAACGTCGCTCGTGTCGGTGAATGTTATGCGCCCCGTGACAGCCTCGCCGGTTATCATTTCATAGAACAATGTCGCCAACGCGCAAAACTCCGCGCGCGTGATGCCTGTCTGGTATTGCGATTGCAGAAAGTCCGGCACGATCCCCATTTCGATAGTAATAGTTACCCGCTCTACCGCCCATTGCGATGGATTGGCGCCCGGCTGCACGGTCGCGCTTGTGCTCTCCAGCTTAAATGTGTATTCGGTCTCGCGCGAGGTCGCAGCCCACGCGTCTACCTTGATGAAATATGTACCTTTCGTCAGGTTATTATACTCGCAGTTCCCCGACGGGAAAACCTCCAGATTTATGAAAATATCCCTATCGACTTCGGAACCGTCCGAGTTACACAGGTAGAATCTGAGATAGTTCTGGCGTGTCGTATCCGCGCGGGAAGCGGTGATTTTGAGGTTGTACCCGTCGTTTGGCACGTCAAACCGATACCAATCCACTGTATCCAGGCCGTAGTCATTGCCTACTTTCTTTCCCCAGTAGTTTATATTACCTTTATACTCGACGCCAATTTGAAGCGACGCTTTCCCCGCCGCCAGTGTCAGATCGTCGTTTGGCTCCCCGCCGAAATCGTCCTGCATCGGGGTGACGGATTTAAGCTGGACCCACCCGAAAGCGTTGTAAGCGGTCGTGTTGAATACCCGCAGGAAATATGTGCCCGGTACGACTTTGAAGCTTATGTCTTTTGTCAGGGGGTTCTCATCGCTTTGAACCTTAGTATAATCCTCACGGTCGTTCATGTCCATTACTACGGAGTAGCCGTCAGCGCATACCAGATATAGCTCAAGCATGTTGACCCCATAGGGGTTTTCTTCCGTGGACAACGTCACCGTGACCGTGGACGTCTGCGCTACATCAAAGGTATACTTCATATCGACGTCGTATATGTCAAAATCTTCAGACGTTTCCCAGTTGCCGGTCTGTCTCCCGCCGACTTCGATTTTCTGTCCGACGGCGATTGGTTCAGCGGCGGGGTATGTGTTTTCAATCTTGTGCGTATTTTCTTCCGCCAGCGCGGTCAGGGGAACAAGCGAGAGCGCCATGATCAGTGCCAGCGCCAGGGTGGTAAGTCTCTTTGCTTTCTTGTACATTTTGGTTTCCTCCTAAATGTGGTTTTTTGAATTTTTACATTGCGCTAATGCTTTGCGATGTGTGTCGTTTTCAAATGTTCTTTCAATCCTTTTTGCCCTAAAAAAGGTTGTCCCGGCCCTGTCGATTTGGACGTAGTCCTGCAGCGTGGATTTGTGCTGATTGAACCGCTGCCTGTACTGCGCCCCGCTGTTGATTTCGACTATTATGTCGCTCCGGCCTCCTTGTTCAGATTCTACCACAAAGCGGTACTCCCTTTCAACCGTATTCCTTAATTTAAGGTTGTGCATCGGGCAACAGTTCAGGGGTAGCCCGGATTTCACTCTGTCTTGCGTGAACAACGTCGCTTAGCCGGCTTCGATACTGTACCAATGTTCCATACCTACCCCGGTATGTGCTACGTAGCCGGCTTCAGCCGACGGGTCACACAAGACAGAGTGAAATCCGGGCTACCCCTGAACTGTAACATGCTTCCTGCTAATCCGCGCCGTTATCGCGGAACACAACTTTCCCGTCAACTATCGTGTATAGCACCTTCGCGTCCCGGATGCGTTCCGGCGAAACCTCCAGAATCGGGGCGTCAAGTAGCACATAGTCCGCGTAGTTGCCAACCTCGACCGAACCCGCGCGCTTGTCGTCGTGCGAAAAGTAAGCCGAGTTTTTCGTCCACATGATCAGCGCCTGCGCGGGCGTAAGTTTTTCCTGCTCGTTCCATACCCGCCCGTCAGCCCCCAAACGGGTGACCGCCGCATACATCCCCTGAAGCGGGCTGCACGGACTTACCGGGAAATCAGAACTGCCGCCCAATATGACGCCGTAATCAAAATACGACTTCCCATACATATACCTCCCGGCCATTTCCTCGCCTATCAGATTCTGCTCACCCAATAATAACGCAATCGTCGGCTGCGAGGCGACCGGGACGCCGTACTCTTTCAGCAGCGGGAACTGGTCGGGCTGCACGACAGAGTGGTGAATTATATAATGCCGCAGGTCTTCGCGCGCTTTATTGTAAGCCGAAATATATGCGCCTATCGCGATATCTGCCGCTTTATCGCCGCAGCAATGGATGCCGACCTGCCAGCCGAGGGAGGACGCATAGTCCACCATTTGATAGACGTCTTCCTGAGAGAACGTCGTACGGCCCCCGGTTTCAGGCATATGCTCATATGGCTTTCGCATATAGGCGGTTCCCGTTGCGGGGACCCCGTCCAGCGTAATCTTTAGCCCGTTGAATTTAAGCATATCGTTTCCGAATCCTGTTACAGCAGGGGTTTCCTCAATCTTCTTGAGCTGATAGGCGGCGTCACCGCGCGCCTGGTCGAGATAAAACATCATCCTGCTTCTGTAGCTTAAGGCGCCCAACGCATGCGCCTTATGGTAAGCGCGAATCATGCCGGGCCGGAGGTTTGCGTCAATACAGCTTGTTATCCCGAATGAGTTAATCACCGCGCCAATGGCCTTGATCGCGTCAACCAGTTTTGACTCGTCGACCGGAGGCATCACTCTGTGTATCAGATCCATAGCAGAGTTCTCGTACAGCAGACCGTTCGGCTCGCCGTCCTCATATCGCCCGATTATGCCCCCGTCAGGGTTTGGGGCGTCTTTTGCGATCCCCGCCATCGCGAGCGCTTTCGAGTTGACTGCATATACATGGTGGCAAGCGCGGACACAAACAACAGGGTGGCCCTCTGTAACGCTGTCGAGGTCGCGCCTGGTGGGCGTTTCTTTGTCTTCCCAGACGAGTTCATTCCACCCGCTTGCTTTTATCCAGCGGCCTTTTTCTGTTGTCGCGGCCCTTTCTCCAATCGCCGACAGCATCTCGCCTTTTGAAGACGCCTTTTCAAGATTCACATCAAGAAGGTCTGTCCCCGCCCCAATCGCATGCATATGGCTGTCGATAAAGCCCGGGGCAAGGGTCATGCCCCCCGCGTCGATTACCGAGGTGTGTTCGCCAATCAAACAGTCGTCGGGTCTTTCGCCGACCGCAATCGTCCTTCCGTCTTTAGCGGCTACATACCCGCGCTGCAGGATCGGGAACTCTGTTTTCCCGGCTTTGATTTCTTCAATTGTAAGCGCAACAGTGTATATCTTCGCGTTTGTGATAACCAGGTCGGCTTTCGGGTTCCATTGATTTTTCATAGTTATTGATCCTCATGCATGGCTTCTAGCGTGACACCTCAGCGGTTCAGATTTCATTGCACTGCAAGGCTTTGGTTGATGTCCCGGTAAATAACTTGTAAATTTACGCCTGGAATATACTATGATGACCAGCCATTGCAAGGAGAGTGAGTATGGAGCGCTGTTGTAATTTCAATTAGTCCACCACATAGGAATCGGGCAGGAAGTGGTACAGGTTCAGCGTAAGCATAATCGCGGACTGGCGGTCTAGTTCGCTTTTCGGGTCGAACCTGTTGTCGCCGACCCCCTGCATGATCCCCGCGGCCTGCACTTGCCCAATGTAGGGGCGGAACCATGTTTGTGCCTGGTCCATATCGTTAAAGTTTGGGTTCGACGCCGGTATGCCGACCCCTGTCATCGTTTCGACGAGGTTCACCGATATCGCCGCCATCTGCTCCCGGGTAAATACCCCGTTGGGGCTGAACGTGCCGTCGCCATTGCCCTGGACGACGCCGACTCCCGCCAGCTTGCGGACGTTTATGTCGCCGGTGTCCGAAAAATCGGAGAAGGTCGTTATCGTGTCCCCGGTGTATAGCTCATAGAAGCGCACCGCGATAGCGCAGTATTCGGCGCGCGTTATGAGGGTCGTGTAGTTGCTTTGAAGACTGTCGGGGATCAGGCCTTGCGCGTAGGCGTCCTCGATGGCGTCGCGCGCCCAGCCGTCCGCGCTGTCGATATTGGGCACGGCAGTCGCCGGAGTTGCCAAGTTGACCGTCACGTCGTTGACAGGGAAGAAACCCGTATTCGAGCCGTTATTGTAGTTGACACCGTGTTGAGCGCCGCTGACGCCCCATGTCACTGCCGCGGCTGAGGGGCTTACTTTCAAATCGTCCGTCGTGCCTTCGGCATATTCCGAATGCCCCGCGTCTTTATCATACGCGCAGACCACGGCTGTGTCGCTGATATTTAGCGCTCCGATGTTCACGCGAATCACATTGTTCGGTCCGGAGATGTTCGGAGCATATGCGAATACAAACCCGCCGGTCACGTTAACACTGCCTACGTTAAACATTTCTATGGCGTATCCGGTGGTGGCGCTCACTGTGCCGCCGCTAACGGTTATTTCTTCTGCGGAGCGGATAGCGGCTCCGGTTTCAGTACTGACAGTACCGCCGCTTACCTTTATGTACCTGCCGCCGATACCATTTCCGGTTATGGCGCTGACCGTGCCGCCGTTCATATTCACACCACCATACCCATTGAGACCATGTCCGTTAGTTCCGGTTGTGGTGCTGACCGTGCCGCCGCTCATGTTTATAACCCCTGAGGTGCTGATTGCGCTAACCCAAGCGCTGACCGTGCCGCCGCTCATGTTGATGACAGCAGTATCGCCGGCAAGGTAGATAGTATGCTGCGAAGTATAATTACTCGTAGCTGTATTTTTCACCGTGCCGCCGCTGACATTTACAGTGGAGTTTTCGCCTTCTGTGTGGATAGCGTTTCTGCCTTCGGCACTGACCGTACCGCTG
>Ga0082212_10002756_pt1 | contig 25302 bp, 15 predicted proteins | sample TergutNt197P3_FD_71548 | JGI IMG/M metagenome (GOLD analysis project Ga0082212, IMG submission 71548) | Neocapritermes taracua P3 segment gut microbial communities from Petit-Saut dam, French Guiana - Nt197 P3 | ecosystem: Host-associated > Arthropoda: Insects > Digestive system > Gut ...
TTCGTTGGGGTATTGCCGCAGAAAAACTGAAAGATCAGGGAAGGAGCCAACCATGGCTGCAATCCAACGGAACGGTACAATGGATTGAATACAATCCCGGTAACACGGCAGGGTTTAAAGCAAGAAATGTGTTGCTGCCTTTTCCACAGGTAGAAATTACTTTGAATCGGAATATCGTGCAAAATACAGACTGGTAATGAATCGAATAATCAATATTTTAAAAGATAAAAAAATGAAACATCAAATTAAATATTTTATCTGTGCAATCGCGGTAACGTTAATGTTTACAGCCTGTGATAAAGATATCATCGACCCTTTATCGGGTAAATATCCTCCGCCTGAAGAAGTAACATTAACTTCGGTTGGTTCGAAGGATGTAGTAAAACAGGAAAACGGCACACGTTTGATAAGTCTGCAACTGAATACTGCAAGCGCCTCTTTTACTGTTGATTTTGTGGTCAACACGTTTTTTCTCAGGGAAAACGCTTACACTTTAGCTCCTGCAGCAGATGCAAGGAATGGTAATTATATATCCGCCCAATATGCCGGTAATCATGTAACCGCCGGTGTTATTGACGTCAAACTGTCTGATGAAAGCGCTTACACCATCAGCGGTATTTTGCAGTTAGCCAATAACACCTTTATTAACATATTTTTCACGGGCGAAATTATATTTGAAGCCGATCCGCCGGAATATGTCTATACTCTCGAAGTACAAAAGCCATACGCATGGACTGCGGATGGAACGAGTTTTACGCCCGTTGCCGGTTCGCAACTAAATATCATTGACGTATATGCCGATGGCGCATTAGCAGCGCATTTCGAACTCGTAACCGGAGAAAATCCCGCTTCGTACTCGGGAACTTATCCCGTCAGCGGTGAAATCCGCGATGCAAACGGCGCAGTGGTGCAAGGAATGTATATGGATTTGAGTGCGTTTATTCCTGATTTTATTATCGAAAGTGGTTCTTACTTAGCAGAAGATAACGATAAACTTTACTTGTTTGGCGGTAATCTGACCATTGTCGACAACGGTGGAACGCTCACCTTTACCGGTTCCGATTTCAGTATTTTGGACAAGGCTTCAGGCTTCGACCCCCAACCATTGCCGGGCGTCCAGTCAATTAATTATTCTGAAGCGACCAAAGGGGGCAGCGGCGGATACAACGGCACGGAATTAACCAAACTGTTAAGTTTCTCGGCCATGGATTTGTCCATGTTTGGAGGCTCAGGCTACAATGTTACCGTAAAATTAGCTACCGACGGACTTTCGGGAACCGATAACGGAATGGGCGGCATCAACTTTACGGGAAGCGGTAATTATATCTCTATTGATTTCAGACGCGATGCTGCTACCCTCACAGCCGGCACATACAATATAGTACCCGATGCTACGGCAGGAGTAGGCGATGTCATTGCGGGCTATCCTGCCATGTTCGGCGAAGGCAACTGGGGCAGCGTTTGGGGAACGGTTACGAGTGGCGCCGCTTCAGATGTACAAATTACCGGAGGCGTGGTTACTGTTAGCGTTAGCGGCGATGTTTACACCATCGAAATTGAAGCGGTAACGGAAAGTGGAAATATCAAGGCAAGATATACAGGTAAATTGTCTGATGAACCCGAACCTGAACCCGAAGAAATCGAATTAACCAAACTGTTAAGTTTTTCGGTCATGGATTTGTCTGCATTTGGAGGATCGGGCTACAATGTTACCGTAAAATTAGCTACCGACGAAGTTTCGGGAACCGATAACGGAATGGGCGGCATCGATTTTACAGGAACCGGAAATTATCTATCCGTTGACTTCAGGCGCGATGCTGCTACGCTCGCTGCCGGCGCCTACAATATTGTACCCGATGCTTCGGCAGGTGTAGGCGACGCCATTGCGGGTTATCCTGCCATGTTCGGAGGCGGTAACTGGGGCAGCGTCTGGGGGACGGTTACGAGTGGCGCCGCTTCAGATGTACAAATTACCGAAGGCGTAGTTACTGTTAGCGTCAGCGACGATGTTTATACCATCGAAATTGAAGCAGCTACCGAAGATGGCGCTATCAAAGCAACGTACACGGGCAGTTTGGAATAATCAAACAACCATGATTTGTTGATGAAATGGAGAATTTTTTTGGATGTTTCCTGTGCGGTAACTGCCGCACAGGAAATATTTCCAAAAATATGATTACTTTTGCCATATATTTCTAAAAAAATACGTGCAGTATAATAATTCGTAAAACATTAATAATTGTTAGTACCATGAGAAATTTTGTAAAATTTATAATTTTAGTCTTTTGTTTGGGAAATACCTGTCATTTGTACGCGCAACGACTGTTGATACGCGGCGATGATATAGGCAGTTCTCATGCCGCCAACATTGGCGTCATCAAGTCGTACACCGACGGTATTGAGCGTTCTGCAGAACTGATGATCGTAACTGCATGGGTGCCCGAAGCCGTAAAGATGCTCAAAGAGAACCCCGGTTTGGATGTAGGCCTGCATCTTACGCTGACCAGCGAATGGGAGAATATCAAATGGCGTCCGTTCACGCACTGTCCCTCGCTCACCGACGAAGACGGTTATTTCCTGCCTTTTATATTTCCCAATGCCGCGCATCCGGGAAAATCGCTCATGGAGCGCAAAGACGCTATCAAACTCTCGGAAGTGGAAGCAGAACTGCGCGCCCAAATAGAGTTAACCAAACAGATGATTCCCACAGTAACGCATTTGTCGGGGCACATGGGTTGGGCTATGGTCAGTCCCGAAATAAGCGCCTTAGCCGACCGGCTGGCAGATGAATACAAGTTGCCTTTTTTTGACGGCAACCCCGCAACAGGACAAAAATACGGATTGACGTTTATGCCCATACAGTGGCCTGCTCCGCTGAACGAACGCGAAGCAAAGTTCATTGAAGCATTAGACAAACTCGAAAAGGGAAAGACCTACTTTTACGTGGAGCATCCCGCTATTGGCGGCGACGAAATGAAAGCCTTCGGTCACAAAGGTTACGAAAATGTATCGGAAGACCGGCAAGCCGTAGTGGACATGTTCACCAACCCGGCAATAAAGGAAATCATCGAAAGGAAGGGAATCGAATTAGTCAGTTACGGAGACCTGATCAGAGAAAAAAAGTAATAATTTTAAAAATAATAGTATATATGAACAATAGACGAACTTTTATAAGAAACATGTCTCTTCTTACCGCCGGTGGTTTACTGGCTGGAAATACAAGATTTGCGCGGGCGGAAAATCATACGGATGTAACGAATTTTGCTGCCTTAAAAGACTTGGGATTACAGATTTATTCCCTTCAAAACGAACTTTATAATGATATTCCCAAAAGAATGAAAGACTTGAAAGATATGGGGTATATCAATCTGGAACTATCCGGCTACAATGAAGGAAAAATCGGACAAGTTGATCAGATGGAGTTTAAAAAAATGGCTGATGATGCGGGTTTGAAAATAGTGAGCTCGCATACCAACCCGGTTTTCAAAGGTTTAAGCGGAATGGAGCAATTTTTCCCTCACTATACGAAAGAACTGCTTCCACAGGCAAAAGAATACTGGAAAGCAACTGCTGCTGATCATGCAAAAATAGGTTGCCGGTTTTTAATTCAACCGATGATGCCCGTTATTGATTCACACGATGATGCTGCTCTTGTTTGCGAGTTTTTGAACGAAGCCGGGAAAATTTGCAAGGAAGCCGGAATAATATTTGGTTATCACAACCATGATCTCGAGTTTAAGAGGGTTGTCAAACCTGAAGACGCCAACAAGAATCCGATGCCATGGATGCCACAAGGCGACCAAATCATGGATCTTTTCATTGCCGGTACCGATCCCTCGTGGGTAACATTTGAATTAGATGTATACTGGACGGTACGTGGTGGAAATGATCCGCTGGATTATCTGAAAAATCATCCGAAACGGTTTACATTAATTCACATCAAGGATACGGCAGTGCTGGGTCAAAGCGGTCTGTTAAACTTTGAAAACATTTTTCAACAGATGTATGCCAACAGCGTCCAATACTATTTTGTGGAATTGGAAAAAATGCCGGATGGACGAACCCAGTTTGAAGGAATTAAGGATTGTGCCGACTATTTACAAAAAGTCGCATTTGTAAGGTAAATTTTAAACAACAGTTGTAATTTTAATCATCATGAAAAAATGTCTTTTTTTATTTTTCGCTCTTATCCCCTTGTTATCGTGGGCACAGGAGCTTCAGAATTTCAGACCCGCGCAGATTGTTTCTCCCGAAATTGCCGGCGGCAAAGTAACTTTTCGTATTGCGGCTCCGGAAGCAAATCAGGTAAAGTTGTACGGTTCGTGGATGGCCTCATACACTTCCTCAGAGAGCCTGACAAAGAACGCAGAAGGCGTATGGAGCATCACCATCAATGCGCCTGCGCCTGAAATCTACACCTACAACTTCATTGTTGACGGCGTGTCCGTAAGCGATGCCGCCAACATTTTCATGCAGCGCGATGGCCGCCGCTTTCTGAGTATCCTGCTCATTGACGGACCGCTTACGGCCAACTACCGCGAGGCCAACAAAAGAGGCAATCTTGACCACGTGTGGTATGATTCGCCTACCATCGGGACAAACCGTCGTATGTTCGTATATACGCCTTACGGATACGCCGGTTCCAATCAGAAATATCCTGTTCTCTATCTGCTTCACGGCGGCGGCGGCGACGAGGATGCGTGGTGTAATATGGGACGCGCCTGTCAGATTCTTGACAACCTGATCGAACAGGGCAAGGCTGTCCCGATGATTGTTGTCATGCCCAATGGCAACCCGGGTCAGCAGGCGGCACAGACGTCGCTTCTCCCCGAAAAGACTTTCGACCGTAACGATCCCACCATTGCCAATCTTTATATTCATTCGTTAGTTAAGGATATCGTGCCTTACATTGAGTCGCATTACCGCGTGATCGCCGATCCCGACCATCGTGCTATTTCGGGACTTTCCATGGGCGGCGGACACACGATGGCGGCTACCAATACCTATCCGGGATTCTTTTCCTACATCCTTCCGTTGAGTATGGGTATACAGGCTAATCAGGATACGGACGCCGCTTTTCAGGCCATCAAAAAAGCCGGTTACAAATTGTACTGGGTCGCCTGCGGAACAGATGATTTCCTTTGGGAAGCCGCTCAGAACCTCGACGCCGCACTGACGCGCAATGGACTTGAACATACATTCCGGGTAACCGGCGGAGGTCATACCTGGGCCAATTGGCGAATCTATCTGAACGAGTTTGCCACACTACTTTTCAAATAGTAAAATCAAAATGAAGAAATATATTTTTTCCTTTGTATCAATATCGGTTGTTCTGCTGCTTTCGTGCAGCAGCGACCCCAATCCTGTTCTGAACATCGAAGGAGGAGATGTACAGGGTGTTCAGACTCAAATCGAAGGAGTCATTGTTTACAAAGGCATACCTTTTGCGGCACCTCCGACCGGCGCTTTGCGTTGGCGTGAACCTCAACCCGTAATACCATGGGAAGGAGTACGAATTGCCGATAAGTTCGGTCCGGCGGCCATACAGAACGATCAGGTACCGGGTTCGTTCTACCATAAGGAATTTTTTGCTGCCGGCGACCCGGAAAGAAGCGAAGACTGCCTCTATTTGAACATCTGGACGCCTGCGGCAGGTAAACCGGACAAAAAATTACCGGTTGCTATGTGGATACATGGCGGCGGTTATGCGCAGGGATTCGGCCATGAAATAGAATTTGACGGCGAAGAGTGGGCAAAGCGCGGAGTTATTCTCGTAACAATCAATTACCGTCTCGGTATCTACGGATTCCTTGCACATCCTTTGCTTTCGGCTGAAAGTCCGCATCATGTCTCGGGTAATTACGGAATTTTCGACCAGTTTTCGGCTATCCGATGGATCAGGAAAAACATCTCACAATTCGGAGGCGACCCCGATAATCTGACGATTTTCGGGCAGAGCGCAGGAGCCGGTAGCGTACAGGCGCTTGTCGCATCGCCATTGACTGCAGGACTTATTCAAAAAGCCATCATACAGAGCGGCGGCGGGCTCAGAGGACTCGGACTGGGCAGCACGCTTGAAAGCGCAGAAGAGAGCGGGCAGGCATTCTTTGATGCTGCAGGCCTGACAACGCTTGAGCAGATGCGCGCTGCATCAATAGAAGATATTCGCGCTTTACAGAGAGAGGCAGCAGCCGAACGCAGAGGCGTCCGTACCAGCCCCGTAGTGGATGGCTATCTTTCGACAGGAACATTCAGCGATATCACGATTGCCGGCAAACTTCCGAAAATACCCTATATGATCGGTTATACGGCCAACGATATGGGTAATATGGGTGAGTCAATTGCCGATTTCAGTTTGAAATTAGAGGAGTTGGGACGTAGCGGCGCATACTGCTATCTTTTCGCACGTCCGGCGCCGGGCGATGAGGCAGGCGCCTTTCACTCATCCGAACTGTGGTATATTTTCGGCACACTTGGACGGGCATGGAGACCATACATTGAGGGCGATTACAAGCTCAGCGCGAAAATGTTAGATTATTGGACTAATTTTGCAAAAAAAGGCAATCCAAACGCCAATAACCTGCCTGAATGGAAACCATATACTTCCCGTAACAGTGAATTTTTTACTTTCAACATTGATGAATAGTTGTTATTTATAAACCTTCCATAATTTATTTTTAATGAAACGAATAACTTTAATTTTGATAACCTTATTTTTCTCTTACTCTCTTTCCGCGCAATTTGGCGGACCACAAAGCAAAGTCGAAACCAAAACCATTCAGAGTAAAGTGCTGAATGCCGACCGCGAGTACAACATTTTTCTTCCGAAAAGTTACGAAACGGAAACCAATAAGAAGTATCCCGTTCTCTATCTTTTGCACGGAATGATGGACACCCATCAGGGTTGGTACATGCGCGGGCATCTGAAAGATGTCGCCGACCAACTTATCGCGAGCGGCGAAATGTGCGAAATGATTATCGTAACGCCCAATGCCGGCGGAAATATTTACGAAGGCGCATGGAACGGCTATTTCGACATGCCGGGCTGGAAATACGAAACCTTTTTCTACACTGAGTTCCTGCCGTATATCGAATCAACTTACCGCATCATCGGCGACAAACAGCGCCGCGCCATTGCGGGACTTTCGATGGGCGGCGGCGGCGCCACTGCCTACGGACAGCGCCACAGCGAATTGTTTGCGGCAGTGTATGCCATGAGCGCTCTGATGGATATTCCTGATACAGGCGGGCCGCCGCCTGCGCAGAATGCCGACGACAAAATGGCATTGCTCACCAAATCGGTGCAGGAACTCAGTTGCGTTAAATATGTGACCGCTGCTGACGAATCCCGGAAAGCGCAACTGCGAAGTGTTCAATGGTTTGTGGATTGCGGTGATGACGATTTCCTTCTCGACCGCAATATCGAATTTACGCAGGCCATGCGCGCCGCACAAATCCCATGCGAATTTCGTGTCCGCGATGGCGGACATACTTGGGAATACTGGCATTCGGCATTATATACCTGCCTTCCGTATGTAACCCGTTGCTTTTTGGCAAACAACAATAAATAAAATAATTAATTATTGATGAACATGAAAAAGTTAGTTGTATCATTTTTCCTTTTCGCTATCATCCGAATAGCCCTTCTTGCGCAAGGCGGCGTGCAGATAGAAGGAGAAGTCGTTTTCAGAAGCGACGACGTCGTTTTCCGCCGTATCGACAGCCGTACATGGATAGGCACAGGAAACCTGATGGCCAATGAAAGCCTTTATCTGGTTGAAGGCGCCAACAGGGCTATTTTGATTGATGCCGGCACAAGGATTGCCGATCTGGACAAGATTGTAGCCTCCATCACTTCAAAACCCGTTACCTTAGTCGCAACGCATGTCCATCCCGACCATACCGGTTCGGCAATCAACTATTTCCCTGAATTATGGATCAGTCCGGGCGATACGGTGAATATCCCCGCAATGATGGCCGATTATAAAGGAGTGGTGCGTTTTCTGAAGGATGGCGAAGTACTCGACCTCGGTGACAGACAAATCGAGGTGGTTTTTACTCCCGGACATACGCCGGGCTCGGTTACGTTTGTAGATACGAAGGCCGGGTACGGTTTCAGCGGCGATTCATTCGGGTCGGGAAACCTTTTGTTGTTTGTGGATTTCTCAACCCTTATTGCTTCCTGCGAAAAGATGGATAGAGCAATCGAAAAATACAATATCAGGCAACTCTACCCCGGCCATTTTATGGGACTTAATCCCGAAACGCCGCAGAGAATTAAAGATATGATTACCATGAGCATGGATATCATGTCGGGAAAAGTGAAAGGAGAGCCGAATCCGCGCGGTATGATGGGGCTTGACCTTGTGGTGAGCGACTACGGAGTGCGCATCAATTATAGCGAACAGAATATTAAATAAACGTCTGTACTGAAAAATATTAATAATAATCATAAAATCAAATTAAATCAATTTCAAAAACAATGAGAAGTTTATCAATTTTAATTATTGCCGCGCTCGTTTGCGCTACAGCAACAGCGCAACAAGCCTTATGGGGCGGACAGGAAATTACGTCGCCCGAAATTCATGCAAATAATACGGTTACATTCCGTATGCAGGCGCCGCAAGCCACGAAGGTGGAGATTACCGGCGATTTTTTGCCATCGCGAAAAATGGAAACCCCTATGGGAGAATTTGATGCTCCCGGAGTCGTCGAACTGACCAAAAATGCAAACGGCGTTTGGGAATTTACTACGCCGGCGCCACTCGCACCCGAACTGTACAGTTACAGTTTAATCGTGGACGGAGTGAGCGTTACCGATCCGAACAATGTATATATGATACGCGATGTGGCTTCGGTGACGAGCGTTTTCATCATTGGCGGCGGACGCGCCGACCTTTACAAGGTAAATAATGTGCCGCACGGAACAGTAGCCCGTCGCTGGTACGACAGTCCGAAACTGAACATGACGCGCCGGATAACAATTTATACTCCTCCGGGCTACGAAACGAGCACTGAAAAATATCCCGTCTTCTATCTTCTGCATGGCGCAGGTGGCGACGAAGAAGCATGGATAGCGCTCGGACGCTCATCGCAAATACTCGACAATCTGATTGCACAAGGCAAGGCAAAACCGATGATTGTAGTGATGACCAACGGCAATGTCAGTCAGAAAGCGGCAGCAGGCGAATGGGAACGCGGAATGACCAAACCGAGTTTTATGGGAGATACCCGTATGGATGGCGAGTTTGAAGCGGCTTTTCCCGATGTGATGAAATTTGTCGAAACCAATTACCGCACATTGGAAAACAAAGCCAACAGAGCGATTGCCGGCTTGTCGATGGGCGGTTTTCATTCGTTCCACATTTCAAAGGAATATCCTGATAAGTTTGATTATGTGGGATTGTTTTCGTCTGCATTTGGGGTGATGCAACCCGGACTTACTTCGCCCATATATGATAATACGGATGAAAAGTTGAAAAAACAATTTGCAACTCCACCAAAACTGTATTGGATTGCTTGCGGAACAACTGATTTCCTGTATCAGGCCAATCTTGATTATTGCAAAAAACTCGCCGACAATAAGTATCCTTACCAATATTACGAAACAGGCGAAGGACATATCTGGAAAAACTGGCGGATTTATCTGACGGAACTTGCGCCGATGTTGTTTAAGTGAGATTGAATCAGAACAGGTGAGTAAAACGGGATATGCGAATGGATAATGGGATACAAATGAAAAACAGCCCTGAAAGGGCGATATATCATAACGTTGGGTGTTGCCCGACGGGTGGAAACACGCGCGGCGGCAACAGCCCTGTCGGGGCGTAATCGAGCCCCCGCATCCCGATAGGGATGTGTCGCTCGGTAGAAAACACGGTGATGTTTACGACACGGCATCCCGTCAGGGATGCATCCTTAACAGGATGCAGGAAACCAGCGTCATGCATATTTTCTACCGAGCGATATTCCCTTACAGGGATGCCCCCGTCATTGCGAGTGCAGCGAAGCAATCCGGCGTATGGATTGCTTCGGGCTACCGCCCCCGCAATGACGCGCTCTACTCCTGATAAGAAGTACCTTTGCGAGGTAAATATAAATCAATAAGGATATGACAGTTGTTATGCCTCGCACAGGCAAGGCAAGAATCTGACAAATAATCATCATAGTGCTCTATATTTTGTTTACGAATATCCAAAAATGTATTACCTTTGCACCAAAGTAATATTTTGAATTGTGCGTATGAACAGATGTTTCAATTATCAATTTTCAATTTTCAATTTCTTGTGGCTTTTGCTATTTATATCCGCCTGCAACAACCAGCCGCAAAGTTCGCAAAACGATATTGCTACGCCTGTGTCGGTGATGGAACTTAAAAAAGGTTCTATCAGCAAACTCATCAATACCACCGGTACGGCGCAACCGATGTACGGAGCGGAACTTAACTCGCTGATGAGCGGCAGTTATCATTTGCAGGTAAACCCGCAGACAGGTAAACCGTTCAAATTAGGCGACAAGGTGAATAAGGGACAAGTCATCATTCACTTGGAGGATAAGGAATATGAAAACAGCATCGCTATTGACGCCAGGGAACTGAACTTAGAAATTGCCCAACAGGAACAAAGCAAACAGATTGCGCTCTACGAAAAAGGCGGCGTCACGCTGCTCGAAATGCGCAATACCGAAGTGAAGGTAACCAACGCCCGCCTCGAAGTGGAAAATGCCCGCCTGAATCTTGAAAAACGCGACATCAGGGCGCCGTTCGACGGGGTAATCGTTAACCTGCCGCACTATACCGATAATGTGAAAGTGGAACAGGGCAGACCGATGGTGGGTATGATGGATTATGCCCGTATGTACATGGATATCAACCTGCCCGAAAGCGCCATCAATTATGTGAAATCCAGCCAAACGGCCTACGTCACGCATTACACCCTGCCCGACGACACGTTGCGGGGCGTTATCAGCGAACTGTCGCCGGCTATCAGCGCCGAAACGCGCACATTCAAAGGGAAACTGCTTATACAAAACGATAAACTGCTCTTGCGTCCCGGCATGTTCGTAAAAGCCGACATTGTGGTGGACAGGGCCGACAGCGCCGTCATCATTCCTAAAGAAGTGGTGGTGTCCAACCGGCAACGGAAATATGTTTATATTGTCGAAAAGAATACCGCCATACTGCGCGACATCAAAACCGGGCTGGAAGACGAGAACAATATCGAAGTGCTCGACGGCTTGGATGTAAATGACAACTTGGTAGTGAAAGGCTTTGAGACATTGAAAGAAAACAGTAAAGTAAGAGTTCAAAAATAAAATAATTGCATCATGGAAAAATTTTACCCGTTTATTATCGCTGTTCTTTTTTCGTTCGACTGCTTTGCGTTTGACATTTCGGGAACGGTGACAGACCGGTCCGGTGCGCCTGTATCAGGAGCAAGGATATTGTTTGTAGATGTAAAAACTCCAACGAAAGAGTTTTTTGCATACACCAACAGTTCAGGCCAATATAACATTAATGAATTGAACTATGCCGGAACTATCCCGGCCAATAACATATCATTGTTTTGCTATCCCAATCCATTCAACCGGCAAACAGTTATTTCATTTCATCTCGATCAAAAACAGCGGGTAGAATTAGCCGTTTACAATATAGCCGGTCAAAGAATCAGAGTACTTGCTTCCGGCAATTTTGAACAGGGGCATCATCAAATGGTCTGGGACGGACTGTCGCAACGGGGAACGCCTGTGGACGCAGGTATGTACATTTGTACCCTGCAAACCGGAACAGGCAGGTCATCGGTGAAAATGATCGTACAGGGCGGTGAGAACATTGCCGTTCCCGTTTGGTCATCCGTTGAAGAACCATCAGTCCCGAAGGAGTTGACTGAAACGTCGCAAATATATAATGTATCTGTTTCCGGAGACGGATTCGAAACGCATCGTGCGAATGGAATTGATTTGACAGGCAAGTCCGTAAAGGATTTTGTGATTGACCGCAATGTATGGACGCCGTTCAGCACAACGGGCGATTATCTCGGTTTATACAACGGCGAGGATTATACGCCCTTTTTTATCAAAGGAATGAATCTGGGTACGGCTGTTCCGGGTGCATGGCCGGGGCAATTGGCTATTTCGAAAGAACAGTATGCAAGGTGGTTCCGGATGATGGCCGACGCCGGATTCAACACCATTCGTATTTATACCTTGCATTATCCCCATTTTTATGAAGAATTTGCCCGTTACAACAGGGAAAACCCTGATAAACCGTTGTATTTGCTGCAAGGCGTATGGTTGAGTGAAGAATACCCGGACGATTATTTTATCGGCCTGCATGAGATGACTGCATCATTCAACAAAGATATTTGTGATGCAATTGATTGTTTGCATGGCAATAAAAATCTTGAGCATCGTTATGGTTATGCGTATGGCAATTTTACTGCCGATGTTTCTCAATGGCTTATCGGATGGCTCATTGGGCGTGAGGTACACGCTTTTGAGATAGAAGAAACGAATTACTCAAAACCGGCAAATACATCATATCAGGGGGCGCATCTTTCCATATCGAATGCTTCGCCTTCTGAAGTATGGGTTACCGAACGGCTCGACCATCTAGTCGCGTATGAAAGGGCAAATTACAATACTAACCGGCCTGTTTCATTTTCCAGTTGGCCTACGCTCGACCCATTGACACACCCGAGCGAACCAGTGTGGGGTTTTGAGGATGCTGAGGAATTAGATTTAAACAAGGTGACGCTCAACAATGCGCCGGGCGGATTCTTCATTTCATACCATGCTTATCCGTATTACCCGAACTTTATCAGCAACGACGAAAAATACAAGAATGTATCCGACGAAATGGGACCGAATCCCTATCTGGCTTATCTTCGCGAACTGAGAGATCATTATACCAATTATCCGGTGATGATAGCTGAATTTGGTGTACCGACAAGTTGGGGAAATGCCCGTTATTCGCCCAGTGGAATGAATCATGGCGGAATGACCGAAGAGGAACAGGGGATATATACCATGCGCATGTTTCACAACATATATGACACACGGTATAGCGGCGCTGTTATGTTCTCGTGGATGGACGAGTGGTTCAAAACAACATGGATTACCCATCCGTTGACTTCGGGAAGGCGACTTTTGTGGCACAATCTTGTCAGTCCCGAAAATAACTACGGTCTTTTACATTTTGTACCCAACCCTGATTACTATGACAGTAAGAAAACCCAGAATTTTGATTTTGATCGGATTTCCAAAGCGTCTGTATGGCATGATTTTACTTTTTTCAACATAGAAACAACCCTTACATCACCTTTGGGTGAAGGCGATACTCTTTGGATAGCGCTTGATACCTATAAGCGAAACATGGGTGAAAGTACGCTTCCCAATCATAAAAAGGTATTGAATAACCGTGCCGAATTTTTGGTTCGGGTTACATCCGATTCGGCCAGATTATTTGTTACGCAGGCTTATGATATGCAGGGAATCATACATATGAATTGTTTTTCGCCGGCTTTTCAAACCAAGGCTACTGACGGAGAACCCTGGATACCCTATAAATGGCAAAATGATGAAACATATGCAATTCCGAATATTCAGGACATTGGCAATTTAAACATATACAAGGGTAACGGAACCCTTGGTTCACATCATGCCGTTCAAATCCGTACCGATGGCATTTTAATCCGTATCCCGTGGACATTGTTGCATTTTTCCGATCCGAGCAGTTCAATGGTGATTGATGACAACACTTCTCCCACATATTGTCTCCATCATTGGGGCTGCAATATGCAATATCTAAATTCGATCCGCTCGAGTGAAGGGGTAGCCGTAACGATGGTGTACAAAAATGAAGTCGCAGAACAATCTCCCTACACATGGAACGACTGGGAAGTGAACAGGGATGAAATACTGAATCCAAATATGTATATCGAGATGGAAAAAGCATCACTGCCTGTTATCCGCGAAGGTTTGAATAACACATCTTTTACACCAAAATCAAAATAAATATGAAATTACGTAGCGCAATATTTTTTCTTTTTTTGGGGATTATGCTCCAATCAGTTGTACGGGCAGACGGACCCAACGCAACGATTTTGCTCTATCATGGTTTAACGGAAAATTGTCCTGAGAGTATATATGAAAAAAGGAAGGACAGATTTTACCGTGACATGGAGTACATCAGAGATAACTTTGACGTCATTTCATTATCCGAATTGCAGGATATTATTGAAAACAAAAAAACGTTGGTGCGTAATACGGTAGTTATTACTTTTGACGATGGTATGTTGAGCAATTACACCATAGCTGCACCTATTTTGAAAGAATTTGGCTTTCCGGCAACTTTTTTTATCATTTCCGATTTTCCTGACAATGATGACGATTTTATGACATGGGAACAAATAAGGGAACTGTCGCAAGTAACCATAGATGGAGACTATCCGTTTACGATAGGTTCACATTCATGTTCGCACCAATATCCGGGTTTGCAAAATCTCACCGGCGATGCGTTGAGGCGCGAATTGGAGGATTCTAAACTTGCCATAGAGCAGCATATCGCGCCTCTACTATGTACCACATTTGCTTTACCATACGGCATTTTTCCACCAAATCAGATCGAGTTCCGCAATTTAGCCACTGATTTAGGTTACGAACTTATCCGAACATCTGAAGCAGCAAACATTGATATCGAAACAGACGAGTTGTTTAATTTACCATGTCTACCGCTTTACGATTTTACTGAACCAGAATATATTGGAGCATTCAATGAAACCCCGATTGAAACTCCATTCTTTGATCCGCCTCAGGACGTTTATTTACAAAATAGTCCTGCTTCTTTTGATGTGCCCGTTATGGGAATTACATCATATTTTTCGGGAGACAGCCGGGATATTACCATAGAGGCTATTCCGGAAAACAATGATATTATTGAGAGCGTGCAAGTCATCCACCAGTCTCCCTGGGATGTTGCCACTATTCGTATTACCACCAAAGAAGGAGTTTTCGGACAGGGAAAAATCAATCTCCGGCTCTCCGAACCGGGTACATATCCAAGTTCGGGTTATTTTTATGTAAACGTTTCTGCACGCGCAACAATTTTACTCTATCAGGGTTTAACGGAAAAAACACCTGTTTCCATGGATGAAAAAAGGAAAGACCGGTTTTACAGTGATATGGAATACATCAGGGATCATTTTGATGTCATTTCGTTGACAGAATTGCAGGATGTTATTGAAAATCAAAAACCATTGCAGCGTAATTCGGTGGTTATTACTTTTGATGGTGGGTTAATAAGCGATTATACCATTGCAGCACCTATTTTGGAAGAATTTGGATTTCCTGCAACATTTTTTGTGATTACCGATTTACGTGAAGATAAAGATTATATGAACTGGGAACAAATCCGTGAATTATCGCAAGTAACTGTGGATGGTGAATATCTGTTTAATATCGGTTCTAATTCGCACACAAAAATATATCCCGGCTTGCAAAATCTCACAGGCGACGCGTTAAAGTACGAACTTGAAGTTTCCAAAAACCTCATTGAAGAACATATATCACCTCGTCTTTGTAATTCATTCTCAATTCCATACGGTATTTTACCAGATGATGACGACAGTTTTTTCAAATTTGCAGAAGAGGTGGGTTACGAAATTATCCGGTCTACAAGAACAAGAAATATTGATATTGTTAACGACTGGCTGCTCTATTTGCCATGTCTGCCACTTTATGATTTCACTGAACCCGAATACATCGGAGCATTCAATCAAAGTTCGGTAACAACTACCTTTTTTGATCCGCCTCAGGACACTTTTTCACATGATAGTCCTGCGTCTTTTGACGTGCCTGTTACGGGAATTACATCATTTTTTTCGGGAGACAGCCGGAATATTACCATCGAGGCTATTCCTGAAAACAATGATATTATTGAGAGCGTGCAAGTCATACACCAAGCTCCATGGGATGTTGCAACTATTCGTATTATCACTAAAGAAGGAATTTTCGGACGGGCAAAAATCAATCTCCGGTTCACTGAACCGGGTTCACATCCAAGTTCGGGTTATTTTTATGTTAACGTTTCTGCCCGCGCAACAATTTTATTCTATCAGGGTTTGTCTGAAAATACACCCGTTTCCATGGATGAAAAAAGAAAAGATCGGTTTTACAGTGATATGGAATACATAAGGGATCATTTTGACGTTATTTCGTTGACAGAATTGCAGGATATTATAGAAAATCAAAAACCATTATCACGCAATACGGTGGTCATTACTTTTGATGACGGGTTAAAAAGTGATTACACCGTAGCAGCGCCTATTTTGGAAGAATTTGGATTTCCCGCAACATTTTTCGTGGTTACCGACTGGCGTGAAAATAAAGATTACATGAATTGGGAGCAAATCAAGGAATTATCGCAAGTAATGAAGGATGGGGAATATCTGTTTACCATTGGTTCACATTCGCATACGCACTCACGTCAAGACTGGCCAAATCTTACCGGCAATGAGTTGAAGTACGAAATGGAAGTTTCCAAAAATCTCATTGAAGAACATATATCACCTCGTCTTTGTACTTCGTTTTCACTTCCTTACGGGATTTTACCGGATGATGACGACAGTTTTTTCAAATTTGTAGAAGAGTTGGGTTACGAAATTATCCGGTCTACAAGAACAAGAAATATTGATATTGCTAACGACTGGCTGCTCTATTTGCCATGTCTGCCGCTTTATGATTTCACTGAACCCGAATATATCGGAGCATTCAATCAAAGTTCGATAACAACCACCTTTTTTGATCCGCCTCAGGACACTTTTTCACATGATAGTCCTGCGTCTTTTGACGTGCCTGTTTCGGGTATTACATCATATTTTTCGGGAGACAGCCGGAATATTTCCATCGAGGCTGTTCCGGAAAACAATGATATTATTGAGAGCGTGCAAGTCATACACCAAGCTCCATGGGATACTGCTTTCATTCGTATTACCACTAAAGAAGGGGTTTTCGGACAGGCAAAAATCAATCTGCGGCTCATCGAATCGGGTACACATTCAAGTTCGGGTTATTTTTATGTAAACGTTTCTGCCCGCGCAACAATTTTGCGCTATCAGGGTTTGAATGAAAATACACCCGTTTCTATGGACGAAAAAAGAAAAGATCGGTTTTACAGTGATATGGAATACATCAGGGATCATTTTAACGTCATTTCGTTAACAGAATTGCAGGATATTATGGAAAATCAAAAACCATTGTCACGCAATACGGTGATCATTACATTTGACGACGGATTAAATAGCGTTTACACCATAGCAGCGCCCATTTTAGAAGAATTTGGATTTCCTGCAACATTTTTCGTGATTACAGATTCGCTCGAAAATGAAAATTACATGAATTGGGAGCAAATCCGGGAATTATCGCAAGTAACTGTGGATGGTAATTATTTGTTTACCATCGGTTCGAAGTCGCACACGCACTCACGTCAAGACTGGCCAGATATCAAAGGCATTGCACTGAAACGAGAGTTGGAAGTCTCTAAAGATCTTATTGAAGAACATATATCGCCTCGTCTTTGTACTACATTTGCACTTCCTTACGGGATTTTGCCGGATGATGAAGACAGTTTTTACAATTTTGCAGAAGAGTTGGGTTACGAAATTATCCGATCAACAAGAAGAAGAAATATTGACATAACTACAGACTGGCTATTCAATTTACCTTGTCTTCCGCTTTATGATTTCACCGAACCCGATTACATCGGAGTATTTAATCAAAACCCGCTTCCAACTCCCTTTTTTGATCCGGTACAGGATATGTATTTTGAAAGATCATATAATCTTAGGACGCCCATTACTGGTATTTATTTAGATACTCCTTCTGGCAACGCCGATATCGTCATTGAAGCCGTTACCGATAACCATGAAATAATCAGAAACCTGAGGGTTGAATACACTCCTCCACAGGATGAGGCAATCATCCGCATTGAAATCAACTATGGTATTGTCGGACGTGCAAAAATCAATCTGAAAGTATCTGCACCGGGTGCGCATCCGAGTTCAGGTTATTTTTATGTAAACGTTGAACATATTACAAGCGTGAATCCACCGGAACACGCTCACAGCGATATATCTGTTTTTCCCAATCCCGCAACAGACCGTATTGAAATCAAAAACGCGGATGATACCGTTTTGTACAAAATATACAGCATAACAGGAAGCCTTGTACTTACCGGAAGAGGAAATAAAATTGATGTATCAGCATTTCCGCAAGGTGTGTATATCTTGGCGATTGATCATGAAGATAATGGAGTAACCATACTTAAATTTGTAAAAAATAAGTAAGGCGGTGAATTTAAGCACAATGCGTTTTTGAAAATAACACCACCCATTCATCATATCCGAAAAATCAGTATTTTTACGCCATGATTTTCCGATATTTAAAACCATACAGGTTCTTTATCCTGTTGACCATTGTATTGCTTTTGGCGCAGGTGGTTACCGATTTGCTACTGCCCAATTACATGGCTCATATTGTCGATCGGGGAATCGCGCAAAACGATACTTCGATCATCTTTTCTTATGGAATGAAGATGTTGTTGGTGGCGCTTGGCGGTATTGCATGCGCTTTAATCGGTGGATTTTTTGCGTCAAAAACAGCTAACGGATTAGGCAAAAATTTACGAACCAACCTGTTTCAACACATTTCCAACTATTCGCTTGCCGAGTTCGACCAGTTCGGAACATCTTCGTTAATCACCCGGATCACCAACGACGTACAACAGGTTCAGTTTACCGTATTCATGTCTTTACGGGTTATGATGCGCTCCCCCGTAATGTTTGCCGGCGCTATTGTTATGGCTGTACATACCGATAGACATCTGTCGTTGATATTGCTTGCTTTTCTTCCGGTTCTCATCCTGATGATATTCATCGTCAGCAAAAAGGCGCTACCCCTGTTCAGATCCATACAGAAAAAAATAGACACGTTGAATTTGGTTTTGCGCGAAAATTTAATAGGGATACGTATTATCAGGGCTTTTAGTCGTGTGGGACATGAAAAAAGACGATTTGCAGCCGCCAATAAGGATTTAACAGATACCGCACTTCGTGTGAACCGGCTGATGGCCACATTAGGCCCGGGAATGATGCTCACCATGAATGTGTTGGCGATTACCATCATCTGGGCGGCTACCTTCCGTATTGACGCAGGCAATCTGCAAATCGGCGATATGATGGCTTTTATACAGTATGCCATGCAAATTTTCTTTTCGTTGATGATGATGACCATGATTTTTGTCATGCTTCCCCGCGCCATTGCTTCCGCTGAACGCATCAGCGCAATTTTCGCCATGCAACCGGCCATCACCGACCCGGAACATCCCGTGACTTTCACGGAACATAAAGGATACCTTACGTTCAACGACGTCACGTTCCGCTATCAAAAAGCCGAAAAACCGTCGGTACATCATGTTTCTTTCACGGCAAAACCCGGCGAAACCATTGCCGTTATCGGAGGAACCGGAGCCGGAAAATCAACTTTGCTCGATTTGCTGCTTCGTTACTATGATGTGGAAAGCGGCGAAATCACCATTGACGGCGTCAACATACGGCAAATGTCTCAGGAAAATTTACGCGGCCAAATCGCTTACGTTCCGCAACATGCCGTTTTATTCGCGGGAAGCGTTTATGACAATATCCGCATGGGAAAACAGGATGCCACCGACCAGGAAGTGCAACATGCCTGTACGATTGCGCAAGCGTCGGAGTTTATCGAACAGATGCCGGATGGTTATGATTCCATGATTGCGCAGGGAGGGAAAAACCTGTCGGGCGGACAAAAACAGCGTCTGTCCATTGCCCGCGCTCTGGTTCGTAAACCCAAAATCTACATTTTTGACGACAGTTTTTCAGCGCTTGATTTTACGACCGACGCACGGCTTCGCGCTGCGCTAAAAGAGGAAACACGGGAGTCAACGGTGATTGTGGTGGCGCAACGGGTAAGCAGTATCATGAATGCCGACAGGATTTTGGTGATGGATAACGGCCATATTACCGGAAGCGGCACGCATCGCGATTTATTGCGAACCAACGAAATATATAAAGAAATAGTCTATTCTCAATTGTCGGAAAGCGAAATCGGATAAACATGGCAAAAGGCGGCAACATAAAACCAAAATATCATGTCAAGAACAAAGGACATGGAGGCGGAGGGCCTCCCATGGTGGGTCGCGTTGCCGAAAAATCAAAGGACTTCAAGGGAACCATCAAAAAAGTCTTTGCTTACATCAAACCACAATACAAAGGATTAAGTACGGTTTTGGTCTTTGCCGTTCTGAGCACGATGTTCAGTATCACAGCGCCAAAAATCATAGGGCTGGCTGTCGATAAACTGTACGAAGGGGTCGTGGATAAAATGAATCATGTTCCTGATGCCCATGTTGATTTTCGCTATGTCGGGATCATCGTGCTTATTCTTTTGGGCATTTATGTGTTGGCGTCGTTGTTTAGTTATATTCAGGAATATACCATGGCGGGCGTTGCGCAAAAAATTATTCAACGCATGAGAAACGATGTTGCCGAGAAACTTCATCATTTACCCTTAAAATTTTATGATACCCGAACGCATGGCGAAATCCTCAGCCGCGTAACCAACGATATCGACACCATCAGCAACTCATTCCAACAGAGCCTTATGCAACTGGTTACGGCTCTTTTTACTTTGCTGGGCGTTACAGTGATGATGATGACCATTAGCGTTTGGTTAAGCTTGCTTACCATTTTGGCGTTGCCGCTTGGAATAGGTCTTACTGCGTTGATTGCTAAAAAATCACAAAAGTTTTATGCGGGACAACAACGCTCGCTGGGCGAGCTCAACGGTTTTACGGAAGAAATGTGTGGAGGACACAAAGTAGTCAGGGCTTTTAATTACGAAAAAAATTCGATAGCGGAATTTAATGAAACCAATGAACAGTTGTATTCGTATGGATGGAAAGCCCAGTTTGTATCCAGCGTTATCTTTCCCTTATTCAACTTTTTGGGAAATTTGGTTTTTATGGGTATTTGTATGGTAGGAGGATACTTAACTGCTACGGGCAGAATGACTTTGGGAAATGTACAGGCGTTTATCAACTATTCCCGCCAGTTCAACCAGCCGATTACGCAGGTGGCCAATATTGCCAATATCCTGCAATCGACGGTTGCCGCCGCAGAACGTGTATTTGAAATACTGGAAGAAACCGAAGAAACCCCCGACCCCGTGCATCCGAAAGAAATTGAACATCCAACAGGCGCAGTAACATTCGACCATATTAAGTTTCGCTACGAAGAAGCTACGCCTCTGATTGAAGATATCAGCATCGCCATCAACCCGGGCGACGTCATTGCTATTGTAGGGCCTACCGGCGCCGGAAAAACCACGCTGGTGAATCTGCTCATGCATTTTTACGAATTAAATGCCGGAACGATTACGATTGATGGCGTGGATATTACCGGAATGAAACGCAAATACCTGCATCGTCTGTTCGGGATGGTGTTGCAGGATACATGGCTGTTTAAAGGTACTATCCGCGATAATATCGCTTACGGACTTGGCCATGCCACCGATGAACAAATTATCCGGGCTTCCAAAATGGCTTTGGCCGATGACTTTATCCGCAGTCTTCCGGATGGATACGATACGGTGATTAACGAAGAAGCCAATAATATCTCCGAAGGACAAAAACAACTGTTGACCATTGCGCGGGCTATCCTGATTAATCCTACCATATTAATATTAGATGAAGCGACAAGTTCGGTCGACACCCGCACCGAAATCCTCATCCAAAAAGCGATGACGCAGTTGATGAAGGGGCGTACCAGTTTTGTCATAGCCCATCGTTTATCCACCATCCGCGATGCTGACCGTATTTTAGTCATGAACGAAGGAAGCCTGATGGAGCAGGGCACACACTCCGAATTATTGGAAAAAGGCGGCTTTTACGCGCAATTATATAACAGTCAGTTTTCTACTTCGGATTGATGATTTTGAAGAATATGATTCTCATCGTGATTTGAATCCGGAAAGATTTTGCCTTGTTGAACAAAATTGACAGTTCGTCAAAGGTTTTCTACCATTTATCAAATATAATACATTTTTTTTTCTTTATGATATATTTTTGTGTTTTGTTCAATAGTATTAATATTAAAAAAGTAAATGATGATGAAAAAGATTGTAATTTTGATGAGTATGTGTCTGTTTGTTGGTTTTTCAACAATGGCACAAGATGTTGAAGAGGGTTTTAATGCGGCTTATGCCAGTAAACGCGGAGTATATCTTTTACCGCAGGCAGGCGATTTTGCTCTCGGTGTTGAAGCGACTCCATTTTTGGAGTATCTGGGAAATATTTTTACGTCAAGTTTTAACTATGCACCTATATTTGATGGTGTTGACCAGACTCTTTACGGGAAATATTTCTTGCAGGACGATCGTGCCATTCGTGCAAGATTAACCTTGAACGTGGCAAATAGAGCAATTAAAGGCGGTGTACTCGACCAAGTGGATCCGGACGTAACGCTTCTTGATGTTCAGCATATCACAACCGCTGATATTCAATTGGGGCTTGGATATGAATTTCGTCGTGGACATGGCCGTGTGCAGGGTTTTTACGGCGGGGAAGCCATATTGGGAGTCAGAAGCAATAAGACCAAGTATGACTGGGCTAATCCCATGACAGACACTTACACCAATCCGACTTCGGTCGATTTTGTAGACGGTGGATTTTTTAATCCCACTACTCGTATCACTGAATCAAAGTCGGGAATGAACATTTTCGTCGGTGTGGGCGCTTTTGGAGGAGTTGAGTATTTCATCGCTCCACAGATATCTATTGGCGGCGAATTAGGTTTGGGAATTAATTTCGGATTGTCAACTCAGGGTGAAACTACCACGGAAAGATGGGATGTTGTTGATGATCAAAAAGTGACCAAAACCACCAAGGGTCAACTTGGCAGTAGCTGGGATGCTCAGAGAATAGGACTGGGTACCCGTGTTTCAGGCGGAATCTTCCTGATGTTCCATTTTTAACAGGACGGTGTTGTGTCATATTAATACGCTTAAGAAAATGACAACACGAATGATCATTGTTGCACTGATGCTGTGCACAACAAGTTTTATCGTTCATGCTCAGGTGGAGCAGGTTGCTCAACAATTGGCAGAAAACGAACATAAAAAGTTTGCGGAAGCATTACCAGACGCTTTCACAAACGGTAGGGCTAATGTGTTCGGAAATGCTCAAGCGTTGAAAAGCCAGTTTTTCCTGGAGGAAAACGCGAAAACGTTTGCTGATTTTTTAGGATGGAACAGTAAGCAATATTCCCAAAAAACGCTGGGCACTGTGTTTAAAGCTCTGTCAGAAAATGCAAAACCAGGCAAAAAAAATCCAAACCCGATTTCCGTTACGTTTAATTTTCCTGCTGATCCGACAGTGAGCACTATAACGATAAAAAATGACCAAAAAGGAACCCCTAAAGTTGAAAAGAAAGAAATGGTGGTCAGTTATGTGGCAACCACAAAAGCTGAAGTAACTGTTGAAGTCAGCAAAGAAGGGGTTGAGCCGAGTATTGCGTACAATAACATTGACATGATATGGGATGGTAGAATAAGACTCGTCAACGGTGAAGTAGTCGATACGAAGAAAATTTCGCCGCCCGTATTACGAACCATTGTTATCAGCCCTGCAGGTACTTCTTCGGAACCCAAAGAAGTACAAATGCAAGCAAGAAATGAAGAAGAATTGTTTGCAGTAGAAAATAAGGATAGATTAATCGATCCTGAAGTAACGCCCCAACAGAATGTGGTAACAAATCCAGAACCGGCGCAACAACAGATAACGGAATCTGTTTCGCAAACCACAGCACCGACAGTAACAAGAACTGATTCGTCACCGCGAGGAGTATATTACAAAGTTCAGATTTTAATTCAAGGCTCATATACGCCTCTTGACAGATTGCCGGAAAGATTCAGAGTGGACAATGTCACAGTAGAGAAGTATAGTGATGGGTATTATAAGTATGTAATTCCCGCCGGCACTTTAAGTGAAGCAGTTGCAATAAGAGATCGAATGGTTGCAAGAGGTGTTTATGATGCGTGGATAGCCGTTTATGAAAACGGGGTACGTGTTAGACCCCCCCAGGGACAACCGGAAATTGTTGATTAAGTAAAATTTGTTTTATTAGATTTTCCGTAATCAGGTGAGCGGCAGCACAATTGCCGCTCATTATTTTTTATTTCCCCCCGTCGGTTTCATCTTTCCACTCGTAAATATCGTCCCTGTCTACCGGTTTCAGTTTGATTTGCCATTTGAAACCGGTCAAAGTCAGTTCCCCCTGATCAAATTCGTGAGGAGGAATCATATCTCCTTCAACATCTTTGATATGAGCAACTTCGAGGACTTGTTTGTCCTCAATAAGTATTACCACATCGGCGCTTTTCAACTTGTTAACCCCTGTCACGTCGGGGCCGTCATAGAGAAAATACACCGTTTCGCTATCATTGAAACCGTTTACCCTGTATAATTCATTGTCGCGAAACAGTCCCACAATATTTTTACCCTTGATTTGGTTGAAACCTGACGAATCTTCCTGTGCAATGAATGCCTTGTTGTTCAGATTCATCCGCTTGGGTTTCTGGTTTTCGGTTTCAATTTCTATTTTATCGGCGGTCATCTGGTTATCCTGCGCCCACAGTACGGGAAGCCGGAACATGTGGATCACCGAATCCTGCAACGATACCGCCAACGAATCGCACTTGCCCTGCATATCAAGACTGAAAAATCTCACCCTGTTGTACGCTTTCATTATTTTGAAGCCTGACGTATCCACATCCGAACGCAGGGTGTCGGCGTGCAGGAAAAGCGAATCCTGTTCCCCCGCCATGATCAGCAAAGCATGACCGGTGAGCCATGCCCGTTCGGTCGGCTTATGAAATTTACCTTTTTGACCCTTCAGAATGACATTATTGGTGGTATCCACAATGACGATGTTACCGAATGCCTGTCCATTACCCGTTTGGCTTTCGTAATACATGGTGTCGGCATTGACCGTAGTGCTGCCGCTTTTAATCCACGCATTACGACGAAAAAGCGCCACCGTGTCGTTGGTGTTGTACCATCCGAGCTCGCAATAAATGGTGTCCTTTTCATTTTGTATATATGTTGGCCCCACGAAATCGGCTATTTCTGTCTGAACGTTGTAATTCAGCGTATCTGTCACAATGGTATAGTCGGGTGTGTTGAGCGCTACTTCCTTCTTGAAATAAAACATATTG
>Ga0082212_10002757_pt1 | contig 25295 bp, 19 predicted proteins | sample TergutNt197P3_FD_71548 | JGI IMG/M metagenome (GOLD analysis project Ga0082212, IMG submission 71548) | Neocapritermes taracua P3 segment gut microbial communities from Petit-Saut dam, French Guiana - Nt197 P3 | ecosystem: Host-associated > Arthropoda: Insects > Digestive system > Gut ...
TTTTAGAGACCTTTAACCGTCGCGTAAAAAATCCAGGTCGAATGGAGAGCGTATAAGCGACCTCTGCTTTCCACTTCAAATATTGAAAAATGGGTTTTCGGAGGTTGCCAAAAGCAACTTGATGATTTGGTACAAAAAATCAGCGTCGATTAGAAGCTGTAAATATCAGTAAGTCAGAATCATGACGATTGAACTGAATCTCTGCGGTGTAATTTGTTGCATTGGAGGCTTTCCAAATCCGGCGGCATTTTTATTGTTAGTTTTTCCTGCTTCATATCCCAAATTATCACTAACCTCGACGCCGTATTTTTCCAGCAAGGGTCTAAACGCTTCTGACCTTATGGCATAAGTAATTAATCATTTCCATTTGCAAATATGTCCGGCGTGTGTCAATTTAATTTTTTATGGTTTTGGCATGTTAACGAGTTCGGCAATCATAAGCATAATTATTATCGGCATTACCGGCGTATCGCCCGGCGGATAGAGGCTTGTGAACGTGAACAAGAAAGCCCTCATCCGCTCAATGCGGATGAGGGCTTTTTTATTTGAAGGCATGAGGCGCGTATGAAAATATTGATCTACGATACAACGTTAAGAGACGGCACGCAGGGCGAAGGAGTGGCGTTTTCAGTGCAGGATAAAATCCGGGTCGCTATGAAACTTGATGAAATTGGCGTACATTACATTGAAGGCGGCTGGCCAGGGTCAAATGAAAAAGACGCGGAGTTTTTCCGACAGGCGGCTGACATAAACTGGAAATCAGCGAAAATCGCTGCTTTTGGCAGTACCGCTCTTGCAAAAAACCAATTGCAGGACGATGTAAACATACAGGCACTTTTAGAGGCGCGCACGCCTGTAGTTACGATTTTTGGAAAATCATGGGATTTTCATGTGACAACCGCCCTGCGCATCTCTCTTGCGCGGAACCTTGAACTCATCCGCGATTCCGTCGCGTTCCTAAAATCACGGGGGCGTGAGGTTATCTACGACGCCGAACATTTCTTTGACGGATTTGCCGCGAATCCGGAATACGCTCTGCAAACGCTTAAAGCCGCCGCTGCAGGCGGCGCGGACATGATAGTTCTTTGCGATACCAACGGAGGTTCGCTTCCCTCGCATATTCAGAGCGCCATACGTAGGATACAGGCGGAAATATCAATTCCTTTGGGCATTCACTGCCACAACGATTCAGAACTGGCGGTCGCCAACACGCTCGCGGCAATCGAATGCGGCGCGGTAATGGCGCAGGGGACGATGAACGGTTACGGCGAACGCTGCGGCAACGCCAATCTCTGTTCTATAATCCCCAACCTTGAAATCAAGATGGGATATAAGACTATCGGGCAGGAACGGCTCAAATTGTTGACCGGAGCGTCACGCTTTGTCAGCCAGATAGCGAATCTGCCGCCGCGCCGCGACCTGGCGTTCGTTGGAAAAAGCGCTTTCGCCCACAAGGGCGGCATACATGTCAGCGCGATAATCCGGAATCCGGCTACGTATGAACATGTTTTGCCGGATCATGTAGGCAATGCGCGTCGCGTACTTGTTTCCGAGCTGTCTGGAAAGAGCAATCTCATATACAAAGCGCAAGAGATGAAGCTGGATATTAAACAGCGGGAAAAGCTCAGTCCCGCCCTGCATAAAATCAAGAAGCTTGAAAATGAAGGTTATGAATTTGAAGCGGCCGAGGCTTCCGTGCGCGTAATAATGGAAACCGCCGTTAACGGCGAAAAAGAGTTTTTTGAGATAGACAATTTTCGCGTAATTACCGACATGCACGGAACCGGCGCGCAGGGGAACGAAAAATATACATCCGAAGCCACTGTAAAGGTGCGCGTCGGGCAGGAATGGAAACACACCGTGGCGGAAGGGGACGGCCCGGTTCACGCGCTCGACAAAGCCTTGCGTCTTGCGCTCAACCAGTTCTTTGAGCCGCTGCGCAACGTCCGTCTTATAGACTATAAAGTTCGCGTGCTTCCGAGCGAGATGGGAACGGCGTCGAAGGTTCGCGTACATATTCTGCAATCCGACGGCGAGGAGAGCTGGACCACCGTCGGCGTTTCGGAAAACATTCTGGAAGCCAGCTATATAGCGCTGGCCGACGGCATCCGCTATAAACTGATGCGGGCGGCGCAAAAAACATGCAAGTCAAAAATCAAAAATCGAAAAACAAAAATTAAATGAGCCGTTTAAAATCTCAAATACTGGCGATTCTGATTCTCGCGCTGCTCCTGTTGGCGCTTGCCTGCGCGCGTTATTATTTTCGTTTAGGATAGCGCCATGCAAAAAAACGCCATTGCCGTTGCAGGCCCCACAGGTACGGGAAAATCCCGTCTCGGAATCATGCTGGCGCGCGCGTTCAATGGAGAAATAGTCGGCTGCGACGCGCTCCAGGTATATCGGCGTATGAATATCGGAACCGCAAAAGTTACGCCCGAAGAGCGTGAAGGCGTCCCGCATCACATGATTGACATCCACGACCCTGATCGTGAGTTTTCAGCCGGGGATTATCAGCGCCAGGCGCGGCAGTCAATTAATGAAATCAGCGGACGCGGACGGCTTCCGATTGTCGTCGGCGGCACGGGGTTTTACCTGCGCGCCCTTATTGACGGCCTTTTTGAAGGGCCGGAGCGTTCAGAGGAACTGCGGGCGCGGATGCGCGCCATTATTCAGCGGAAAGGAACAAATATCCTTCACCGCTTTCTGGCGCGGATTGATCCGGAATCCGCCGCGAAAATAGCGGTGAACGACGCGGACAGGATTATTCGCGCCTGCGAAATATATCTCGTCAGCGGAAAGAATATGAGCTGGTGGCAAAGCCGGCCTCGCGACGCGCTAAAAGGTTACAGATGGCTGAAAATCGGCATCGACCTGCCGCGGGAATTGCTGTATCAAAGAATAAATCTGCGAGTGGAGCGGATGTTTGAAAACGGATTGCTCGATGAAACACGCCGGCTTTTAGAGATTTACCCCGCGACGTGTCCGGCGTTCAAAGCGATTGGCTACAGACAGTCTGCCGAATATCTGGCGGGACAAATCACGTTGGCACATGCTGTCGAAAGTACGCAGATGGAGAGCCGCCGCTATGCAAAACGCCAACTTACGTGGTTTCGCGCCGACAGCGATATAATATGGCTTCGCATAGAAAACGATCATGAAATTGACACTGTAATGGATAATGCAGTAAGAATTGTCCGCGATTTCATATAGTATATTTATTATTGAACTCAATAAAATTTACGGAGAAGCTATGAAAAAAAAGACAGTTCTTCTTACCATTATTTTGTGCGCGTTTTTTGCCGGCGGCTGCGGCAGCACGGCAACCAAAGAGGCGGCTACGGCAGACCGAGAACCTCTTATAAGATTAATGGATCAGTATCTCGCGGCTGTGGTAAAACACGATCCTTCAGGTCTGCCGCTAGGCTCCAATGTGAAGCTTGTGGAAAACACCAATCCGACGCCTATCGGCGAGGGTCTATGGAAAACCATGACAGGCGGACCGACCGAATTTAAAGTCTATGTATCAGACCCGTTCAGCAATCAGATTGCTTTTTTGGGCGTTATCGAAAGCGACGGCAAACCCAGATTTCTCAGCGCGCGCCTGAAGGTCGTAAACGGTCAAATCACGGAAATCGACCACATGGTATCGCCGCTGGGAATGGATAATGGGGCGCCTGAAACGCTTATCAAACCCCGCGAAGGTCTTGTCACGAAACTGACCGCTGCCGAACGCGTTCCGCGCGATCAGATGATAAAAGCCGCCATGGGCTATTATGAAGCCATTGAGTTCAGCGACGGAACGCTTGCGCCTTTTGCCGACGAATGTCAGCGGGTTGAAAACGGCTCGGCAACGTCAAATAATCAATCTCAGCGCGCCGCCCTTCCGGAATCGGCTGATGTGTTCGCGCGCTTCATGGCCGCTATTGTCCCGATGAAATGCGGCGAACAACTGTCAACCGGCAACGCGGGATATATTACGAAAATGAATCAGCGGCGCGTGGCCGCCGTGGATGAAGAAATGGGACTGGTGATGATCTTTTCCATGATGAATCACGACGGCGAACCAAATCCGCTTCCTGTCAAAAATGTGCCCGGCATAACGGAAGTTCCCAACACCTGGGGGCAATTCACCGTTCCCGCGATGCACTTATACAAGGTTAAAAACGGCCAGGTTTACGAAATCGAAACGAATGCCATTACAGGCGTCCCATACCAGGCGAGCGACGGCTGGACATGCACCCGCAAATGTCTGGCGGATACGATGGACAACTACCTTGCCGCTCTCACAAAACACGACGCCTCATCGCTGCCACTGGCATCCAACGTGAAGATCGTGGAAAACGGCGAAGTTATCGGCACGAACAATGGGTTATGGCAGACAGCTACCGGCGGCCCTACGGCGTTTAAAATCATCACGGCCGATCCTGACAGGGGCGAAGTTGGCTTTATGGGCGTTATTCAGGAAAACAATAAGCCCACGATTGCGGCAATACGCCTTAAGATCGCCGATGGGCGGATTGACGGCAAAATCACCGAAGTCGACCACCTGGTCGTTCATGGAGATCAGCCGCTGGATGCAAACATGTCGAATCTGCGCCCGGCTTTTCTTGAACGGCTGCCCAAGCTGCAGCGCATTAATAGAGACAAAATGATGGATGCTGCAAATTCGTATTACGACGCCATTCTCCGGAACGACGGCAATGTCGCGCCGTTTGATGACGTCTGCCAGCGCAGGGAAAACGGCATGATCGCCGCCAACAATCCAGCGGCGGATCTTAGTACGGAACTTGGCGTTTTTGGAAGAATGAAATGCGGCGAACAGCTTTCGACCGGAGTTATGGATTACATCTCAGACATCAACGACCGCCGCCTTTTCGCCGTAGATGAAGAACTCGGTCTGGTCATGGCGTTCTCCGTTTTCCGGCATACCGGCGAACCTAAGGTGTTAAAAATTACCGGCGTTCCCGGAGTGACGGAATCAAAGAACAGTTTCGGCGAGTTCGATTTGCCGGCTGCCCATGTTTATAAAATCAGAAACGGACGGATACACGAAATCGAGGCTATAGGTTACATGTCGGACGCGGGTTTTAAAAACGGCTGGCAGTAATTTATACGACAAATTTTCCCAGGGAAATGTTGATTAATCAGCGTTTCCCTAAACAATAAACATCTGTATAAAGGATCGATGATATGAAAAAAATCACGTTAGTCGTAATGCTTTGCGCGGTGATGCTGGCGATAATCGCAGCTCCCGTACAGTCGTTCAGCGCGCCGCTTGATCGCGCGGCGCTCATCAAACTTGCCGACAGTTATTTCGCGGCGCTTGTCGCGCACAACCCCAAAGGCGTACCGCTCGCGGATAACGTAAAAATGGTTGAACAGGTAAAACGCATCAAACCGGGCGAGGGCGTATGGCAGACTGCGTCTTCCGGACCGACGGAATTTAAAATCGTGGTTCCGGATCCGGTATCGCAGCAGGTCGCCGGCATAATCATCATGGGTATCGGCGGCAAGCCGACGTTTCTCGGTTTCCGGCTGAAGGTGGAAAACGACAAAATAACCGAAGCCGAACACATGCTAGTTGATGTCAGCAACCCCGACAGTCCGAATGTAAAGGCTGTGCGGCCCGCCATTCCGCTTGAAATACCTTATGAATACCGCGATTCGCGCGGGCGGCTCATCTGGATAGCGAAGTCGTACTATGACGCGCTGGAATGGAACAACGGCAGTTTGTCTCCGTTCGCATCCGATTGCGAGCGCCGCGAAAACGGCGCGAGATCCGCTCCAAACGGAGGCCCATCTCTTAGCGGCAGCATTCCGGGCAACGCTGCAAAACCCCGGCCGGCATCTCTGCTCGGAATGCAGGATTGCGCCGCGCAGTTGAGCAACGGCGTTTTCCAGTATATCGACACTATAACACCCCGTCGGGTTGAGGTTGCCGATGAGGTAACCGGACTGGTCGTCGGCTTTTCACAGCTCCGTCATTCGATGGAAAAGAAGATATACAAACTTGTAAATACTCCCGGAGTTGAAGAGAGGGACATGACCAGCCAACAGCCTTTTGATATGCCGTCGCTGCATATTTACAAGGTATGGGGCGGTCAGATACACGAGATAGAAGCCCTCGGTCTTCTTGGCATCCCATACAACGCTCCGACAGGTTGGGAATAGGGAATCATCGCAGTGGAGGTTCGCGTCCCTCTCCTGCCGCGCCTGGAGATGGTAAATGAAATATCCGTGTCAGGCGTCACATATTAAGATTTGGATATGACAATGCTTAGATTTTATACCGCCGGGGAATCTCACGGAAAAGGGTTGATCGGGTTTCTGGAAGGGCTTCCAGCCGGCCTGGAAATCGACCGTACAATAATAGACAGGCAATTATACCGGAGGCAGCTTGGCTACGGTCGCGGAAGACGTATGGCGATAGAAAGCGACCGTGTGGAAATCCTTTCAGGCGTACGTCTCGGCAGGACTTTGGGAAGCCCCATTTCATTTTTGATAGTTAATAGAGATTGGGAAAACTGGCAGGTTCCCATGTCATGCGATCAGGTTCCGGAAGATGCCGACACGCGAAACATAACGCGCCCGAGACCGGGACACGCTGACCTGCCCGGCGCGCTGAAATTTCAAACGCATGATATACGCGACATACTGGAACGCGCCAGCGCCCGTGAAACGGCAGCGCGCGTGGCAGGCGGAACGTTCGCCCGGATATTGCTGAAATATTTCAGCATGCACGTCGCAAGTCACGTTCTGGCTGTCGGCTGGCAACAGGTTGCCGCCGGGTATGAATTATTGCCTTTCGACGATATTGTTGCCGCCGAAAACGAGGCCGATGAGTCGTATTTACGCTGCGCCGACAGTGATGCCGCCGCGCGCATGATCGCCCTTATTGATGAAGCGGAAAGGACGGGGGATACGCTTGGCGGAGTTGTCGAAATAGCGGCCACCGGCATTCCGCCGGGACTTGGCTCTCATGTTCAGTGGGACAGGCGGTTGGATGGTCGTCTTGCCCGTGCGATGATGAGCATTCCTTCCGTTAAGGCGGTGGAAATCGGCGACGGCATTGCCGGGGCGCGAAAACCGGGGTCGCATGCGCACGACGCAATTTCGTATGACGCCGCAGCGCGGCGTTTCCGCCGTAAAACCAACCGCGCGGGAGGGATGGAAGGCGGCGTCAGCAACGGCGAAGAAGTGCGCGCGCGCATTTACCTTAAACCGATTCCGACTTTGCCAAGGCCGCTTGCGTCTGTTGATGTTTGCTCAAAACAGGTTTATGACGCCGCCGTTGAACGTGGAGACGTCTGCGCCGTTCCTGCGGCAGGCGTTGTGGGCGAGGCTATGCTGGCGCTTGAACTATGCAGCGCGTTCCTTGAAAAATTCGGCGGCGATTCGATGGGTGAAACCGGCGAAAACTATGACCGTTTCATGGAACGAGTGCGAGGTTATTAGCATGTTTTAACGAACCAGTCGGCGAAAAGCCTGATACCTTCCCTGAAAGAAGTCTGCGGATTGTAGCCGAGCATTTTGCGCGCTTTTGAAATATCAGCGTATGTTACCTTCATGTCTCCCGTTTGTTCGGGCATGCGCAAAAGGCGGGCTTTTTTTTCAAGAGCTTCTTCCAGGCTTGCGACCAGTTCAACAAGCGGTATGGTCTGCGATTCGCCCAGGTTGAAAATCTCGAATGGGAAATTTTTTTCAATTGCGGCTACAATTCCGGAAACAATATCTTCCACATAGGTGTAGTCACGCCGTGAATCGCCGTCGCCGTAAAATGGAATTTCAGCGTCCTTTGCCATAAGGCGCGCGAATTTGTGAATCGCCAAATCCGGCCGCTGACGAGGCCCGTATACCGTAAAAAAACGCAGGCAGGTAACGCGCATGGCGAAATTGTGCGCGTAGGTATGGCAGAGCAGTTCACCGGCCCGCTTGGTCGCGGCGTAGGGCGAAATCGGGCGGTTTACAGGGTCGTCTTCCGTGAACGGAACGCTATAACTCCCTCCATATACGGAAGATGATGAACCGAAAATGAAGCAACCAGTGGAAAAATCCTTTGCCGCTTCCAACATGTTGACCGTGCCTGTGACATTGACATCCGTGTAAAGGGCGGGTTTTTCCAGCGACGGGCGCACGCCGGCCCATGCCGCAAGATGCACGACAGCCTCCGGTCGTTCTGTTTCAAAGACTCGCCGCAAACCGTCTTTGTCAAGAATATCCACTGCGTGCGTTGTAACGCCGCCCATTGCCTCAAGATCGCGGACATTGCGCCGCTTAATCTCCGGGTCGTAGTAATTGTTAAAATTATCAAGCAGGCTGACAGCATCGCCTTTTTTTATGAGCGCCGTCGCAAGATGATAGCCGATGAATCCCGCTCCGCCTGTGATCAAAATACGCATGCATACCTCGCGGCCAATATAGTATAATTAAATTATACATCATATAAACCAGGCGGGAAAATACCAATTGTTTTTGTCAGGATGAAATAGATGCGCGGTGCTTTAGCCACCCGTTTCAGGGCGTTGTTGGAATATGGCGGAATCAGCGCGACCAGGCCGGATGAAACCATGACGAAAAGCCATTGTTTCGCCGTAGGCACGGAAATGTCCGCTTCGTCCGCCAGAGTTTCGTAATTTACGATGCGCGCCCTGTTTCTCGTATGCCTAAACGTTTCAACTTTTCGCTCAGTGTGGTCGGATTAACTGCGAGAAGCTCCGCCGCCTTTTTCTGGTTGCCGCCGGTTCTTTTCAGCGCGGCGAGAATGATTTCTTTTTCGTAAGTATCGACCCGATCCCTTAATGGCATATCTTCAGAAATATCAGGCGCCGTTACTTCCAGGGGTGCGGGCTGCAGCAGATTTTTCGGAAAAAGATCCGCTCCGATTACATCTCCCGGCGCAAGCACAACCGCACGTTCCATGACGTTTTCAAGCTCGCGTACATTTCCAGGCCAACTGTAATCCATCAGGATTTTCATCGCAGCGTGATCCAGCGTCAGTTTTTCACGCTGATTTTCCGCGGAAAATTTCCGGATGAAATGTTCGGTAAGCGGCGGAATATCCTCCGGCCGTTCACGCAGCGCGGGAAGTTTAATTACAATAACATTAAGCCTATAATAAAGATCTTCCCGAAATGTTCCCTGGCTCACACCCAAAGCCAGATTCGTATTAGTTGCGGCGATGATACGCGCATCCACCTTGATGTTTTCCAGCCCGCCCAATCGCCGGAATTCGCGTTCCTGGATGACGCGCAGGAGGCGCGCCTGAATTTCCATAGAAAGCGTGCCGATTTCGTCCAGAAAAATCGTGCCGCCGTCGGCCGCTTCGAAGAGACCTTTTTTTGAATTGGTCGCGCCGGTAAACGCGCCTCGGACATGTCCGAAAAGTTCGCTTTCAAGCAGGTCCGTGGGGATATTTCCGCAGTTGATGGCGACAAACGGCGCCGAGGCGCGTCCGCTCGCGGCGTGAATCGCCCTTGCAACAAGTTCCTTTCCCGTGCCGCTTTCACCCAGTAAAAGCACCGTGCTGCGGCTGGGCGCAACCTGCGCGATCAGGACGAAAACCTGCCGCATCGCTTCGCCCCTGCCGATGATGTTTCCGAAACCGTATCTTTCCTGCAGCGTCGATTTCAGACGGCGGTTTTCCTCCAGCAGTTCGTAATGCCCGAAAGCGTTTTTTACGGCCAGCAGCAGTTCTTCATTTTTGAAAGGCTTGGCTAAAAAGTTGAATGCGCCGAGCTTGGTAGCCTGTACGGCTTTGTCGAGGGAGGCATACGCGGTAAGCATAATCGCCACAGGAGGCCGGTCGAACTTTCGCAGCTCTTCGAGTACATCCAGTCCGTCAATATCGGGAAGCATAAGATCAAGGAGGACTACGCCGTATTCCCTCTCACGCATCCGCGCAAGCGCTTCGCCGCCGGTTTCGACCGCGTCCGAAGCCCAGGATTCGGAATCAAGCAGGTGGCAAAGCACCTCCCGCAGAATTTCCTCATCATCGACTATTAAAACCCTTCTGTCTGCGCTCATGTCAAATTTAGATTAATTAAGCCGGGCGGGTAGTTTCAAGGTAAAACACGTCCCTTTTCCTGCATCGCTTTCCACAAAAATGCCTCCGCCGTGTTCCTGGATGATGCCATAAGAAACAGCCAATCCCAAACCCGTTCCCCTGCCGATTCCTTTTGTAGTGAAAAATGGATCGAATATCTTTTTCAGGTCTTCTCTCGGAATGCCGTTACCAGTGTCGGAAATATCAACTACAACCATTGATTCGTTCATGCCTGTATGAATGCCCAGCTCACCGCCGGACGGCATCGCGTCGCGGGCGTTCAGAAAAAGATTCACAAAAACCTGCTGCAGCTTCCCAGTGTTGCCGTAAACCGGAGGAAGCGTATTGTACATATCACGCGCCACGCTGATGCGGCTTCTGTCGAACTGATGATCAATCAGCGACAGACTGTCGTGAATGATCTGGTTGATGTCAACAATCGTGAACTCGCCTCCGCCAAGTCGTGAAAAATTTAGCAGCCCGCCGACGATCTCCGACGCGCGGAAAGTCTGTTTTTCGATTTTCTTCAATATCTCTCTGCGCTGTTCATCATCCCCGTCATCTTTTGTATCTTTCAACAGGATTTGAGTATAACTTGAGATGCCTGTAAGCGGCGTATTTATTTCGTGCGCGACGCCCGCGGCCAGGAGGCCGATTGAGGAAAGTTTTTCCGTCTGCATCAACTGCTCTTGCAGCTGCGTCTTTTCCGTAATGTCTTCCAGCACCAGCAGGCATCCGGAATTCTGAAGAGGCCGTATATTCAGATTGACGACAAGCGGCATGCCGTTCAGGTTTTTCATGGAAAGTTTGAAAATATTGACCGGTGCGTCAGTTTCCCAGCCTGTCATTCCGGCGGCGTTCCGTATTGAGGCGATTACGCCGGCGGAAAGAAGATTTTCCGCCGCCGCGCCGACGATTTCATGCCGCGCCGCTCCGTACAAAATTTCAAACGCGCGGTTGCATGATCTTATATGCCCGTCGGCCCTGACGGCGACAACGGCGACATCGATGCTTTCAAGGATGTTTTCCGTATAGTTTTTCAGGCGTTCAAGTTCCACGGCATGCGTTTGCGCCGAACGATACAGCGTCGCGTTCTCAAGCGCTATAGCGGCGTAACCAGCAAGGGCGGAAAGAAGCTCCACGTCTTCGCCGGAAAAATGTTTTCCTTGCGCCAGTTCGCCTATAGCCAGCGTCCCGACGCGACGCCCCTGAAAAAGCAGATCCTGACGGTATGAAAATCCTTCGCGAGAAAGCGCCTCGCCAGATCGGCAGAGGTATTCCGGCCCGGTTTTCAGACCAGCAAGGCCGCATAACGCGCCGGCATCCGGCATATCATCCGATCGCAAAAACATGTTTTGCGAGGACGAGACGCAATTTACGCCGTCAATGAAACGGAAAAACTCCGGATGCCTGCGATCGGCTATCATAAGAGCTGCCCGGTTCACGGGAAACGCGCGGACTATTCTTTCAGAAATATCGCGGGCCAGCGGTTCCATGCTGATTTCCGCGCTGAGCGCGCGGGCGAAATCAAGCAGCGTCCGGCGGTCTTTGAAATAATTACGGTAAAATGTCCGGTCGAGCCGGTTTTGAACCACGCGGCGCAGCGGGGCAAAAAGCAGCGCGAGCGTAAGCGCGGTCATTACGCCAACCAGTGCTCCGGCGCCCGGCGTCAGTTCGCGCAGTGATTCAGTGAAAATAAAAGATGCCGCGACAGGAAGCATAATAAGCGCAGCGGCGGTTATAAGACAGGCCGCGCTTCGCCGCGCGATGTCCTCCACATCCATCAGCCGGTAGCGCAGGACGGCGTATCCGACGGACAGCGGAATAAGAGCGAGAAAAAGCGCGGATGTTTCCAGTGCAAAATTCGCTTTTACGCCAAAAAAAGTCGGAATAATGTAAATAAGGCCGAAAGGAACCGTTCCGGCCAGAACGCCGTATCCGATCCACTTCATCTGTTGACGTACGATTTGGGTATTCGCATACAGATTCGCGCTCAGATGCCGTTTTAGTAAAATCCAGCCTCCGGCAAGAAAAGCCGCGCCGAAATACACAATCTCAACCCGGTCTATGACGGCGCTTCCGCCGACGGTACGTGCAATGCCGAACGGTGCGAGATTCCCCGTCGCCCAGAGCAGGTGCATTAAGCATAGAAACCCGGAAGGGATATATATCAATGCGGCTTCAACCTGGTTATCTGTTCGCGCATCTGCAAAGCGCAGACAGAAATGGATGAGAATCGCCGGGAGAATCAGGAAAGCCGCGGATGAAAGCACGTAAACACATAAATCCAGCGCGCCCAGCGCCGGCGTATAGCTTGAAACCCAGAGAAAAAAAGCCGTGAGACAGAGAAAATAAAAACGCCTGGAGTTTGCCTTATCAGCGTTTTCCGATACGCGCAGAACCACGAAAACGCCGATACCGAGGTGAAGAAAAGCCAGCAGGGTTTTAACGCCGTCCCATAAGGTAAAAAGGTTCCGCGCCGTAAGCGAAACAGGCAGGTTTCTAACGCCCACGGCGGTTAAAACCGTATAATCAAGCAGCGCGCCGGGTCCCGCGACGTAAAGATTTTCCGCGTATACGCCCAGGTTGGGCATTTTCTCGCCGTTGATGGCAAGGAGCCGATCGCCAACGCGAATGCCGGCATTGTAAGCAGGCCCATCAGGAGCGACGGTTTCCGCCTTCAGTTCGTGTTCCGTTTCAATCCAGAAAACGCCGTCGTAGGCATCCACCCATGCCACCCGGTCGCGGATATTGAGAACGCCGACAGCGACAAGCGTACAGGTGACGAACGCCGTCAATATCAGTCTGAATGATACGGGAAATCGGTTCATTGCTGTTCTCTCTTATCCATAGCATATGTTATAAAAGCAATTTACATGCCATGATATGAGATGGACGGCCCCGGTAGCGCGGGCGTCCCGCATGCGGAAAGCAACGAAGGCATAAAAAGTCTGTATAGTTATCTGTATCGTCAAACGAATACATCGTGAAAATATGTAAAAGTGGAGGCGACAGGCAACTTTTCGCATGCGGGACGCCTGCGCTTCCGGAGCCGGCGTCTCGCCTGTTCACGCCTGTATTAAACAACAGTTACCGGGCAGATGTTTCACGATGCGTCGTCGATATGCTGTTGCCAAAACATACTAAATCAACGTCTTGGATAAATAGTTCAATTTTTTGGATGTCATTGCTAAAAACACTTGTTAATGGTATTATTACGTTCCCAATTTCGATATAGGTTCTAAAAAACACTTCCTGCTTTGCGGGGAAGCGGTACTGCGGTACTACGGTACGTATTTTGAACTGTGCATGCAAGACGCCTGCGCCACCAGGACCGTGGCTCCCAGGGCAATTGTAAAAAGTGTAAAGGATTCCGACAGTTTTGCCATACTGGCCGAATATGACGGATAATTCCGATAACATCAATTAAATATTGCACATACAATGTTTACTTTCCGCATTATCATGCAATATCCTAATAAAAGCGTCGGAAAACTTTACAAAAATAAACGTTTTGCCGTTTCTTTTATACATTGATATCCGTCTCGTTAACATGTTGTAAATAAACATGATATGTAAATATAATATGTTTTGCGGGAATTGGCACGCAAGTTGCTATAATAAATTACGAAAATTGTTTTTGTTGGAAAAACAATTTTATTTAAAACAATTTATTAAAAAGGAAGGTTTATTATGAAAAAGATTCTTATACTGACAGCGTGTTTCTGCTTATTGTTTGGCGTTACATCCGCAATGGCGGATTCCATGCCATATGACAACATCCTGGCTTATGGCACGATTGAGGCAATACAGGGCAATCAGGGCAATATAAGTGACGCCACAATAGATTATATTTATAAAACGTATGTTGATCCGGAATGGGACGGCGTGGCGTTCGCTCTAAACAACCTTATGCCATTAAACGAGAAAAAAGATGTCGTGTCCGGTACAGATATGTACGCCGTGAATATTTGCAAAGGCAAAACGTGCTATGAATGGGATTACGCGATTCTGGCGACGCATGGTTCCGGCGATCGGTGGTACTTATTCGAAAACACACATAATTATGATTTGGGTTTTGACGAATATTGGCTGGTAACTCCTGGAGACGGTTCTGCTATTTACGCGAAGCATGACTTGGGTCTCGGAGAGGGCGAATATGATAATTCTACGTTTTTTATAGGTTCCGGCAATACAAAATTTGACCATCTGGATATTACTGTATGGACTCCCGGCGAAACATTTTCAGGATGCGACCCGGATGCCATATTAAGTGATCCGAATTGCCCATCAGAAGTTCCGGAACCTGGTTCCATTCTACTGCTTGGAACGGGCATTGTCGGTCTCAGTCTTATAGCAAAGCGTAAGCTTAACAAAAAGTAGTTTTTCTCCCTCACTTGAATCAATAAAAAAGGCGGGGCGCAATCCCCGCCTTTTTTATGCAGCCTCCAGAAACCCCAAACTCTGCGTTACGCTCCCTCGACAAAATGCTCATCATTTTTCCGCCTTTTTCAGAGATTGTTACTCAGTGTTTTCCTTACGCAGACTGTAGAGCAGCTTTTTCATTTCGGCTATATTGACAGGTTTGGCAATATAACCGTTCATCGCCTCCCGTCCAGATTCTTCCATGTCTTCATAGGCGTCGGCCGTCATAGCGATAACCGGCGTTTTGCGGGCATCCTGACGAGGCATTTCGCGCAGGCGGCGCGTGGTTTCAAAACCGTCTATCCCCGGCATCTGGATATCCATGAACACCGCGTCGTAATAACCTTCCGGCGATTTCCCGAATATATCCAGCGCCGTTTCGCCGGACGCGGCTTCATGTACCGTAATATTAGTACTTGCCAGCAATACCTTGATGACCATACGGTTAGTCTCAACGTCGTCCACCAGTAGAATATGTATGCCTGAAAAATTGGATGGCGGAGTGTTGTTATTGTTTGGTTCGGAATCAGCGCCGGTTTCATTTTTCGTATTCATATGAATAATATACTTTAACTGTCAGCCGTTCTAAAGTGTAAAAAAGTGTAAAGTTTTCCGACAGTTTTGATTTGCCGCGTTTCACGTGGTAAAGATTTCCGCAAACTATTCAAAACAATAAACATATTTTATCATCAACGCTTCTGATAAACAAATTTCCTTCCAAAAGCGTCGGATAATTTTACAAAATACGAAATGGGTCTTACTCTATCGCCGCTCTATTTTACTTTGCCCTCCATTGCTATATTCTGCGCTTACATGTTGATAAAAAACGACATATCCTTATCATACAAACGACGCCAGTCTCCGGAATTTATATAATATCCTAATTGGATTGGAAATTGCTTGTTAATACCTGGTTTTAATTTTTTTCAATCAGTAAAAATTCGGAAGAGAGGAAACGATATGAAGAAGTTTTTTGGAATTTCCGTGGCACTATTGCTTGTCGCCTTTATGGCGCAAACAGCGGGCGCGGCAATAATTGAATACGATGCCACCTTTCTCGGAGGCAACAGTTGGCAGTACGACTACACGATTTACAACAATTCGACGGAAGATGTAATAGCCGGGTTCGACATTTATTATGCGTACGGCGACTATAACAATCTTGATCTTTTAAGTATACCGCTTGGTTGGGATGGATTTTACGATAATCCTTTTGATATGGGATTTATTGACGACGGATTAGTAGCGGTATGGCTTGATGGTTATGGGCTTCTGCCTGGCGAGAACGCCGGCATTTTTTCAGTTACCTTTGACTGGTTTGGAGATGGACTCCCCAGCGGTCAGTGGTTTTATGCATACGATGGGAAATGGGGCATAATCGGTGAGGGCGACGTCGTCCCTGGTGTCCCTGGTTCGACGGAACCAATTCCTGAGCCGCAGACATTTATGCTTCTGGGAACGGGTATTTTAGGACTAGCCGCGTATTACCGAACGCGCAAAGGTAAACGCTAATTAAACACTAATTAAATGATGATTAAATGGCTGTGCGGGCTAATCGCTGTGTTGCGCGGAACTCGAAGCCTCGACAATCTTTTTGATATGTCGCGGCTTCCACGTTCTGTGCAACCTGCGTTTTTTCGGCACAGCCATTTTTATTGTATTGGCAGCCTCCGAAAACTCCGAAATCAAGGCTTGCGACCGAGACAAAAGCGGAGTTTACACCAGGTAAATGAGCATTTTGTCGAGGGAGCGTAACGCAGAGTTCGGGGTTTTCGGAGGTTGCCTATTGTCCAATGTGGGAAAACGTTAAATTTGGTGAGTAATCAATGAAAGGAACCATTCAATGAAAGCAGCGAAAAAATATTCAGCCGCATTGCTGACGCTGGCGGCGCTTTTGGGCGTGGTACTGATTACAGTGTATGCTGCGGTAACTGTTCCGGCTGCCCCGGAAACCTTCAGCATCAGCCTTACAATAGATAGCACTACGCGTGTTGGAACGACATTCTTCGACTATAAAGTCTGGGCGCATGCGACAAACAACAGTGATTATGACGCTAACAATGTCAACGCCGTTCTTGCCCGATATCCGAGCAATGTCGAAGTTATCAAAGGCGATCTCTTTTTCGGCGATATTCCGGCTGGAGTAACGGTGACAAGTAAGGATACCTTCACGATTCGCCTGGACAGATCTGTCGTTTTCGACGGAACGAAGCTGGGGTTCGATTTCACAGTTGACGGACAGGAAGAGCCTGAACCGGACGGGATGTTCAGCTGGGTAAATACCTGGCCTGGTCAACAAGGATCGATAGTTGATCCCATATACCTGATAACGGCGCGTCAATTCCAGACCGGCGATAAAAACGAAACGGTAAAAGTGGATTTCAGCACATTTAACAACTCCTCATATATCCAGACGTACTTCCGCGCGGATGTCGAGGAATTTGGAGATCCGGTAATTACCGCCGAGGATATGAGATTCGTGGACAACCCGACAACGGGCGCTGTTGCACCCACGAACGGCGCGTGGAATCAGGGCGCGTTTTCCAATGACGCTCTGCTCTCCTCGATTCGCATGGGCGACATGAATTATGGAACCGTTTCCGTATTGCTTACGTTTGATTTTGTCTCCTTTGCGATGGAGTGGGATCACAGAATCGCGAAGTGGGGCAGCAATGGAACGGTTACCGCATACCAGTCGGTTCCCGGTCTGGACACGACAGCCAGCGCCACTTACAAAATAATGGCCGGCTCGGACGGGTCGCTCATGCTTGGATTTACGAACACCGACGGCCACGCGGTGGTTCGTGAGGTTGATCCTGAAACATTGGCTTTGGGAGCGACACTTGTAAATTTACCGGAAGTTACTTTCGCTGACCTGATTTATGACGGCTCCGATGACTATGTCGCCGTCGGCAGTGCGAGGAGCGCCGAACTTAACAGGACGGTCGGCGTCGCTTTCGGTAAAAAGGGAGGCGTTGACTTCTTCTATGAAATCCCGGAAATTCCCGGGCTGAGTTCCTTCACGATGGGTTATATCATTCGTGATGCAAACGACGGCAACCTGATTGTTGTCGGCACCGGAACAAGAATCGACGACAGCCGCATGCATGGTTTTGTTGCAAAAACCACGTCTTCGACTTTCGTTGAATTTATATGGCCGCCTGCTGAAATAGAAGGGTGGACAGTACAGTTTTCACCGAGCAACCCTGCCAGCAGCGATGATAACTGGGGCATATACAACGTTCCCGATAATGCGTATGTGTTTTATGGATGGAATGATCCCCGTATTTTTGTGGATCAATACATCCAGGGCTACAACTACGTGCCAACCAATTCCGCGTTTCCTGATTTCAGTGTTCTGACCGAAGGCGAGTGGTCCAACTGGGTACTGGATCTATCGTCTATGTTTCCCGACCTTGTTTTATACTACGTGGTCGTTGTTCCGGCCGACAACAGTCCCGTCCCGGTGGTTAGCGTAACGATCAACCGGCCGGCGGGGGTCTGGATGGTGGGCGATCCTATATCATTTACGACGAGGCTGCGGAACGCGGAAGATTTCGTGTTAGACGCGTCAGCTGCGTTGGACTGCGTAAAAAATGCCAACCTTTCCGTGACCTGTACACCGACCGAGGTGGGCACGTATGACATTATCGTAAGCACTCGCGACGATTCGACGATATTCGACACCCTCACGGTTACGGTTGTCGAAAGAGTGGCGGTATCCATCTCGCCGTCGTCGGTAAGCCTGGCTATAGGAGAAACCCAGACTTTCACGGTGACGAAAGAAAACACGAAAGATTTCGTATTACAGGATCTGCCCGGAATGGGCTGCGTGAAAGTCGACAACGCAACTTTGACCTGTACGCCTACCTTCTGGGTTGCGGGACGCACGCGCGACGTCGTTGTAATGGCCGACCAATATACATCAAAAACTTCTTCGGCCAGTATTACGGTTGAAGCCCTGGGAGACCTGCCCGAGAATTTCAGTATTACCAGAACATCGGGAGGGCAGACGGGGACTTTTAACATGATATATGTGGAGGGAGGCACATTTACAAGGGGACGCAACGCCCGCGAAGATGATGAGGCGCGGGGACTTCCGCCGCCGGATCAGTATGAATCCCCGGCGCACGAGGTGACGCTCAGCGGCTACTGGATACAGGATCGCGAGGTAACAGGCCAAATGCGGCGGGCGGCCGGCGACTCTACAGGTTCCGGAACCACGCCTCTTTCGAACATCAACTGGTTTGAAGCCAATGCCGTAGCGTGTTATTTATCCAATGCCACGGGCAGACCGTTCCGTTTATTAAGCGACGCGGAGTGGGAGTTCGCGGCAAAAGGCGGCGTTAGAGCGCATGAAACCAATCCATATAATACGACAAATCCGGCGCCCCCAGTCGGCGAATATTATATATATGCCGGCAGCGACATCGCCAGCGAGGTATCTACATACTCCGGACGCGGCAGCCTCTCGGCGCCTCCCGGCACCGGCGCCAGCGTAAGACTGCCCAATCAGTTAGGCATATACGACATGAGCGGCAACGCGTTTGAATGGGTGTATGACTGGATTGAGTCCTATACCTCGACCCCGAAGGTTGACCCCGTAATGTCAATGGGCATGGGGAATAAAACGCGGCGCGGCGGATCCACCGACGAACCGGCTATAAACGCTCGTGTGACACGGCGCGCGATACGTTCACGCGAAGGCGGCGCCGGTATGGGGATGCGCCTGGGCTACGGTCCGCTGCCTCCCGGCATGCAAACTCCCTGTGACGCGGCGGCTTCAGGTTATTCGCAAACGACGCCTGTAGGCGATGAATTCCGCGACAGCAGGCTGGTCGTGGGTTATGATGAAGTATGGGCGTCCTCCACATCGGGAACCAATACGCTTATCGCCAGGAGCGACGGCGCCGGGTCGGTCTCCAACCAGCGTGGTTCGTGGTTCACTGTCAATGACCGCGTCCTGTATATCGTAACGGCAAACGGCGTGGTGACGTCATATCCGTATTTCATGTTCAACACGGACGAAATAACAGTAGTTACCGATACCAATGGAGGGCTTCCCACGAGATATTACAGGGTGCCCGCCTACCTGTTAACCTCTGATCCCACGGAACCCGTCGCGACCGGCGATTCACTCGCAGATCTGGTAGCGCTCGTTCCGCCGGAAAAAATCCTCACAAGGGAACAGCTTGAAGATCCGGACACGACCGTTCGCGACCCAAGGCTGATTCTCGGACCTGATGACCAGGGCAGAGAACGCAGATGGTTCTTTGACGGTAACTGCTGCGGCGGCAACCACAAATACCGGTTTGAGTTAAGAGCCAACGGCACCGCGGAATTCGTCGTTATGGATTACGATAACGGCGGAACCGGCACCAACGCCGGAACCCAGTTCACCGAGAACGTTCTTGCCACAACAAGAACTACAGGCTACTGGTTTACAACCGGCGATGTCGCACTGCACCTTTATGATCCCACCAGCAGATCATGGAACAATTACCTGTATACCGTCGGCGAAAGGACGTCGGGATCGAGCACCAGCCACAATCCCCCGGGTCCGATCTTTACACACGTATCGATGCAGAGTTACGAACGCGGAGATTTCAGAATCTTCAACGGTATTATCAGGCGCTTTTTAACCCCTCCTGCCCCCGAGCGCACCCCGCTCCAGGAAAAGGAAGTGGCCGGTACTACCGGTACTGAAAGTGAGCCTTGTACTGTCGGCAGTGTTACCCAGCAATGTCGTGGCCTGGCTTCTCCAGGCAGCGGCATTTACAACTACGAGTTCCAGGATCCAGCCTGGCCGCTTGGCTTCATTGTGCGCCCGTACAGCATGATGTCCAATAACGGCGCTCCCGTTTATTCAGGGGGTACATACATGTGGCGCAGCGGTCAATAGTTCCAACGGCGTCCGCCGGGATGATGCCGGCGGACGCACGATATTTGACTGTATGTGAAACGGAGCAGGGGCGGGTTAAAACCCGCTCCTGTTTTTTATAAAGTGTAAAAAGTGTAAAGTTTTCCGACAGTTTTGACTTGCAGCCCGGAACGCGGCACGAATCTCCGCAACTTATTCAAAACAATAAACATTTTATATTTATCGCATCCGTATTAAACAAATTTCCTTTAATAAGCGTCGGAAAATTTTACAATACTTGAAAGTTGTTTTTCTTTATCCCTTTCCGTATTGCCCGGCTTTGCTCCATTTTACGACGCCTTGTTCTCATTTATCTGATAAACAACAAACAACTTACACTTGTCATACAAAACAAGCCAAGTCGGAGGATTGATTTAATACCTTATTGGACAGGAAATTGCTTGTACTTTTACGTATTGATTACTTATCAGTAAAATTTGGAGGAAGAAGAGATGAAGAAGTTTTTAGGACTTTCCGCAACGCTGTTACTTGTCGTTTTCATGGCGCAAACGGCCGGCGCGGCAATCATTGAATACGATGCCACCTTTCTCGGAGGCGACCGTTGGCAGTACGACTACACGATTTTCAACAATTCGTCGGATGATGTAATAGCATCATTCGACATTACTTATTCTTACCCCGGCTATGACAATTTGGAACTATTAAACATGCCAGGCGATTGGTATGGGCTTGCCGATAATGGTTTTGATATAGGTGGTATTATTATCGACGGGATACTGGTGGCTTCTTTTGATGGCTACGGGCTTCTGCCTGGCGAGGATGCCGGTATATTTTCAGTAGTTTTTGACTGGTTTGGAAATGGGGCGCCCGGCATCCAGACGTTTATGATATACGATGGAAACTGGGGTGTGATTGGTGACGGCGAAGTCGTCGAAAGAGAGTCGACGGAACCAATCCCTGAACCGCAGACCTTTATGCTGCTGGGAACGGGTATTTTAGGACTAGCCGCGTATTACAGGACACGCAAAGGTAAACGCTAATTAAACTTAATATACCCGCGAACGAAATGATATTTCGTTCGCGGGTATAAATGGCTGTGTGAGCGAATCGCTTCTTTGCGCGGTGCGCTAAAGCCTCGACAATCCTTTTGATATGCCCAGCGCGTGGTTAGTATTACACAGCCATTTTCATAGTCTCTTTGACCCGACCACGCACAATAACTTACTCATCATCTATTGCTGCAATATCTTTAACAAGGTTTACTGTCTTCGACAGATCATTTTCTTCCGTGGCTCGCAGGATTTCATCGATGCGGCGTATATTTTTTAGCGGTTCCGAGATTGTGGTTTTAAGAATAAATATATCGTCGTGAAGTGAAGATTGCTCTGTTCCTTCCAATATCAACTCTTCATAAAGTTTTTCACCAAGCCTTAGTCCTGTAAAAATTATTTCTATATCGACTCCGGGTTTTTTACCGGCGAGCATTATGAGGCTGCACGCCATATCATAAATTCTGACTGGATCTCCCATGTTAAGAACAAATATTTCACCGCCGCTTGAACTCGCCGCGGCCTGTAAAACAAGGCTCACGGCCTCGCTTGTCAACATGAAGTATCGGGTAATATCCGGATGCGTGACCGTTACAGGGCCGCCGTTTTTAATTTGTTCCATGAAACGTGGAACCACGCTGCCGGAACTTCCGAGTACGTTCCCAAATCTTACCGCGGAAAATTTGCACTTGTCTTTGTTGAGATGAAACATTGACTGAATCAATATTTCGCAGCACCGTTTGGATGCTCCCATGAGATTTGCGGGCCTTACGGCTTTGTCCGTGCTTACAAGAATAAAATTTTGCGCTCCATGTTTAATGGATGCTTCCGCAAGTATCCTGGTTCCAAGAATATTATTCCTTATTCCGCTTACAGGGTTTTTTTCTACGATCGGTACATGCTTATACGCCGCGGCGTGCAGTACGCAATCCGGTTTATGTGTAGAAAAAATTTCATCGATCAGCTTTATATTTATAGTGGAACCAAGTACGGGAACCACGGGAGGTTTCCCTCCAAACCTGTCTTCAAGTTCCGTATTTATCCGGTACAGGTTGTATTCGCTGAAATCAAGCAGAATCATGGATTCAGGATTGAGCGCGGCAATTTGCCTGCATATTTCACTGCCTATTGATCCGCCCGCCCCGGATATCAGTACTTTTTTCCCTTGTATAAAGGAACGTATTTTCTGATGATTTACCGACGCGGGCGATCGTTTAAGCAGATCGGCAATGTTTACCGATCTGGGCTGTACTATGCTATCGTTCAGTACGTTGGTGATATCGGGCATGACTAAAGGATTTAGATCCGCTTTGTAACATGAGTCGTATATGTTTCTTATTGTTTTACCGGGGGCGGATGGAATTGCCAAAACCACTGTTTTAACATTTAATTTCCCGCAGATAGACGCCAATGAATCGCCCATGCCAAGTATTTTAAGTCCGTGAATGGTACGCCCGGTTTTATTTGTGTCGTCATCGACAAAACCCACAGGATCGTAGCGAAAATACGGGTTTGATAAAAAATGCCGGGCAAATAATTCACCGCCTGCGCCCGCGCCGTATATGATGCATTTTTCTTTTTCAGATTTTACCAAAGAAGCTTTATAACTAATTATTATCTTCCAGGTAAATCTTAGTATTCCCGATAACAAACAAAAAATCAGGAAAAATATCAGCGGGACGGATCTTGGCGGGTATGGTCTGGTAAAAAATACCCGAATGCCTAAATTAGCTATAATTGTTGCAACAAGCGCACTGACAACTATTAGCCTTGCCGTGGAAGCATTGGCAAATCTGAGAAGTTGCCTGTAGATGCCGCCAAACCAGAACGCAAGCAGGCAACAGATTGCGAGTATAGGCAGGGTTTTAAGAAAAACAGAGCGATATTGTCCAAATAATGATGTATCCAGTCTGAGATAGTAGGCTAACCAGTATGAAAAACATATTACAAGTATGTCGGCAAGTAAAAATACGATGATTCTTACGGTTTTCCAATTGCCGATTTTGTCGGGCAATTCAGTAATCGCGGATAAAAGTTTATAAATAAACTCGTTGTAATTATCCCTGGTCATATGGGGAACCTCCGGAAACCCCAAACTCTGCGTTACGCTCCTTCGACAAAATGCTCATTTACCTATGTGTAAACTCCGCTTTTGTCTTAGTCGCAAGCCTTGTTTTTGGGGTTTGCGGAGTTCCCCATGAATTTGTCCACAACACTCACTACTTCGTCAAAATCGCTGTGCAGCAAATGTTCCGCGATTTTGTCAAGCAGTTCGGCGGTCGGTTTTGACCACGATGTTTCCCTCAGTTCGGTTATCAGGGATTTGGCGGATTTTTTATTGTATTCCTCGCAAGCCGTCTTTAACTCAAGAAGTTTTTCCCGCAGAAGCGTCTGATCGTCAACAACTGTTTCGTCGTCTTCGTTATCTTTTTTTGGCGTGAGCTTCTCGATCAATTCGCGCATCTGTTTGAGAAACTCCGGTGTTTTTGACGAGATTACGGCGGTATTTCCCGCCCTGCCTTCCTGCTCCAGCTTGAGCGCGAAAGCGGAAAGCTCGGATTGGCCAATGTTGGCGAGCGCGCTCTTCATGCCATGAACATTTATGACATACATCCGCATATCATCTTCGTTATACTCGCCGCCTTTTTCGATTATTTCATCCAGCACCGCGAGGGCTTTCAACGCGTCACGCGTAAATATTTCCAAAAATTTCGGGTCAATAGACGGTTTCCCGGCATCGGCAGCGTTTTGTTTCTTTTCACCCGCGGCCTCCCTGCGCGCCGCCTCGACGACTTCAGGCGGATACTTGTCGCGGATAAGCTTATTTAATATGACATTCAATTGCCGTATATCGATAGGCTTTGAAATGAATTCGTCAAACCCGTTTTCCAGAAATATCTCAGCCTGGCCGACAACGGCATTCGCCGTAAGCGCGACGATGGGACGCGTATAACCCATTTCGCGCATTTTTTTCGTCGCTTCAATGCCGTCCATCTTCGGCATCATGTGATCCATAAATACGATATCGTATACTTTGCCGCCGCTGATTTTTTCAATCGCGGCAAACCCGCTGTCGGCGGAGTCAATCTTCAATCCGTATGGAATCATAAGCCCCTTGGCGACATATATATTCGTTTCAACATCGTCCACAATTAAAACACTGGCATAAGGCATCGGGTCGCGTGTAATCTGCACCCTTTTCATCTGCGTCCCGCCGCTTAAACGGAATTGTTGCAGGTTTTCAGCCAGTTCCCTGCCAAGAACGCCGGCATCGACCTTTCCCTGCGGAATCCGCACGGAAAAGACGGAACCTTTGCCCGGCGTACTTTCCACGGAAATTTCGCCGTTCATCATGCTTATCAAATTTTTCGTAATCCCCATTCCCAGCCCCGCGCCTTCCGTAGTGCGGTTTGCCTGCTGGTTGAATCGGGAATAATCGTCAAACAGATGGTTCACCTGCTCCTCGGTCATGCCCTGGCCCGTATCGCTGACACGCAATAAAAGCGTAATATTCGGATCTTCCGGAGAGGACGCTTCATGGGAAAACGACAAAACAACCCTTCCATCCGCCGTATATTTAAAAGCATTGGAGAGCAGGTTGTTCATGATCTGCTTGACGCGAAGCTCATCGCCCAGCAATGTCGATGGCGTATTTTCATCCACATGAAGCTCGAATTCAATCGGCTTGCTCCCTATGCGCATCATGTTCAACTGTACGGTATCGTTAATAAGGCTGGGGACATCGTACCTTTCAATCAACAATTCCAGCTTGCCCGCCTCTATTTTGGACATGTCAAGTATGTCGTTTATGATGCCCAGCAGCAGGTCGCCGGAGCTGTATATTTTTCCAAGAGCTTCCTTTAATTCCGGGGAAAGCGCGTCATTCTGCAATTGAATA
>Ga0082212_10002758_pt1 | contig 25293 bp, 20 predicted proteins | sample TergutNt197P3_FD_71548 | JGI IMG/M metagenome (GOLD analysis project Ga0082212, IMG submission 71548) | Neocapritermes taracua P3 segment gut microbial communities from Petit-Saut dam, French Guiana - Nt197 P3 | ecosystem: Host-associated > Arthropoda: Insects > Digestive system > Gut ...
GCACCGTTTATATATCTCATGATAAGAAAAGATATGATTACCATGGGTATCGTAAAGAGTGCAATCTCTACGTAGAGTGCAGCCATCTTTAGTCGGATGTTACGATTTTTCAGCATCAATATCCTCCCCGCTCAACCCATTATCTATAATATATCACGTTACTATTTTGTTTCCAAAGCGATCTGCTCAAACTTGTCTTTGACTTTTTTGAAAATATCAATTAAAACAGGGTCAAAATGGCTTCCTGCGCTGTCTTCTATGATCTTGCACGCCTCTTCATGACTAAACGCTTTTTTGTACGGACGCTCGGAAACCAACGCGTCATATACATCCGCGATTGCCATCAGGCGCCCTTCCAACGGAATGTTTTTTCCCCTTATACCTACGGGATAACCGCTGCCGTCCCATTTTTCGTGATGTGTGCCGGTAATAAGCAAGGCATGATTTAAAAAGGCATGTTCCTTTGTATTACTCATGATCTGCTCTATCGCGTCTACGCCGACAGTTACATGGATCTTCATGATTTCGAATTCTTCATCGGTAAGTTTCGCCGGTTTGTTCAAAATCATGTCGGCTATGGCAATTTTGCCCACATCATGGAGCTGCGCCGCCGGAAAAAAGAAATCCAGGTTCCACTCTGATATTTCGTCCGTATAGACCTCATCACGGATCATCTCGCCAATGATAGCCTGTAAATAGCGCTGTGTTCGCGCTATATGCCCGCCGGTGAGTTTGTCACGGAATTCCACAAGATCGGCTACGGTAGAGATAATAGCGTTTTGAAGGTTTGTCACCTCAGCTGTCTTTTCATTTATTTTGATTTCCAGGTTGTCCGCGTAATCCTTTAGCCCGGCATGGGCTTCCACCAATTCCCTTTTTTGCTGCACGATCAGAAGTTGATTGGTGATGCGTTTGAGCAGCAGCGGCCCGGAAAAAGGTTTGGTCATATAATCCACCGCGCCCAAATCAAAACCTTTCATTTCGCTGTCGTCATCGTCTTTGGAAGTGAGAAAGATAACCGGAATGTCCGCGTAACGCGGATCGGATTTCAGCTTTTTGATCGCTTCATAGCCGTTCATCACCGGCATTTCAATATCCAGCAGAATCAGATCCGGAATAACATTTTCGAGAATTTCAAAAAGTACTTCGGCGGAGGGAGCGGGAAATACTTCGAAAAAAGTTTTGAGTATATTCCTGCCCTGATCCAAATTTGGAATAAGGTCATCGACCAAAATAATCTTGCTTCTGTTTTTTTCCATTTCCGCGGCCTCCTTTCAGTCCTCTTTCACACCATGGAACTTCATTTGGTCAGACCAGACAGCTTCTCAACGATGTTTTTGAATTTCATCTGCTTTATGTTGTCAATCAGCCAGGCAACAAGACCGTCGTCAGCTTCATACTGGTATTTTTCAATCTCTGCCATCGCGTCGTCAACGCCGTCCATATTGTATGATTTACAAGCCTCAAGCAGCGCGGACAGCGTTTTATCATCCGGCTTGTCCTTTTTCGGCTTTGGATTATTGGTATCTATATTGGAAAGCAGATATTCAAGGTCAAAAATAAGCTTCCATGCGGTCTTCAGGAAATTGATGTTATGAGTTTTTATATATTTATAATCTCCCGCCCTGGCGGCTTTTTCAAGGTTTTCCGCCGCGCCGCCAACCTCATCGGCAAAAATACCGCGGCTCGAACCTTTTATTCCGTGTGCCGTGATGGCATAGTCGGACAGCCCGTCTTCGGTGACGCCTTCCATCGAGTCAAGAAGTGGGCGGATATGAACCATATACGAATGCAGGACCTGAAAATATGCTTCTCTGTCACCGCTAAACCGTTCTATACCCTTGTCGATATCCAACCCGGTGAGATTCATATTTATTTTGCGCCGATCCATACCGCTTCTTCGGTTGGAAACAAAACGCCTGTCCTGCTCATTCCCCGGCTTCGGCGATTTGTCGTCATCATTGCTGATAACGATCAGTTTTTCCATTTCCTTGTCCCGTACCCATTGGCGGATAACAGCGTCGAGGCGGGCCAGTTCAATGGGCTTGGACAAAAAGGCCTGGAATCCTTTGCTCAAAAACATTTCATCGTTACCTACGACGGCATTGGCCGTGAGCGCGATGATGGGAATGTTTTTCGCGTACTCAGTACCGATTTCCCTTATGATCTGCGCGGCCTCGATCCCATCCATTTCAGGCATCATGTGATCCATAAACACGGCATTGTAGCGTACAGCCTCACGCTTGATTGCGTCTACCGCTTCCTCTCCGCTTGTCACGCAGTCGATCTGCATCCCATACGGCTTCATCAGCCCTTTGGCGACGTCAAGATTGGGCGCCACGTCATCCACGATCAATACCCGCGCGTATGGCAGGCTGATCCGCGCCAGCTTGGAGGTCTCTCTGCGTTTTTGATTGTAGTAACGGAAATTTTTAAGGTTGTTTGCCATTTCCCCGCCGATCGTCGTGTCATTGACAAAAACTTGAGGGAACTTTACTGTGAAAACGCTGCCCTTACCATATTCACTTTCAATATCGATCGTGCCATTCATTAACTCGACCAGCATTTTAGCAATGGAAAGCCCAAGGCCTGTGCCCATGATCCTGTGGTTGGACTGCAAATTCATCTGTACATAATTATCAAAAAGACTGTCAATTAATTCAGGCTTTATTCCGACTCCGGTATCCATCACAGACACGGCCATCCAAATCTCTCCATCTTCCCAAAAGCAGTTAATTTTGAGCTCGACCTTGCCCTCTTTTGTATATTTGAAAGCGTTTGACAAAAGATTGTTAAGTATTTGTTTTATTCGGAGTTCATCGCCGAAGAGCTGCATAGGAAGGCTTTCATCTATATCAAGAACAAATTCTATAGGTTTTTCCCCTTTGTGCATAATGCTTTGGGTTATGGTATCGTTTATCAGGCTGGGTATTTCGTATACTGAGGGGATTAGCTCAAATTTCCCGGACTCGATTTTAGAAATATCCAGAATATCGTTTACAATATTAAGAAGGGTCATACCGGCGTCATTTACTTTTTCAAAAGCCGCCTGATTTTCCTGATCCAGCGTTTCACCCTCAAGCGATAAATCGGTAAGCCCGATAATGGCATTCAACGGGGTGCGCATTTCGTGGCTTATATTGGCTAAAAAACTGCTTTTCGCGTCGTTGGCGGATTTAATGCTCGTTATCATTTCATTTCGGACCAGAGCGTTAGCGATAAGCAAACTGCACGAATGCAAAATAGAAGCTTCGTTTTCAGAGAATGTCTTTTCGTTATTGTAGTCATCAAATCCCACATAGCCCCAGAATTCATTTCTAATGAATACGGGCGCCACAAAGAGCGATTTGATTCCGTGCGCTTTGAGCTGCAATTGTTCATTCGGTGACAGGCTGCTTACTGAAGCGTTAATACTGTTCCCCTGTGACAGAATCTCTTCCCAGCCGGGGGTATTTTCGTCATAAGATATATTTACGGCAACGTCGCTGTTTATCAACGAGCCCGTGCCGCCCGGCCAATCATATATGAGGTCGCAGTACAGCTTCCCTTCGATGGTTTTGTTTTTCCATATGCACACGCGGTCAGCGCTGACCGCTTCTCCGATCATACTCATGCACTGCTGCAAAGTATCCCCGAATTCGTCGCTTTCCGACTGAAGCAGTATATTCGCCGTTTGGTTTACTGTATTTAGTAAATCGTGAGCGTCATGCAGTTGATTTGCCTGTTCATTGCGCTGCATAGCGTTAACCAGCATCAAGCCGGCGGAACGTAATATGTCAACCTCGCCTTCCGAATAATAACGCTCCTTAATACAGTCGTCAGCGCAAAATATTCCCCAAAACTCTTCCTGATAAAACAAAGGGATGGTAATTGTAGACGTGATCCCAAGGGAAGTCCATAATTCCTCTTCCTCTTTGGGCAGTGTGGAGATGGGGCCGTTTATGCACTCTCTGCGCAGGAACAAATCCATCCATCTTTCGTTATAAGGTACTGCCGTCCCTATTGCGACAGGCGGGCCTTTGCGGCCGTTTTCGGATCTCCATTCATATCCAAGGGCAAAATGAAGGGTATCGTCTATATCTTTATTCTGCCAGATCTGGACGTAATCCGTTTCAAGGTGCCGGCCTATGAATTCCATGCTTTTCAGCAGTGATTCTTCAAACGGCTTCTCATCCGTCGGGGAAAGCAGCGTCGCCGCGACACGGTTTATTACATCGAGCAGGTTATCCCGTTTTTCAATATCTGACATCATTCGGTTTTGCTCACGCAAGTCGCGCACATATGCGGCTAAGATATACTCGTTGTTATAGGCGATTCGCACTAGCGTGGTTTCCGTCGGCAGCGGCGTGCCGTCTTTCATTTGATGCATCCATTCAATTATACATATGCCGTCTTTAAACGCTTTTTTTATATTTTTGATAGCCGCTTCGGTGGATAGCTGTCCGTCCGGCTGATATTCCGGTGAATAATTATAAAAGTTATCGATGAAATCCTGCCTGTCATCAAGCCCGAACAATCTGACGGCTCCGTCGTTGCAGCTGAAAACCTCATAGTCTTTGTTTACCAGACAGCCGGAAAAGGGCATCGCATTAAGCAAAAGGTCGGCGTATTCATGCGCCTCGCGGATTTCAATAGTCTGCTCGTTACGGAGCAGGCCGTTAGCCAGCAGGATGCTCGCGGATCCCAGAATAGATTCTTCATTTTCGGTAAGTAACCGCTCGCTGTGGCAGTTGTAAAATCCGACAAATCCCCAAAACTTATCCCGCACAAACAAAGGCGTCACAAAGATAGCTTTAGCGCCCCGGGTTGACAGACGCTCCCTGGCCGTCGGGGACATATCCCGTACAAGCCCGCTGATATTTTCGCCTTTTGACAGTATTTCTTCCCAACCGGGCACTATTTTGTCATACGATATATCGACCGTCAGCCCGTCGATCAACTGCAGCGCGGCTCCGCCGTGCCACTCACAGAGCTGAGTACAGAACAGCTTGCCTTCTTCATCAACACGGTTTTTCCAAATATAAACGAGGTCAGCGCGTATGGCTTCCGCAATCATGCCCATACAACTAACCAGATCGTTTTCAAAAGTGTCCGGTTCTGATTGAAGCAATGTTACAGCAGCGTGGTTTATCGCGCTTAAGAGTTTTTTACTGCGATCAATTTCGCTCATAATTTCTGTATTCCTCCAAATTCATGATGTCAATCCAAAGCTTGCTATCACTTTGCATATCATCGTTTCTATATTTATAAGTTACAGAGCGTCATCCCAACAAAAATAACATAAGCTAAATTATTCAGTCGATTCTTGGTATTTAAACCATCATTTGCCTGCCGGAGCGGCAATATCCATATAACAACCCCTAATCGGATGCGCTGATGTTCATTAGACAGACACCGATCATACTTATCTGTTACATTATATCAAATTCGGATAATTTTTTAAAGTGACTTATGGGCCTGAATTGGAGCGGGCGAAGGGAATCGAACCCTCGTATCCAGCTTGGGAAGCTGGTGTTCTGCCATTGAACTACGCCCGCAATTAATAACTATACAGCCGCCTATATCATTTTCTCCCCTCAAGCAGTTTATCAACAGAAACCAGCTTGATACAGAGAGAAAGGAGCTCCATTGTCTGTTCAAGTTCGGACAGGACCGGAAATGTCGGCGCAATGCGGATATTGCTGTCTTTCGGGTCCTTTTTGTACGGCCATGTGGCGCCCGCGCCGGTCAGCGTTACGCCGGCTTCCTTTGCCATGGCAACTACAGCCTTCGCGCAATCCGGCATAGTGTCTATGGAAACGAAATATCCTCCCAGAGGAGGCGACCACGAAAGGACGCCGGTTCCGCTAAAATCTCTTTCTAGCGTTTTCAGAACGAGCTCGAAACGGGGACGCAGCGCTTCGGCGATTTTTTTCATATGCAGCCTGATGTTTTCCGCGTTTCCTTCAAAAAACTTTACTGTTTTCAGCTGGGTTACTTTATCAAACCCGATGGTTTGCATAGAAAGATGCGCTTTCATTTGCCTGATATTCGCCGGGCTTGAAGCAGCCAGGCCAACGCCGGCTCCGGGAAAGTTGATCTTTGACGTTGAGAAGAAGTAAAAAACGCGATCCGGGTTTCCGGCTTTTTCACATAGAGATATGATATCAGGCGGCGTGTGTTCATCCCATATATGATGGACCCCGTAGGCGTTATCCCATAAGATACGGAAATCGTCCGCTGCCGTTTTCATATTCGCAAGCATGAACGCTTTTTCTTCGGAAATGACGCTTCCTGTCGGGTTGGAATAGAGCGGAACTATCCATATGCCTTTCACTGAAGGGTCATTCGCGGCCAGTTCAGCGGCCATTTCCATATCCGGCCCGTCCTCCAGCATCGGTATGGGGATCATTTCGGATCCGAAATCCTCACTGAGCCCGAAATGCCGGTCATATCCGGGGCTGGGGCACAGGATCTTTATCTTTTCTTCTTTCATCCAGGGCCCGCGGCCGGTTCCGAATAGATATAACATCGCGTAAGTATTGTACATATGAGTAAGGGAGCTGTTGCCGCCGACAATGATTTGTTCCGCGGGGATCCTCAATAAATCCGAAAAAAGCTTTTTGCATTCCGGCAGCCCGTCAAGTACGCCGTAGTTGCGGACATCAGTACCGTCCTCCGCCCTGTATGTTTCCAGAGCATCCAGCATCCCGTTTGAGATATCCAAAACGTCCGGGCCCGGTTTTCCCCGTGAAAGGTCGAGCTTCAGGCCTTTTGCTTTGTACTCTTTATATTTTTCAGCCGCGTCAGCGCGTATTTCCAAAAGCTGTTTTTCGGTCAGTTCACGCCATGCTCCGTGTTTAATTTCTTCGTTCATCACATAATTCCATTCTTTTAATCAAAGTCACATTATCTCAAATTTTAGTAAATTCCTGCTTTCGATCAGCCCTTTCAGGCTGACATTGCAATCGATACCGAGCGTACCGGAGCCCTCAGGGCTCAGTTGGTTGTCTATGTCGTTCGTTAGCACCTCCATTTCAATTGCGCCGAACGGCGTTTCATACCAACCGATGAACTTGCCCACTTTTTCAAATTCAATAGCGGTTTGTACGCCGCCCTCTTTTTCATAGCGCTTCATGCGAACTTTGCCGTCTGTAATTTTCAGGCTCGTGGTAAAGCCGTGAACGCCGGAAAGCTCCGATTCATCATAAATAAGGTACAGCGCGTCGCCTTTTTTCGCGAATCGCCCTTCCGTGATCAGCTCCATCGCGTCATCCTCATCGGACTTGCTTTCAAGCCCGTGAAGCTGGTTACCTATTATCCGCAGCATTATATCTTTCATAGCCTAAAGAAATAATCCTTTCAATGAGTTCCTCAAATCCCATTCCCTTTGCCTCCCAAAGAAGCGGAAACATGCTGTACTTGGTAAGCCCCGGAATAGTATTCATTTCGCTGAGATAGATTTTCTCTTGTTTTTCGTCATAAAACAAGTCAATTCTCGCAAAACCTTCGCCGTCCAGGACATGATAAGCTTCTTTTGCCATCGATTCGATTTCTCCGCTTAGTTTTTCGGGAATATCCGCCGGGACCGACAGCATAGTTCCTTTGCCTTTGTATTTGCTGTAATAATCATAATAATCGCGTTCCGGGAATATCTCGCCTACCGAAGACGCGGCAAGCTCTCTGTTTCCCAGTATCCCTATTTCAAGTTCCCTTCCTTTGACAGCATGTTCCGCGATTACGCGTTTGTCATATTTCAGTGCGTTTTTTACCGCGGCCTCAAGACCGGCAAAATCGTTCACTTTGTTAATACCGACGGACGATCCCATATTTGCCGGCTTGATGAAAATCGGATATTCGATCAGGCTTTCGATTTTTTTGATCTCTGCTTCCATCCCGGATTCGCAGGCGTCGGCGGTCGTATATATATAATCGCATATAGGCAGGCCTGCGTTCTTCCAGACGTCTTTCGTAAATATCTTGTCCATCGATATGGCCGACGAAGCAACGCCGCAGCCCGCGTATGGTTTTCCCAGCATTTCAAAAAGGCCCTGTATCGTTCCGTCCTCGCCAAAAGGCCCGTGTAAAACCGGAAACGCAAAGTCCGTCAGTTCATCAAACGCCGACAATGTAATACTTTCCGCGCTATCCGTTAAGGCGTAAATCCTTGGGTCTGTCAGCTCCGACAGCCCTTCTAAATCAGATTCGGTATGATGCCAATTACCGGATTTATCAATTACAAAACAAACAGGCTCATATTTGTCCCTGTCTATTGCCGACAAAACCGCCGCCGCTGACATGATCGATATCTCGTGTTCTTTCGACCTGCCTCCGAATACTATGCCCAGCCTCATGCTCAGTTACCGGCGTTGTCCGCAGGGGGCTTTGCGGCGGGAGGGTCATCGGTACGCCTGTCGATGAAGTAATTGCTCCCCGCCATTGTTTTTAGCTTTTTTTTGACTTCGTTGACAATATCCCCGACTTCTATAAAGCTGTTTAATTCTCTGCGTTCGTTTGTAACAACCGCCAGCGACAAACTCATGAGAGGAAACGTGTCCAATTCACCTTTTCTGTTTCTCGTAGATATATAGCCTCTTTCCCTGTCTTCTTCGTTATAGAAATTAAAAACTTTGTCATCAAACTCGGCGATAACCTGTTCGCAAATGTGTATCGCTTTGTCGGGAGAAGAAACTACAATGAAATCATCCCCCCCGATGTGGCCGATAAAGTCGTCACTATTACCCCACAGTTCCACCTGGTCGCGCAAAATATCGGCTATAAGTATGATGATACGGTCCCCGTTGGAAAAACCATAGGCGTCATTGTACGCCTTGAAATTGTCAAGATCGGCATAAATGGCCGCAAAGCTCAGGCCTTTTGTAATACGGCCCACGATTTCTCTTTCTGTTTCCAGATTGCCGCTGAGCCCGGTGAGCGGGTTGGCATTTCTATTGCGCTCGATACGACGGAATATATTTCGTACACGGGCGAGCAGTTCACGCTCATTAAACGGTTTTTTGACATAATCATCCGCGCCGAGCTCAAGGCCTACCAGAATGTCTTCCTGCGCGTCCTGGGCGGTTATCATAATGATCGGCATTAGATTGTTGTTTTTTGATTCACGTAAAATCCGGCAGATTTCGAATCCGCTGTAATCATGCATAACTACATCAAGGAGCACGAGATCAGGTTTTTCACTTTTTACCATGTCAAGGCCTTCGGCGCCTGTTCCCGCTTCCACAACTTCATATTCCCTGCTCAGAGACAGCTTTAGCTGGCCTCTGAAAAAAGGGCTGTCATCAATCAGTAAAATCTTTTTCGACATTCAACCTCCATATGATCGCATACACAGGTATTTTAACACAGCTAATACCTGGTGTGATAATATATTGAAGTATTTGTACCAAGGTACCGGGACTTGGACTCCGCCCCGCGGATGTCCGGCTGGCGCCCGGACTTTAGGAAAGGAGAATACTGTCATGAAACATACCGTTAGAACAATCCTTCAGCAAAAAAGTGAAGGGAATAAAATAATCATGCTGACCGCGTATGATTTTTCCACGGCAAAAATTATGGACGAAGCGAACGTAGAAATACTATTGGTCGGGGATTCCCTCGGGAATACCATACTTGGCTATCCCGACACGCTTTCGGTCACGATGGAAGATATGATCCATCATTCGGCGGCTGTCGCCAGGGGCGCGGAGAACGCCATGGTGGTGACTGATATGCCTTTTATGAGCTATCAGCCGTCGGTATATGACGCTGTAGTTAACGCCGGCAGACTGGTCAAAGAAGGGCGGGCGCAGGCTGTCAAACTCGAAGGCGGACGCTCGTTTTGCCCCCATGTAAAAGCAATAACCGAAGCCCAAATACCTGTGATGGCGCATCTGGGGCTGACGCCCCAATCCGTAAACGCGCTGGGAGGGTTTAAAGTGCAGGGAAAAAATGAAGAAGGCGGAAAAACCCTGATCGACGACGCTCTGGCGGTAGAGGAGGCGGGGGCGTTTGCCCTTGTTCTTGAATGCGTGCCTGCAGAACTCGCGGCCCTGATAACGAGGATTCTTCGTATTCCGACGATCGGCATAGGCGCCGGCGCGGACACCGACGGGCAGGTCCTCGTATATCAGGATATGTTCTCCATGTACGGAAGAAAATCGCCCAAGTTTTCAAAGGTATTCGCTGACGCGGGGGCATTGATGCGGGAAGGGTTCGGATCCTATATCGATGAAGTAAAAAACGGCTCGTTCCCGGATGAAGAGCATAGCTTCGGTATCAATGAAGATACCATGAAAGCGCTGAGGGAATACACGGAAAAATGATCACCATTGACGAAATGCAGGACATGCTGGACGAACTGGCCGAAGAATTGCCGGAGGTTTTTTTTAAAGAGCTAAACGGCGGCATCGTCCTGCTTCCGGGCGCTAAAGAAAGCGAGTATTCGCAGAAAAACGATCTTTTCACGCTCGGGGAATACCATCATGGCGGCTCTATGGGGAATTACATCAAAATTTATTACGGCAGCTTTGAAAGATTGTTCGGGCATCTGCCGGACGAACAGATGAAAAAGCAGCTGCGGAAAACGCTGCGGCACGAGTTCAGGCACCATATCGAAACGCTTGCCGGTGAAGACGACCTTGTGGACGAAGACACAAAATTTATCAGAAACTATCTGGAACGCGGGCTTCCCGTACACGGCCGTAAACGCCGGCCTATCCCTTTTCTTCGAAAAAAGGACTCCTGATTTTCGCTGATTATTACATAAACCTGCCGATTATCCAGCACCAAAGAGCGCCCATCGCAATGCAAGACGGCAAGGTAACGATCCATACCATAACGATCTCCTTTGCCTTGCCCCATTTTACAGCCGAAAGGCGTCTCGCCGCGCCAACGCCCATAACAGCGCTGGTGATCGTATGCGTTGTGCTTACCGGCGCCCCCATATAAGTCATAAACTCAATAACCCCGGCTGCGGCCGTCTCCGCCGAAAACCCGCCCGGAGGCTGGAGGTGCGTGACGCTTCGGCCGACCGTCGTAATGATTTTACGCCCGCCTGCCGCAGTGCCTGCCGCCATTGTCGCGGCGCAGATAATCTTTACCCACAGAGGGATCCCCGTGTCAGCCTGCAGGAACTGACCGCTGATAAGCGCTAATGTGATGATTCCCATCGTCTTTTGCGCGTCGTTGTTGCCATGTGTAAAAGCCATAAACGCGGCTGAAAAGATTTGCAGTTTTCCAAAAACATTATTCGCCTTTAAGCGGGAAACATTTCTGCATATATAGAAAACAAGCCTCATTATCAGAAATCCACCGATAAAGCCCATAAGAGGCGAAGCAAATATCGGAATAACAACCTTTTGTACTACGCCGGTCCAAAGCACTGCGTCCGCGCTCAGCGCGTACATCATAGCGGCTCCTATGAGCCCGCCGATCAGGGCGTGTGAACTCGAACTGGGCATTCCGAACCACCAGGTCAATATGTTCCAGGAGATAGCCGCTATCAGCGCGGCCAAAACAACATATTCCTCGATTTCGACAGCGACCAGCCCTTTAGCGATCGTAGACGCGACGCGCTCGCTCGCGAGCGCGCCCAGAAAATTCATAACAGCAGCCATTAAAATAGCTCTTTGCGGCGTCAGTACGCGCGTAAAAATCGACGTCGCTATGGCGTTTGCCGCATCATGAAACCCATTTGTAAATTCAAAAATAAGGGCAATGATGACGACAACGATAATAAATGTGCCCAGAGCCATTTGCTATAATCCCGTCACTAATCCATCTTCGCGTCAGCTTCCAGCAATGCGTTCAGCAGCACGTTCGCGCCGTGCCATGTCTGTTCCGGAGTGCTGTGTTCAACGACCGTATGCGAAAGCCCGTCTTTACTCGGAATGAAAATCATTACCGCCGGAATCATTTCCGCTACATACTGAGCGTCATGTCCCGCGCCCGAGTACATTTTCCTGTTTGAATATCCCAACCCATTCACGGAATTTTCAATGAACCCGATCATATCATTGTCGAACTTTATGGTCTTGCGGCCCCAATGCTCCTCATAACTCAGTTTGCATCCGAATACATCCTTTGGCAGGTTTTCTATAATATCCACTACCTGTGCAAGTACGCCCATATCCTTGTGCCTGGAGTCCAGTGTGAACTTCACATAATTCGGAACGATGGTATGCACATTTGGTTTACACTGTATTTGTCCGGTCGTGAACACGAGGCTGCTTTCCAGCTTGCCAAGCTTGTCCCAAAGTTCCATGATAGCCCATGATGCTGCCCTAAGCGCGTCTTTACGATAACTTTGCGGCGTTGTGCCCGCATGGCTCGAAACGCCTTCCAGAATAATATCGTAATTGACCATTCCGACCACGCCTTCGACCACGCCTATTTCAATACCTTCCTCTTCGAGTACCGGGCCCTGTTCAATATGCGGCTCAAAATAGCAGACATAATCGTTGCTGTTGATCCTGTTCTTTTCCTCCCCAACGAACCCGCTGGATGCAAGGGCATCCCCGAAAGTCAGGACTCCGTCTCTTTCAATGACGGCAAGCATTTTTTCTTTTTCAAATTTTCCGAGCACTATCCCCGAGCACATCATAGCCGGCTCAAACCTCGCGCCTTCCTCATTTGTCCAAACCATGACAGTGAGCGGATGCCGATGCGGGATTTTTTCCTTTACAATGGTTTCGACGGCTTCAAGGCTTGAAAGCACGCCGTAGATACCGTCGTAATTCCCCCCGCTTCTGACCGAATCCATGTGAGACCCCATCACGATCCGCTTCAGCCCCGGTTCACTGCCGGGCAGTGTGGCGTACATATTCGCAAGATCATCCGTTTCGAGTTCCATGCCCAGTTCGAGAACGCGTCTTTTGAACTCAGCCCTCGCTTCCAGCGCGTGAGACGAAAGCGAAAGCCGCGTGATCCCGCCGTTTCCGAGATTGCCAAATTTGCTGAACGTCTTGATTTTTTCCGTCATTCTTTCTTTGTCAGTCGTATACATTTCGCACCTCTTTTATTTCTTACAACAGTAAAATTAATTATTTATTCGCGATACGCCGAGCGACGTACACCCCGCTTGCCGAAGCTTGTGACAAGCTATGCGTGAGTCCCGACGCGTCCCCGATCGCGTAAAGTCCCGGTATTTTCGTTTCAAGGTTCGTGTCTACATCCACTTCCGAATTATAAAATTTAACTTCAACTCCGTAAAGCAGAGTATCTTCATTGCTCGTTCCCGGCGCGATTTTGTCAAGCGCGTAAATCATTTCTATGATCCCGTCGAGCTGTCTCTTTGGTATAACGAGAGAAAGGTCGCCCGCCGTCGCGTCAAGCGTCGGTCTTGTAAATGATTTTTCCATGCGCTTCTGACTGCTGCGCCTTCCTTTGACAAGATCGCCGAAACGCTGCAGAAGCACGCCGCCGCCCAGCATATTCGACAGCTTCGCGATCGATTCGCCGTATTCATTGCTTCCTCTGAAGGGTTCCGTAAGCCTGTTGGTCACAAGCAGGGCAAAATTGGTATTCTCCGTATGCAAAGCGGGATCCGCGTAACTGTGCCCGTTTACCGTGATGATGCCGTTCGTGTTTTCCGTTACCACTTCCCCGTGCGGATTCATGCAAAAAGTCCGGACCACATCATTGTATTTGTCCGTCTTGTAGACGATCTTGCTTTCGTACACCTGATCCGTGATATGATCCCAGATTGCAGCCGGCAGCTCAACTCGGACTCCTATATCAACCCTGTCGCTGCGCTGAGATACGCCGAATTTTGCCATTATATCCGACAGCCAGCGGGAACCCGAACGGCCCGTGGAAAGTATCAGGTCTTTGCAGTTAAAAACTTCACCATCCTTTGTTTTCACCGAAAAACCGTCCGGCGTTTTTTCGACTGCCGTCGCTTCAGCGCCGAATCGTATATCTACCCTGTCTTTTAAATAGTTATAGATGTTTGAAAGAATTTTCAGATTTCGGTCTGTCCCCAGATGCCGGACTTTCGCGTCGAGCAAATGCAGGTTGTTTTGCAGCGCTATCCGCTTCAGGTCACTGCTTGCCGTGCTGTAAAGCCTCGCGCCTTCGCCGCCCATCGAAACAAGAACATCATCAACGTATCCCATAAGCTCAAGCGCCTGCTCCCTGCCGACCTTGAGATAAAGGCTTCCGCCGAATTCATTTGTAATATTGTATTTTCCGTCGGAAAGAGAGCCCGCTCCGCCAAAACCGTTTATAATACTGCAAAGCTCACATGAGGTGCAGTTTTTTTCCTTACCTTCGCTGACGGGACAGTATCTTTCAGCGAGAGGAACGCCTTTCTCAAGAAGCAATACGCTCTTCCCGCTTCCGGGCTTTGCAAGCTCATAAGACGCAAACATCCCGCCGGCGCCGGCGCCGACAATTACAACGTCATATTGCGCACTCAATCGGGGTGTTATTCCTCCTCATCAGCAACGTCCATAAGGGCGTCAAATTCCCGGACAACTTTTTCAAACTCCGCTTCGTCTTCAATGTCGAGAAGTTCGAAATCTTCGTCCCCGGTTTCAGCATAGCCGTACAGGTATACGTCATCGGAATCGTCGTCGGGAATCAGCGCTATATATTCTTTGCCATCGACTTCAAATATCCCCATGACTTCTGTTTCTATCTCGGTACCGTCATCATACTCCAGAGTGACTACCATAGGCTCGTCATCGTCATATTTTTCATCTTTCGCCTTGTTCGCTGCCATTTTCATCCTCCCGCGGCGCGCGGCCGCCCTGCAACTATGCCATACATTTTTATTGTATCATATATTCATCGTCAAACTACTTTTTTGTCTGTCATTAAGGGCATTCATCACCCTCCGGAGAGGCCTCGCGTGACGCGATCCAGGCGCTGACTGCCTCCGCGGCCCTGCGGTTCATGCCCGGGACAGAAGCCAGCTCCTCGGTTGATGCCGATTTCATCTTCCCGATCCCGCCGTATTTCAGTAACAGCGCCCGTTTTCGTTTCTCACCAATGCCGGGAATATCGTCAAGCTCAGATCTGGTGAGGGTCTTTCCCCTGACGCCGCGGTGATACTCGGCAACGAAACGGTGCACTTCTTCCTGAATAGCGCCAACCAGAGCGTATAGTTCGGGCTTCTGTTTCAGATCCGTTTCCGACTCCTCCGATACAAGCCCTCTGGTGCGGTGACGGTCGTCCTTTACCATGCCGAGAACGGGAATGTCCGCGCCTTCCCCAAGCGCCGAGATGATCTGCCTCGCCGCCGAAACATGCCCTTTGCCTCCGTCGACAAGAATGACGTCAGGCATATTTTCAAATCCGTTTTTACCTTCAAGGCCACGCTTTAGCCTGCGGTACAGAACTTCCTGGAGCGATGCGTAGTCATCCGCGCTCCTGCCACTGTCGTCCGACGAACGTATTTTAAAACGGCGGTAATCCTTCGCGCTTTTTTTTGAGTCCAGAAATACGATCATGGCGCCTACGCTGTCCTCACCGCCTGTATGGGAAATATCGTAGGCCTCGATCCGAAACCGTGAAGAGGCGGAACGGTCTCCTGCGGAAGGCAGGCCCGCTATCTCACGTAAATCATCTTCCGCGGCCTTATCCTTTTTTCGCCCCGAGAAAAACAGGCCCTCCGCTAAAGCTTCGGTCTCATGAATATCTTTTTGGGCCAGTTTCAGCAGCGCTGCCTTGTCGCCCCGCACGGGCACAAAAAGCCTGATCCTGTGTCCGGCTGTATCAGTAAGCCATTTTTCTATCGTTTGCATATCATCTATGCGTTCCTCAAGAAGAATTTCTTTTGGGAACATCGTTTGATCCGCGTAATACTGTTTGAGAAACGCCGCGACGACCTCTTTTTTCGCGGCGCCTTCTTCCGCCTCCATATGGTGTATTTCGCGCCCGGAAAGCCTGCCGTTTCGCACAAAGAAAACCGTTACCCCGGCGCTGTGTCCGCGATCATCTTCAAACAGGCTCGCAAGGCATATATCCAGGCTTCCCGAAGAAAGGAGATCAACATTTTGCCTTTCGGTCACAGCTCCGGCGGAAGCAATAAGATCCCTGTATTTAGCAGCCGTTTCAAAATCCATTGCGTCCGAGGCTTCATTCATCAAGGATTTTAAAGACGACACCAGATGTTTATCATGCCCTTTTAAAAACTCTGAAACCTCTTTGATTTTATCGGCATAAGCCTCCGGACCAATCGAATCTTCCTTGCAGTAGCAGCCGCAGGCTCCGACAAACCCGTTCAGACAGGGCCTCCAGTCTTCAGAGAACGACCTTCTTGAACACCTTTTCAGCCTGTATGAATCATTCAGCAGTTCTATGATGCGGTTGAGCGCCCCTACGTCCGCGTACGGGCCGAAATATTTGCTTCCGTCATCCCCGCTGAGAGTCCTTGTCTTGATCAGCCTCGGATATTCTTCCCCGTATGTAATCTTGAGGTACGGGAATGTCTTGTCGTCAAGCAGCATCACATTGAAACGCGGCCTGTATTTTTTTATAAGCGTGTTTTCAAGGATAAGCGCTTCCGCTTCGGTATCCGTAACGATAAACTCAAATTCAGCGATATATTTAGCCAGCGCCTGCGTCTTTGGATCAAGTTTTTCCGGCGATGTAAAATACTGTCTGACACGGCTTCTGAGTGACGACGCTTTTCCGACATAAATAACATTGCCAAAGCTGTCTTTGTGCATGTAGACGCCGGGTTTGTTTGGAAGACGTTTTAAATTTTCGTTCAGATCAGCTTTCAAGACTCAAAGAAAACATCGGCAAGATCCCTTCCCGAATAGAAAGCCTCGCCTTCCGCGGCTGAGCGTTCCGAAAAGGCCTGCCCTTCGTTTTTCAACCCTTTTGCCGCCTCGGCGCTGTCATACAGAACGAACGGCACCGGCTCATCCGTATGAGTCCGGATAATAACAGGAGTACGGTGGTCGGGAACGATAAGTATACGAAAGTTTTCGCCCGTTTCATCTCTGTGGCCCTCAAGCCACTCAAGTACCGGCGCTACGATGTGCTCGTCGATACGCTCGAGAGCAAGTATTTTCTCTTCCCGGCTGCCTTGATGCGCACACTCGTCGGGGGCTTCCACGTGAATATAAGCCAAGTCTTTCCCTTCCGAAAAAGCGTCTATCGCGGCTCTGCCTTTGCCGCGGAAATTGGTGCTGATCGTACCTGTCGCCCCCTCTACATTCACAGGCTTTAGCCCGGCGCAAATGCCTATACCTTTAATAAGGTCGACGGCTGAAATAACAGAACCTTCAACTCCGTACTTCTTTGTAATCGGCGAAAGCATGGGCCTGCGCCCTTCCCCCCAGATCCAAATCGAGTTGGCGGGTCTTTGGCCTTTTTCCGCCCTCTTTCTGTTCACCTCGTGGTCTTTTAGCAGCGAATAGCTTTTTTGCATAAGGTTCAGTATATATTTTTCGCTTTCTTTGTCCGGCAGATACAACCCTATCTGCCTTCCCAGTATGTCATGAGGGGGAATAAGCGCGTAGCCGGGATAGTCCTCAAAGACGTCTCCGATACCGCTTGCCGTGTAGGGGCCGTCGCTCACTACGAGAGCGTTTCTGTAGCTGACGCCCGGATAGAGCCGGACTCTGCCTTCGTTTGACGGATCGCCCGAACAGAGCTTTTTGTCGATAAAACCTATCAGTTCCCCCGCGTCTTCGTCGCAAATATCCCCTGACGCATGATCCACGATTACAAGGGACGGATAATCTCCGCCGCCTTCAAGCGTAACCAGGTTTACGCGAAAAGCCACATCTCTGGGCCCGAGATCGATCCCCATTGAAACGGCTTCAAGCGGTGAACGGCCAGTAAGATCCTGCCCTGGGTCGTAACCGAGCACCGCGAGGTTTGCCGCGTCGCTTCCCGGCGCCACGCCCCGCGGGATCGTTCTCACCAGACCGACGCGGCCCCGCCTGGCAAGGCCGTTTATCGTCGGTATTTTTGCCGCTTCAAGCGGCGTGTATTCGCCGTCTGTCGTGACGTCGGCCGCTCCGTCGGGTACCAGGATCAGGTATTTCACTTATTCCGTTCCTCGAAACCTTTCATGAAATCTATCAGTTTTTCCACGCCTTCCACAGGCATCGCGTTGTAAATGCTCGCGCGCATGCCTCCGATCGAGCGATGGCCGTTTAATTGGACAAGCCCTTCCGTCTTTGCTTCACTCACGAACTGTTTGTCCAGGTCTTCACTGCCTGTTACGAACACTACATTCATAAGCGATCTGTCTTCCACGGCGACAGGCGCGGTGTAAAGCGATGATGAGTCAATATAGCCGTACAGCTTCGCCGCTTTGTCTTTGTTTATCTTTTCGATCTGCTCTATTCCGCCGAGCTTTTTAAGGTGCTTGAAAACCTCTCCCGCAATATAGATGCTCCATGCGGGAGGCGTATTGTACAGCGATCCGTTTTTCGCATGTGTATCGAAATCCAGATATGTGGGTATGCCTTCTCTGGCATGGCCTACAAGGTCTTTTTTAATAATGATGATCGACAGCCCGGCAGGCCCGATGTTCTTTTGGGCTCCGGCGTAAATACATCCAAATTTACTAACATCGACCTTTTCCGAAAGTATAGAGCTCGACATATCCGTTACCAGCGTTAACCCGCCAACGTCAGGCACGAAGGGGAATTTCGAGCCGTAAATGGTATTGTTCCACGTGATATGGACATAGTCCGCGTCACTTCTGAATTCACTCGCAGGGATCTTTGGTATGTACGAAAATTTTTGTTCTTTTGAACTTGCGGCAATCCTCGCGTCTCCGAACTTTGTCGCTTCCTGATAAGCTTTCTCCGCCCATTGCCCTGTTACGAGATAGTCCGCCTTGGCGCTGTTCGTCATTAAATTGAGCGGTATCATCGCAAAAATAAGAGTCGCTCCGCCCTGCACGAAAAGAACATCATAATCCTCGGGGATCTCAAGCAAATCCCTAAGGTTTGCCTCCGCATCCCGGATTATTTTCTCAAAAGGACCTGACCGGTGACTCATTTCCATCACGCTCATACCGGCGCCTTCATAATCCAGCATCTTGTCCGCTGCCTCTTTCATCACGTCGACCGGCAACATCGACGGACCTGCCGAAAAATTGTAAACTCTTTTTCCCATTTCCTAACCTCTTTCGTTTGTTTTTTAATATCCGATTGCTAGTATTTTTCCTTATTCTAACACAAAGTTTTTGCATTTATATGCCCTTTGCGATATCCTCTTTAAGTACGATATAAAAAAGGCAAAAGGAGAAGAAACCGCAATGTTTAAAGTAGCAACACTCAATAAGATTTCCCTGGAAGGGCTTTCAATCCTGAAAGACCAATACGAAATCACAGAAGATCTGGGGGAGGCCCAGGCCATCATCGTCCGCAGCGCCGACATGCATGAAATGGATTTGTCTGAAAACCTCCTCGCTATCGCGCGAGCAGGCGCCGGAGTCAATAATATCCCCGTCGAGGACTGTACAGACAGAGGAATTGTCGTTTTCAACACCCCGGGAGCCAACGCGAACGCGGTAAAAGAGCTCGTGCTGGCAGGGATGATAATGTCCGCGAGAAATATTCTGCCCGCCGTCGAATGGGAAAAGACGCTGAACGATGATGTCGCGAAAGCGGTTGAAAAAGGAAAATCGCAGTTTTCAGGCGAAGAGCTCATGGGAAAAACGCTCGGAGTCGTCGGACTCGGCTATATAGGGGTTCTTGTCGCGAACGCGGCGGAAGCGCTCGGCATGAAAGTGGTAGGCTACGACCCGTATCTTTCGCTGAAAGCGGCGCACGATCTGTCCCCGGCAGTAAAACTGTTTGATAAGCTGCCGGAAATGCTGCAGGGATGCGATTACGTGTCCATCCATACGCCTGTCAACAAAGAAACCACCGGCATGTTTGATCAGGAAATGCTCGGGAATATGAAAAGCAAATGCGTCCTGTTGAATTTTTCACGGGACAAGCTTGTCGTAGCGGCGGATCTGAAAAAGGCTCTCGAAGAAAAGAAGCTGCGTTACTATGTGACAGATTTCCCGACAGATGAAATCCAGGGCGCTCCGGGCATTTTGCTTTTGCCGCATCTCGGGGCTTCAACCAAAGAATCTGAAGACAACTGCGCTACTATGGCTGTAGAGGAAATCATGGACTTCCTTGAAAACGGCAATATCCTGAATTCAGTCAATTATCCTACTGTGCAGCAAAGCAAATGGAATGTCGGGCCGCGAATAGTGGTGCTTCACAAAAATATCCCGTCAATGCTGGGCACTATGACAAGCTCGCTTGCCGGTATGGGCGTCAATATCAGTCATATGATCAATAAAAGCAAAGACAATTATTCATGCACACTTCTCGACTGTGATTCAGATGTTGATGAAGAGGCTGTCAGGAAAGCATTTGCCGTGGAAGGGATCATTTCCGTCAGGATCATTCCAAAACGCGCGTAATCTCTTTCTTCATACGCAGCAAAGCTTCTTTGGCGTCATTCTCGCTTTGGCCGACTCCGGTATAGTATATTTTCAGCTTCGGCTCCGTACCGGAAGGCCTTGCGAGGATCCTGCAGCCATCCGCCAGATCAAACTGCAGGACGTCTGAAGGCGGCACGTCGCCCGCGCCGAGTGAATAATCCGTGAATGATAACACCCCTGAACTGAACGCCTGACATATATCTTTTTCGCGCAGTTTCGCCATAATCTGAGCTATTTCATGCATGCCTTTTTCACCGGGCCTTACAAGCTCGTCCAGGTCGTCGAGATAGTATCCGTACTCCGCGTATAGTTCTTCCATACGGTCAAGCAGGGTTTTTCCTCTTTGTTTTAGTACGCCCGCCGTCTCCAGAAGCAGAAGCGCCGCGTTTTGCGCGTCTTTATCGCGGCAATATGTGCCCGAACAATACCCGCAGCTTTCTTCGAAACCAAAGATATATCTGTCTTCTTCACCTTGGTCTTCAAGCTTGTTTATCTGGTCTCCTATGTTTTTGAACCCGGTAAGCACCAGACGTATTTCTATACGATGTTTTTCGGCCATCTTTCCCGTGATCGGCGTAGATACTATTGTCGTAATAAAAACCGGATGATCCGGCATCTTCTCTTCGGATTCACGGCAGGAAATGATATAGTCCAGGATCAGGACCCCCACCTGGTTTCCGGTTAACCTTACGTATTCCCCGCCATGGAGTATTGCAGCTCCAAGCCGGTCGGCGTCAGGGTCTGTTCCGATCAAAATGTCGGGAGCGTTCCCTTCAGTTTTCATTTTTTCACACAGTTCAAGACCTAAACGAAGAGCCGCAAGCTTTTCCGGATTCGGTTCCGGCGCCGTCGTAAAATCAGGGTCGGGGTATTCCTGTTCCTTAACCGGATAAAGCCCTCCAATACCTGATTTTTTCAGTATGGCTTTCACCGGCACGGAACCCGCGCCGTTTAGCGGCGTAAATACGGCTTTCAAGTCCTTCATCGCCCCCGGTGTAAAACCTTCTTCCAAAACCCGGTCAACATATGAATTCTCCATCGTATCGGGAATAATAGTTAAAAGCTTCTCACCCGCCGCTGCCCTTTTCATACGCCCGAGAACTCCGGCGCCCGCGCCTTCATATGCCGTTTCGTCTCCGTCGTTTGGCGCGTATGATTCGGATACGGTCTTCACGCCGTCCCACATATCGACTTTGTCTATCAGCGCCGCCACCTTGGCGGCGTCATCCGGCATACACTGGCAGCCGTGGCTGTCATAAATCTTGTATCCGTTGTAGTGTTTATTGTTGTGGCTTGCAGTTACGACCACGCCTCCGTCAGTACTGAGCACACGAGCGGCATATGAAAGCAGAGGGGTTGCCGAAAGCCTGCTGAACAGATGGGTTTCAATTCCGTTCGCGATGAAAACCATGGCGGATTCAAAGGCATAGAGGTCGGAATTGCGCCTGTTGTCATAGGCTATCGCCACCTTGGCCGGCTTGTCTTTATCCCCGGCTATGTCGTTCAGATAATACGCGTACCCCTGAGAAATCTTACGAATTGTATGGATGTTTATCCTGTTGGGGCCGGCGCCCATAATGCCGCGCATCCCCGCGGTACCGAATTCCATGAAACGATAGAACCTGTCGTTTATCTCCTCCTCGGCATCGCTGCTCCCTGCCGCGCACGAGGCTTTGAGTTCTTCAAGCTCGAATCTCAACGCAGGATCCAGCTTCTCCTGCGCCAGCCATTCATCCAGCAAAACCAATTCTTTCTTAATATCCATATCGTTTACCTCACTGACTCCGCCGTTTCACACCCATGAATAAAATCAAGGCTGCCGATATAAGAAACGCAATGCAGATTAAGACCATAGGTATTAAAAACCCCGTATATTCAGACAACGCCCCCATCCACAGAGGCCCGGACAGAAAACCGATATTCGCGGAAAGCGCATATACCGAAGCCGCCGAAGCCGTCCTCTCGGGAAAAGCTTCCGCCAGCATCAGCACCAGGGTCGCGACAATGGATCCCTGTAAAAATCCGCTGACCGCAACCAGCACGATCATTAAAGGAATGTTATTCACAAATAAAGCCGCAGCCATCAGTATGGCTGACGCCAAGCCGAAGTAAGCGTAAAACTGACGGAGCGTAAACCTGCGGAGAAACAGCGGGCCCATAAACCTCATAACAAGCGACCCTCCAAAAAAAGCGGTCAGCAGCATGCTGCCGGTTTCAAAATCCACACTCTTGTTTTGAATAGCAAAGGTAGGCATCCAAATCAAGATACCGACCTGAAAAGTAAAATACAGTATTCCCACGATAAGAAAGAACCATGCCTTTTTTGTTTTAAATATCTCCGCGGGATTTTCCGTTACTCGTTTTTTCATCGCTTCCATGTTTGTATATGGCGTATCTTTCACAATACGCCGGCTGCTTATGAGATACAGAACAAATAAAACAGCGCCGAATACCGAGAGTATTTTGAAAGGGTTAGTGAACGATTCGGGAATTAGCGGATTTACAATTTTAGCGACAATAATCGGAACGACTGTAGCGCCGGTTGAAAAAAAAGCGTGCACAAAGGGAAGCAGCGTATTTTTTTGCTTTGGATAAACGTCGGTGAACACAGAGTTCGTCATAACGTCCAGCAGCGCTGTGCCGACTCCCATAACAGCGATCAATAACAGTAAAGCGATATATGTGGGAGTACCCGTTATTAACGTCGCGATAACGCATATGACCAACGCGCCCAGAGCGACAATATTGGTTTTGTTGTACTTTTCGCCTTTCAGCGCCAAAAAAATCCCTGTGAAAATCGAACCCAGGGACTGCATAGTCATTATGAGGCCCTGCTGCGCCGCGTTGATTCCGTAATACTCCATCGTGACCGGGGCAATCGAACCCTGAACAGTCATCGGAAAAGAAAGCATAAAAAACGAACTGAACGACAGCGCGATGAATAGTTTGTGCTTGCCTGTAATCGTCTCGTTCAATAAGCTCGTTCCCACGTCAATCTCCGTCCTTCTCCATAGCCTCAAGCTCCGCGTTGACCGCGTTTACCTGTATGCCAACAATCACTATATACGATATTATATAGAACCAGATCAAAAGCGCGACAATTGAACTGAGCCCGCCGTAAAGAATATTGAAATTTTCAAAAGAGGCGCTCGTAACATAAAGAGTGTAAATCCATGTGGCTATAAGCATCGCGACAGCCGCAAAGATGCTTCCCGGGAGAACACGCATTGCTTCTTTACGCCGGTTTCTCATAAAAACAGCGAACAGATCTTTCAAAGAGAACCTTTCTCTTGCATTTGCCTCGTCTTTTTCCGTAAATACCGTCCTTGGAAGAATAAAGTATATTGAATATGACATAAAGAAAAACAGTACAAACGCGATAATCCACCTGACGCCGAACCATACCTCCGAAAAAGTATATTCTCTTCCCAAAAAAACGTTGTTGTATGACAATACAGTCCTTACCATCAACTCTCCGTAGACAACTATATAAAGCGCAAACACTATTGTAACAAGTATTAAAACAGTCATCAAAACAGAGCGAAGCCGTTCCGTTATCGCCCACGCGATCTGGCTGCCGGTTTTTGGAAAGATACCATAAGTACGGTTAGTAATGCGAATCAGGGTGAATACGGCGCTGCTGCCGGCCCAAAGCGCGATAACAACGAGGAATACGGTCACCCCGCTTCTGGGATGGTAACCCAGCAGCGGAGAAATGATTTCAAAAACTTCCTCGGATAAATATGTCCGCAGCACATTGTTCGCGGCTTCCATGGACAGGGTGAAGATCCGTAAAAACTGCGCGAGCAGGATCGTCGCCGGAGCTAAAGAAAGCAGCAGCCAAAAAGCAAGCTCAGCCGCGCCGCTGGCATAGTAAGGCTCCGTGATCTTATTGACCGTACCTTTCGCCGCCTTTACGAAATCTACTTTCATTCTGTCCCCGCCGCAAGCCTTTCAGCGAGAAGCGCAAGGGCTCTTCCCCTGTGACTGATCGCGTTTTTGGCATCCGGCTCGAATAATCCGAAACTATATTCGTATCCTAACGGGATAAAGAGAGGATCATAGCCAAACCCGGCCGAACCTGTTTCCTTAAAATCAATATGGCCTTCAACCTCACCCCTGCAGACAATCGGGGGTTTATCAGGCATCACGCAGGTGATGACGGAAACAAACCTTGCAGTGCGGTCTTCGAAAGGTATGTCCTCCAAAAGCTTCAGCAGCTTGGCATTGTTGGCTTTGTCCTGGGAGCCGCGGCCGCCGCTGACATCAGCGAATCTTGCCGAGTAAACGCCGGGTGCGCCGCCTATCGCGTCGACTACAATTCCGCTGTCGTCCGCGATGACGCTGACTCCGCCGCCTAAAGCGTCAAAAATAGATTTTGCTTTAAGAAAGGAATTGTCCTCAAATGTCGCGCCGGTCTCTTCTATATCAAAATCCGGCACGCCCGCTTCGGCGCGGGATATTACCACATAGCCAAACGAGCCCGCAATCGATGAAATCTCCCTGACCTTGTGCCCGTTGGTTGAAGCGACTACCAGTGTTTTCTTATCGCTCATCAAGAATTCTTCATTATTACACCCTCAATGACGTCGGCAGTATCCTCGCATGCGTCAAATACATCTTCCATATAGTGAAAGATATGTGACCAGGAAAATGCTTCGAGAGGCGTAATATCAGGATCCGTAAAAACGTTACGGGTACTTTCTATATACAGTATGTCGCCGGCTTCTTCAAGACGGTTAACTTCGATAAGCTGATCGCCGATAGTCTTTGACTTCTTGAAATTATGAAACTCTTCAAGCGCCATCCTCACCGCGTCTATACATTCAATGAGTACTTGGGCAGTTACAATAGCGTCTTTGCGTATGCTTTTAATATTGTACATATATGTTTTT
>Ga0082212_10002759_pt1 | contig 25290 bp, 22 predicted proteins | sample TergutNt197P3_FD_71548 | JGI IMG/M metagenome (GOLD analysis project Ga0082212, IMG submission 71548) | Neocapritermes taracua P3 segment gut microbial communities from Petit-Saut dam, French Guiana - Nt197 P3 | ecosystem: Host-associated > Arthropoda: Insects > Digestive system > Gut ...
CGCCTCGCGCGAGCGTGCTTTATCGACGCGGTAAAAGCGATCGAAAATATTAGGAATGTCTTCGTCCGGGACTCCAACGCCCCTGTCATCAACAGTCAATATGACAGTTTTATCTTCAACGCCAAGCCTGACGGCAACAATTCCGTCAGGTTTGTTGTATTTTATCGCATTTTCTACAAGGTTGAATATAACTTGATGTACCGCATCTCTTGTTGCCAATACGAAACAACCCTCGCCAAGTTCTGATGTCAGAGACAGCCCCAGACTCTCTGCGAGTGGCCGGAGCAGCCTCAACGTGCCAACAACGGCAACTCTCATATCGACTCGTGAAAGCTCGTCCTGTATACGATTGTCGAGCCTGGCCAGCGTCATCAGTTTTCCGGTTGTCCTTGATAGGCGCTCTGTCTCTGCGCCTATATCCCCTATAAACTCTTTCACGGTTTCGAGTTCAATATCCTCGTTTTGGAGAATGCTGTCGCTTAAAAGCCTGATAGAAGCAAGCGGCGTCTTCAGTTCATGTGACGCATCTGCGACAAACCGCCGCCTGATCTCATCCGTTTCACGGAGCCTGTTTGTCAGGCTGTTGAACTCGTCTCCCAGAAGGGCCAGCTCGTCGCTTCCGCTCATACTGATACGGTAACTGTATTCACCCTCGCGGACCGATTTTATCGCCTTTATAATGCTTGAGACACGGCGCATCACGGACCAGACGAGCAGTACGACTATTACTACCGAGATTATCGCGACGATGACCGAGATGTTTCTCAGCGTCTCCTGCATCTCGATCAGTATCGACCCCAGTTCCGCGTCCTCATCATGGACATAAACCGCGCCGATCGTCGCGCCTCTGCTGACGATCGGCGAAAAAGCGCTGCTTGAGAAAGCGCCTTCGGAAAAACTGGCGTAAAAAACGTCAAACCCGGCGAGCGCTTTATTTATATATCCTGCCTGGAAATCGGACCCCGCAAAGCTCCCGTCCGGATTATACAATGCGTTGCCGCTGGCGTCTGTGATAACGAGATTTGTGACTCCGGCAATACCGAGTTCAGCTATAAACCGCTGAATATCGTCGTCGGCGCTGAGAGTTTCGAATGTCTCCTCCAGCTTCGTCGCTATGACCGCAGTCATATTCTGGACGAACACCTGCTTGGACGAGAAAATCATGTCACGGGCCGCTATAAGAAAAAACGTGTTCATCAGAATAAGCACGACGGCGACTACCGAGAAGTATGACAGGGCAAATTTGGTCCGGATACTGCTGAAAAACCTCAGTTTCCTTACATTGACCCCCGATACGCTAACCCCTGATATAGTACCCGACCCCCCATTTTGTCATTATCTGCGCGGGCTCGGCAGGGTTTTCCTCAAGCTTCTCACGCAGCCTGCGGATATGTACGTCGACTGTCCTTATATCCCCCTGATACTCATACCCCCATACTATGTTCAGCAGCGTCTCCCTGCTGTAGACCCGGCCCGGGTTCTTGGCAAGCAGTTCAAAAACGTCGAACTCTTTAGCGGTGAGTTCGACCGGAGTGCCGTTTCTTCTGGCGATCCTTTTTTCTGTATCTATTGCTATGTGCCCGACGATTATTTCCGCGCTCGAGGAGCTGCTGACAAGCGCAGAGCGCCGCAGCAGTGCGCGAATACGAGCTTTTAGCTCGAGGATGTTGAATGGCTTCGTGATATAGTCGTCGGCTCCATACTCAAACCCCATTATTTTATCCACATCTTCGCTGCGGGCTGTCAGTATTATGATCGGGATGGTTGAAAACTCGCGGATCCGCATACACGCTTCCAACCCGTCGAGCCCGGGCATCATTACGTCGAGGATTATCAGGTCGTAACCTCCGGTCCTGGCAAGTTCCACCGCCTCTATACCGTCATACCCCGCGTCGACCTGATACCCTTCGTTTTCAAGATTGAATTTTATGCCCTTAACAAGCAGCTTTTCATCATCTACGACAAGAATCTTCAAAATAGTTTCCAATCTGCCCGCATTCGGCGGACGCTCCATTATAACCCAAACATTTATCAATTGTCCATTATTTATGAACTTTACCCTACCGTGATTTTATCCTCGACCGCTTCAAACCTTTTCTCGCCTATGCCGGACACGTTTCTGAGGTCCTCGATTTTGGAAAACGGGCCGTTTCGCTGCCTGTAGTCCACGATCCGCTCGGCAAGCACGCTCCCTATCCCCGGAAGATCCATAAGCTCGGATCTGGACGCTATGTTGATGTTGATCCTTCCGCTTTCAGCGTCCTGCCGGACGGCAGCTGCCGGTATCTGCGCCGCTGCCTCATTGCCGCCGCTTGTCTCTGAGCCGCTGTTATGAGCAGCCTCAGCCCCCCCTGCGCTGACCGAACCGGCCGCGCCAACTGCGGGCAGCTGTGCTTCCCCTCCGCGGTTTTGCTGCGCTCCGGCGCCCGCGGCAAGTGCGCCCCCATTTTGCGAAGATAATGTCACGATACTGACAGCGCCCCTGCGGCCCGTGAAATAACCTCCGATAAAGCATATAAAAGCGAGCGTCAGCGCCATGACAGCCAGTTCAAGCCTTCTAAGCCTCATATTATGCAATCCTCCGTCGCCGCACGCGCAAATGTTAAAACATTTGCTTTTTCCGCTCACTACATGGTATACTGTCTACACTTGATAAATACAGGGTTTTTACCCCCTATATTGTACCACATAACAGCTTGAATTGCTACACCTTGTGCAAACAAATTTTACGTAACGGCGTTTCGGTGGTTAATGATCAGGGGCAGCTTAGCTTTCACTCCGACGCAGTGTGACCCGTCGCCCCAGCCGGCCATTTGTACATGCCGGGGCAGGCATAAAGCGATGGTATGGCGTTGGAGCCGGCGCGGCGACTTTGAACACAAGACGGAGTGAAAGCTAAGCTGCCCCTGATCAGGACTAACGTTTCAGTACGGAGACGTGTATGGCAAGGATAAGGATAATCTCAGTAATAATAGTAACTTTTACAGTGCTGCTGGCATTGCCCGCTTTGCCCGCGGGCGCGGCCGCGCCTTTTCGCGACATTGTCGCCGCATCCGCCATGCTGGTCGAAGCCGACTCCGGCACTGTATTGTTTGACCATAACATGAACCGGCGCCATCCCGCAGACGGTTTCGCAAAAATCATGACTCTGTTCCTTGCCGCCGACGCTTGTGTAAAAGATGAAGCAGACGGGGAAGAACCGGTGGAAATGACAGACTCGGCATGGCTGAATATCAATGCGAACAGCCCTACGATGGGTATCTCGCCCGGCGAAGAGATGCCGCTTATAGACCTGATGTACTGCGCATATATGGGGGGCGCCGGCGAAGCTTGCAACTTGATTGCGGAGCATCTGGCCGGCAGTGTCGAATCATTCGTAAGGAACATGAATGAAACCGCAAAAGAACTCGGATGCAAAAACACCAACTTCACAAACGCCAACGGACAATATAACATATATCAGTACACAACGGCGATGGATCAGTTCCTTATTTTCAGGGAAGCTATGAGCAACCCGCTTTTCGCTGAAATCTCAGGCTCTTACCGGCATACTGTCGACAGTACGAACGTTTCCGAGCCCCGTAACCTGGTCAGTTCAAATTCACTGTTGAATACCGGCGGCAAGTACTATTACGGCCCTTGCACATCCGGGCTGGCCAGCGTGACTTTCGAGGGCGGACACTCGTTCATAGCTTTTGCGGAATCGGATGAACTCTCTCTTATTTCGATCGTTCTGGGCTCCGACGTGATTTTTCTTGAGGACGAATCCACTCAGATGCGTAATCTGACGGAAGCGCGCCGGCTGTTTGAATGGGGTTTTTCTCAATTTGGATGGCGCACAGTACTCTTGTCCGGTATCCCCGTAGATAAAGCTCCGATACTGAACGGCGATGGCGCGGATTCCGTAAACCTCTGCCCGGAGACGTCAATAAGGCTTTTGCTCGACAACGACGTGCTGGACAGCGATTTCAAGCCTGAAGTTACGATTTACTCGGTTGAGCCGGGGGAACCTCTGGCTGCTCCTGTTACAGCCGGCGAAGTTCTCGGGGAAATGATCCTTACCCGCAAAGTCCGCGCAAACGAAGTTGTTTTATCCGGAGAAGTAAATAACGGGGTGGTGGAATACGGGCCTGTCCTGCTGCTGGCAAATACAAGCGTCGCCCTGCACCGCCTTGTGTTTATTAAAATGCAGGTCCTTGAACTGCTTTCCTCCAAACCGGCTAAAATCACTATATGGGTACTGTCCGCGCTGGTCGTTTTATACGTCGCGCTTGTTATTAGGTACAATGTATTGCGCCAGAGACGATTATACAGGATCAGAGAAGCAAAAAGGAAACTCGCGGAAGAAAGGCGGAACAGTTACGACGACTTTAATTAGAGTGATCAGCAACTCCATGATCTATGATCACCGGACCGGCGCGCCACTCCTGCCCGCCGATACGGCTGTCTTCCGCCGGATATGCGAGCGAGTAGAAATCGGTCGCTGCCGCTTCCTTTTCCAGCATCCCCCCGATCCGATCCGACATTTTTCGCGCGGACGCCGGTTTTGTTATGATCGGCGTTTTTGCTGTTTTTTTTGCTTTTTTGAGCAGATCCATTCCATTACGGTTCATTGCCAGCACCTTTATATATGGCGGCGGTCCGATCGTGTCGGCTCCGGTTATCCCCAGGCACGCGCACATCAGCATCCTCCTTATGCGCGACATCGCGTAGCGCTTGGTCTTGACTTTATCGAGCAGCGCGTCTATGGTCGCTTCCGACGCCGCATACTTCGCGAAACGGCGTTCAAGCCCTTCCGATGCGTCAGGCAGATCTGAATATGAACTGCCGCGCATAATGCGCAGGCGCGACAACAATGCAAGCTCGCATTTTCTCATCGAGACCGGCCCTCGCCCGCCGTCGAGTTCTTCCCTGAATACACCGGCTGCGGCAGGCGGGATATACGCCCACGGGTCGCCGGAGTTGAGCAGCGACTTCCTGATTGCCGAGGCCGAGCAGCCGGAAATGGAGTCGTGAGCCGCCCCGCCCCGCTTGACTGTTACAGGTATGAGCTGAGATCCCAGCGCGGCTATAGCTTTCAGATACTCGATTCCCAGCAGGTTATTGGGCGTTAAGAACAACTCCGACCGCGCCCCCATAACAGCATCTGCCGTTTTTTGCATCGCCGCGGCATAAGACAGCCCTTTATCAAGCCATTCTTTTATTATGTTCCCGGCTCGTTCGGAAACGATCGCCTCCGCCGCTTCCTCCAGTGCCTTCAAGTCGCCGGACTCGCTGCCGAATGAAATATAGTCGCATATTTGGAGACTGTCAAGAATATACACGCCTGCGGCGGCGTATCTCTCCGCCGACGTAAGCGCGTAAGGCGAAGGGATCTCAACAACAAGATCCGCGCCGCACAGCACGGCGGCTTTTGCGCGCGCGTGCTTGTTGAACACGGCAAAATCACCGCGCTGGACGTAATTTCCGCTGATAGCGCACACGACAGCCGCATCCCCGCCAAGTATGCGCCGGGTGCTTTCTATATGCGAGGCATGACCAATGTGGAAAGGATTATATTCGCATACTATCCCTGCAGTTTTCAAAACAGCGCGCTCCTGTCAAATGTGTTTGGGACAAAAACATTGAATTTTATACAACTCTGAGTTACAATAGTTGAAAGTATTTGTCATATGTGTATTCTATGTCAATACAAAATAATTTGCAAGGGGTTAAAGGAAGGGTCGTATTTATGAACGTATTAGTTATCAACGCAGGGAGTTCCTCGCTGAAATACCAGCTGTTCGATATGGTAACCGAAGCAATCGCCGCAAAAGGCGTCTGCGAACGCATAGGGATCGACGGGCACTTGAAACACACTCCGGTGCAAAACGGCAAACCGGCTTTCGAAAGCGACGTCCCCCTCCCCACGCATGCCGAGGCTATAAACGCGGTTATCGAAAAACTGACGAGCCCTGAATACGGAGTCATCAACAGCCTGTCCGAAATAGCGGCTGTGGGGCATCGGATCGTCCACGGGGGCCGCAGGTTTTATGAAAGCGTGCTGATTGACGACACCGTCATTGAAGCTATAGCTGATTGCACCACACTCGCCCCGCTGCATATCCCCGCCAATCTGATGGGCGTCAATGCGTGCCGGGAAGCGATACCGGGCGTGCCGCAGGTAGCTGTCTTTGACACCGCGTTTCACCATACGATACCCGCATACGCGTATGTGTATCCCATACCATACAAGTATTATGAAAAACACGACATCAGGCGATACGGTTTCCACGGCACGTCGCACCGTTATGTCTCTGCCAAAGCGATCGAGTATTTGGGCGGGAAAGCTGAAGGCACAAGGATCGTGACCTGCCATCTGGGCAACGGCTCGTCGCTTGCCGCGATAATGGACGGTAAGTGCGTGGATACTACGATGGGCGTGACGCCTCTCGAAGGCGTCCCGATGGGGACTCGCAGCGGTACTATCGACCCTACCCTGATCGAGATAATTTCAAATATTGAGGGCGGCCTAACTATTTCGAAGACAATGGATATACTCAACAAGGAGTCAGGCATGCTGGGGGTCTCGGGTGTTTCGTCTGATTTCCGCGACATTTCCGCAGCGGCAGGAATAAAAATCGGCGACGGCAGTTCGATCGAAGGCGCCGAGGTAAATCACCGGGCGCTGCTGGCCCTTGAGATTTTTAATTACCAGGTCGCCAAGTTTATTGGCGCGTATATGGCTATCATGGGCGGAATCAGCGCGGTCGTTTTCACAGCCGGCGTTGGCGAGAATTCCCCCGCTACGCGGTTGGGTATTTGTAACCTTCTTAAGGGGGGGCGCATTACCATTGACGAAAGTAAAAACAGGGAAAAGAGCGCCGACGGCTTTTTGGATATTACCGGCGAGGGTTCGAGGGCCAAAGTCCTTGTTATCCCGACAAACGAGGAACTTGTGATAGCGCGCGACACTGTTGAGATCGTAGGTTTGAAATAATTGCAGGGATGTTAGTGGTGTTATTATTCACGCTCAGCCGTGAAGGTGGCTATTTTTGCATTCCTTGCCGCTCGGAGCCACAATCCTGTTCCACTCGCGAGCTGAGGCGTCCATGCCTCATCTTTCGGAATGAAAAATAGCAACCTTCCCGACCTCGCTGCTTGCGATATAACATACCGTAAAATATAATAGTTGACTTTCGCCTATCCGGGTGTTAGTATATTCTGGCCGCTTTGAATGGGTCAGACGCGGCGGGGCTATACCCTGCCGCAGCAAGAGAAGGCTTTCCTTCCGCCCCCGACAGCGAGACTTGAATATTCTGAGGTGAGACATGGCGCACGCAATAATCGAAACAGGCGGAAAACAGTACAAGGTCAAAGAAGGAGACATTGTTTTCATCGAAAAACTCCCCGGGCAGGCCGACGAGAAAGTTGCCTTCGACAAGATCCTTGCCATACTGGATGAGACAGAATCAAAAATCGGGACGCCATACGTAGCAGGCGCCTCCGTAGAGGCGACAATTCTGAAGAACGGTAAATCAAAAAAAATCATAGTATATAAGATGCACGCGAAAAAGGGTTACCGGAGAAAGCAGGGGCACAGGCAGCCCTATACAAAAGTGCAGATCGAAAAGATCACGGCGTAACTGAGAGGAATGGTTAGAAATGGCACATAAAAAAGGAATGGGCTCGACAAAAAACGGGCGCGACAGTAAATCAAAACGTCTTGGTCCGAAGCGCGCCGACGGGCAATATGTTCTGGCGGGTAATATACTGGTACGACAGCGGGGGACGAAGATCCATCCCGGCGTTAACGTCGGCAAGGGCAGTGACGACACGCTTTTTGCTCTTAAAAGCGGCAGGGTGCGTTTTGAACCCATGGACCGAAACCGGAAATGCGTTTCTATATATGAGGAATCATCTCAGTAATACAATCATAAGGTGAGATAGCATGCGGGTAAAAATCACGGCTGACAGCACATGCGACCTTCCAAACGATATCATCGAAAGATATAATATTGGAATTATTCCGCTATATATTTTTAAAGAAGATAAGGCTTACAAGGACCGTCTGGAAATAACGGTAAGCGATATTTTCGAGTATGTCGAAAGCGGAGCAGGTATGACGCGCTCATCCGCCGTTAATGTATCTGAGTATCAGGAGTATTTTACAGAATTTCTCAAGGGTTACGATGCGCTTATACATATAAACATCAGTAATCATTTTTCCGCGTGCTGGCAAAACTCACGGATAGCAGCCGAGGATTTGGATAACGTTTATATCGTTGATTCGATGAACCTATCTACCGGCAGCGGACATATAGTCCTTGACGCCGCTCTTATGGCTGAAAAGGGCATGTCCGCCGAACTTATCGTCGATGAATTAAGCAGGCTGATCCCGCGCGTCGAAGCAAGCTTTGTAATCGGCACTCTCAAGTATCTCCATAAGGGCGGGCGCTGTACGGCGCTGGCTGCGTTAGGGGCCAATCTCCTTAAGCTCAACCCATGCATCGAAGTCATCAACGGGAAGATGGAAGTCGGCAAAAAATACCGCGGCAGTTTTGATAAAGTCATTGACCAATACATCGAGGATAAACTGGCCACGCGGGAAGATGTCGACACAAAGCGTATATTCATCACATATCCGCCCAGCATGGCTGAGGAATTTATCGATAATGTCGTAAACAAGATAAGGACCCTCCGTGATTTCGAAGAGATCATAAACTGCGACGCCGGATGCGTGATATCCAACCATTGCGGCCCGATATGCGTAGGAATACTATTCTACCGCACCGTGTAATATAATATTTAGTGTGAAGAAGCAGACAACAAACTGTGTTGTCTGCTTCTTCACACTATACTTTACAGTTTATTACGAGGCTCTATTCCGCGAAATCAGAATTGATAAGCTCGCATAATGTGTCGACGGCGTGAACCTCGTCGGTTCCATCCGCGATAATGCTTATTGTCACGCCCTGCGCTACCCCGAGCGACAACACGCCCAAAAGACTTTTTGCGTTTACCCTGCGTTCGTCTTTCTCTATCCATATACTGCATTTGAACTCGTTTGCTTTTTGAATAAGAAACGTAGCCGGTCTTGCATGGAGGCCGACCTGCTTCATAATTGTCGCTTTCTTTTCGTACATTTATGTTCCTCCTCACCGCGATGGTAAAACCAAGCTCGCGTATTGCCTTTACTTTACCAAACGCAGGCTGTAACGTCAATAGCAAAAATTCACAATAACATATTACAACTCAACTATTGTCACTCCATCCTCGCCTTCCCCGTAACGGCCGAGACGGAATGATTTGATTCCTTTTTGCTCGCGCCTTAAAAACTGCTGCACAGCCTGCCGCATTGCGCCCGTCCCTTTTCCGTGAATTATTATCACAGAATTAAGTTTTGCCATGCGCGCGTTGTCAAGGAACCTTTCCAATACCGGTATCCCTTCATCTACCGCCATGCCCCGCAAATCGATTTCCGGTTTGGCCGTCAACTCGCGCAGTTTCGCGTCCGTTTTAGCCAGGTGTCTCTTTATTTCATTCGGAATTTCGTCCTCGACGAGGCTTACCTCGTCCGCGCGAGCCGTAATTCTCATTATACCGGCCTGCAGCGACAGAATTCCGTCCTGTCCGACAGAAATAACGTCTGCGAATGTCCCGAGCCCGCGGAGCTTCACTTTGTCGCCGGGTACAAGTTCCCGTGCAGGCGGGGTTTCGTCTCCGTCATCAGTGTCAGGCCCGATATTGTCACGCGCTTCGTTCAGTTTCCGGAAAACTTCCGCCTTTTCTTCATTCAGCGTTTGCCGGACGGCGCCGCGCGACGCTTTGCGCTGTATAAGACGTAAATCTTCCATCACAGACTCCGCTGTTTTACGGGCGTCGTCCAGGATCCGCGCCGCTTCGCGTTTTGCGGTATCGACAGCCTTCCCGCGTTCGGCGTCGAGGCGCGCCTTATACTCTTCCGCCTGCCGCCGGTTTGCCTCAGCGTCGCGCAAAAGCCTGCCCATCTCAAGCCTCTCGCCTTCAAGCGTGACCCTTGACTCCTCGAGGCTGGCTATCGCGTCCTCAAACTCGGCATTGCTTATGCTGACTCGCTGCCTTGCGTCGTTTATGACATTTTCAGGCAGCCCGAGACGCCGCGAGATAGCAAACGCATTCGATTTACCGGGTACGCCGGTTATCAGTTTATAAGTGGGTTTTAATGTTTCGACGTCGAACTCGCAAGAAGCATTGGCGACCTCCGGCGACGTCATCGCATATATCTTCAGCTCCGAGTAATGTGTCGTCGCCGCGATCAGCGCGCCTTTAGCTCTCGCGTGCTCGATGATTGCTATCGCAAGCGCCGCGCCCTCAACCGGATCCGTCCCCGCGCCAAGCTCATCGAACAACATTAGGGACCCCCGCTCCCCGGCTTCAAGAATGCCCACTATTGTTGTCATATGCGACGAAAAAGTAGACAATGATTGCTCTATTGATTGCTCGTCGCCAATGTCCGCCATGATACTTTCAAAAATAGGGACCGAGCTTCCTTCGTCGGCTGGGATATGCAAACCACATTGCGCCATCGCGCAAAGCAGCCCCAACGTTTTCAGCGTCACAGTCTTTCCTCCGGTGTTGGGTCCCGTAATAACCAGAGTGTTGAAATCGCTGCCAAGCCTTATATCGATCGGGACCGCTTCTCTCCGTCCCAGAAGCGGATGCCTCGCGTTTTTAAGGCTTACGCGCATGTCTTCCGATATTTCCGGCACGGCTGCGTTTTGCTTATCCGACAGCTTGGCTTTAGCAAAAATCAGGTCGAGCTCAGCCAGCACTTCGAAATCGCTTATCACATCATCGCCGCCGGCTGCAGTGGCGGCCGAGAGCTCCATCAGTATGCGCTCTATCTCCCGTTTTTCTTTCGCTTCGAGTTCCCGCAGTTCATTGTTGATTTGCACGACAGCCATCGGTTCGATGAATTGCGTCGCGCCTGACGCGGATATATCATGGACAAGTCCCGGTACGGCGGTTTTCTGGTCCGCTTTGACCGGGACCACGTATCTGCCGTTTTTCATCGTTATTATCGGCTCCTGCAGCGCCTTTGAGTACGCCGGCGATGAAATCACTTTGTTTAAGGTTTGGCGTATTTTATCCGCGGCTATGCGCATGTGCCTACGGATATCATAAAGCTCGCGGCTGGCATTATCGGCTATCTCTTCTTCAGAGACAATCGCGGATGATATCGCGTTTTCAAGAGGCTTGTTTGAAACAAGCGCGGAGAACAAATGATCGACGGCGGTCCTCGGACCGTCTTTTTCACCGGATGAGTACGCTATCCCCGCTGCCGCCGCGCTCAGTACCGCTGCTATGTCCATAAGTTCCCTTGTGTTCAAAGCCCCGCCCAAATCCGCGCGCCTGACGGAAGCCCGGACGTCTTTGACTCCGTGAAACGGAGGGCTGTTCTTGACCGACATCATGGCTTTTGCAGCGCTTGTCTCTTCTATGCGGATACTTACGGTATGCCAGTCGCGCGAAGGCCTGAGCAGGCGCGCCGCGTCTTTCGCGGCTTCGCTGACAGCCTCTCCTGCCAATAAATCAAGTATCGCCGGCAGCTCAAGGATTTCCAGTGATTTTTCATAAAGATCCATTCTCTTGTCATCCATTATTTCTCACCAATACACATCATTGCCGGTCGCTTCATAATTGATTTATAATAATCCAGCGTGCGGAACGGCCTCTCCAGTTGCGCGAGCAAATACCCCTCCGCTGCCGATGAGAGTTCTCTTAGCGCCTCGTCGCCCAGAATGAATGAAAACAACTTTTTCGGGTCGCAGCCGATTATATACCGCATGGCTTTCAGCGCGCCCCGGCTCAGAGGAGCGCCGTCTGACGGCGCATGCTCCCGGCAGCTCAGCGTTCCGCCGGTAAAATCCAGAAACGCGAGCTCCATATCTTCCCTCCCGCATGCGAAACAACTGGTGATAAGCGGGGTAAAACCTGTTATCCCCATCAATCTCAGCTCAAACGCCGGTTTGATATATTCCGGCGTTTTTATTCCCTCGCTCAGCGCAAACAGCGCATTTAGGCACAGAGGAAGCAACCCGGGGCTGGGGCTATCCTCGTCGGACGCCGCCTCCGCAAGCTCGGCAAAGTATGACCCGAGCGACAGGAACGCTATATCGCCGCGCAAACCGATGAACTGCTCTACGCTCCTGGCCTCGGTCATCGTCCACCTGTCGCGCGTCTTCATCAGCGTCATTTCGGAATACGCGAGCAGTTGTGTGACTGCCGCAAGTTTGCTGTTTTTACGCACTGCTCCGCGCGCCGAAACTGTCAGCTTGCCTTCTGTGCCGGTAAGTACGGTCAGTATTTTGCTTGAATCCTTATACGCCGTCTCGCGGAGCACAAGGCCTGTCGTATTGATATACATTACTTTACATAACCAAAATTTTTCATACTTAGTTTACTGTCGCGCCAGTTTACTTTTACTTTTACCCAGGTCTGTAAAAAAACCTTAGCGCCCATAAAACGCTCAATATCCTCGCGCGCGAGCTGCCCTACTTTCTTCATCATTGCCCCGTTTTTACCGATTATCATGCCTTTGTGGCTGGCTTTTTCGCAATATATAGTCGCGTCGACATCGATGATCACGTTTTCATCAGGCGTCCCGGCCGCGTCGGGCCTATCCGCGTCTTTTTCGGCGCTGATCACTGCTCCGGAGTCGCCGGAGTTATCCTCGCTCGCGCGTTCGGAGAATTTCGTGATTTCCACCGCCGTACCGTGCGGAATCTCGCGGGCAAGGCAAATAAGCAGCTTTTCCCGGATTATCTCCGCGATTATTTGCTTCTCCGGCTGGTCTGTCGCCATACCGTCCGGAAAGAGCTGCGGCCCTTCCTTTGCGTATGTTTCAAAAACCGCGAGAAGCTGCGGGATCCCATCTCCTGTTTTTGCCGATATCGGCACGATAGCGTCGAACTGATATCGCTTTGAGTATCTCTCAATTATAGGCAGCGCCCGGTCGACGCTGACAGTATCTATTTTATTTATTACAAGGACAGCCGGTACCCTGGAGTCGTTTATGTGCCTTATCAGCAGTTCTTCCTGCGTACCGATGTTATCTATGGGTTCGACCATCAGCGCAACAGCGTCTACGTCGGCTACGCTTTCCTTGACAACGCCGACCATATAGTCGCCGAGCCTCGTCCTCGCCTTATGGAAACCGGGCGTATCAAGCAGGATCATCTGTGTCCCTCCGTAAGTAAACACACCGTAAATCCTGTTGCGCGTCGTTTGCGGTTTTGGCGTCACGATCGCGACTTTTTCGCCGGTAAGCGCATTTGTGAGCGTCGACTTGCCCACGTTAGGCCTCCCCGCTATAGTGATCATTGCGGTTTTGCTTATCATATTTTTCAATACCTCTGTTATCTATCGATTATGTCGCGTAGGCGTCGCATGATCCGCTTCTCACGCTCGCGCATCTGTATTTTACCCTCCGATTCGTCTGTGTGGTCATATCCGAGCAAGTGCAGCATAGAATGGACAATCAGGTAAGCGGTTTCGTACTCGCGCGAATGCCCGTATTCGGTCGCTTGCTTGTCAACGCGCATCGAAGACAGCGCGATCTCCCCCAGCGGCAACAGCCCTGTCTCCGGGTCGGCCGCTTCGGCGCCGGGCGACAGCCATCCGGGCGGCGAAAACTCGCGCATAGGAAATGAAAGGACGTCGGTCGGCTCATTGAAGCCTCTGAACTCATTATTCAGATCGCTGACGCCGCTGTCAGTCGTTATCAGCACATTGACCTCGCAAGGGACGTCGACCCCTTCAAGGTCCAGCGCAGCGCGGATACACTGTTTAATCAGCGGGATCGGCAGTTTATCGTCCCCTGTGACGCCGCAGTGGCGTACGTATATCTTGTGTTTTTCTAAAACAGCCATAGCCTCCTTACGCTGCCCCCGTCCCTTGAGCGCTGTTGATAAACTACTTACCTCTGTTTAGCCGTAGTATCCCGCTGCGATTTCGAACGTTTATCATAAGCCTCGATTATCTTCGACACAAGCTCGTGGCGCACAACATCCGCAGAAGTCAGGTTGCATATCGCGATATCCGGTATACCGTGCAGTACGCGCGTCGCGTCGCGCAGTCCGCTCGTCTTGTCAGGCGGCAGGTCTATCTGCGTGATGTCGCCGGTTATCACTATCTTTGAACCAAACCCAAGCCTCGTTAAAAACATCTTCATCTGCTCGCGCGACGTATTCTGCGCCTCGTCGAGAATAATGAACGAGTCGTCCAGCGTCCTGCCGCGCATATACGCAAGGGGCGCGACTTCTATATTAGCGCGTTCAAGATACTTGTTATATGTTTCAGCCCCAAGCAACTCAAACAGAGCGTCGTAAAGTGGGCGCAGATAAGGATCCACCTTGCTCTGCATGTCGCCGGGCAAAAAACCAAGACGTTCACCCGCTTCGACCGCAGGGCGCGTGAGCACGATCCTGTTAACGCTTTTACTCCTGAACGCGGCGACCGCGGCGGCAACGGCGAGATATGTCTTGCCTGTTCCGGCGGGTCCAATCGAAAGAGTCACTGTGTTGTTCATGATCGCGTCGACGTACTTTTTCTGCCCCAGTGTTTTCGCTTTTATCGGCTTCCCTTTTGCCGATATGCATATGACGTCGCGTGTGATCTCTCCTATTTTCTCATCCTGCCCCTCTTTAACGAGTCCAATGACGTACCGGACGCTCCGCGCGTCTATTGGCTCGCCTTTCGCGGCAAGCGTGAGCAGCCCGCTTATCGCGCGCTCTGCGTAGGACACGTTCTCTTCTTCACCCGACACGTTCAGTTCCGAGTTTCTGTCGGTTATTCGAACATTCAAGTCATTTTCAATGAGCCTGAGGTTCTCGTCAAACGATCCGAATACGCTGATAACATTCTCAAGCCTGTCAATACTTATCGCTTTATCGCTCATATATGGATACCCCCTGAACAGTACCAAGGTACTGAATAGACACTAATTATTTATCAATTCTCAATCTGCTTACCAGTACCTCGTCCGGCGATGCGATTAATGTTTTATGATTCGTATAAATCACCATTCCCGGCCGTGCACCGGCCGGCTTCTTCACATATTTTACCTGCGTATAGTCCACCGGGACTTTACCGCCGGAGCGCGCCGCCGAATAATACGCCGCAATCGCGGCTGCCTCCAGCAGCGACTGCTCGTCGGGCGGGTTTCCGCCGCACGAAATTATCACGTGCGAACCATGTATCTTCTGAGTGTGAAGCCAAACATCCGACTTAAGCGCTGTTTTCAGCGTAAGCTTGTCGTTTTGCGTATTACTCCTGCCTGTCAGGATTTGAAGGCCTGTTGATGATTTGAACATCATAGGGGCGGACACAGCCTGTTTGCCTTTACCTTTACCCTTGCCTTTGACTTGTCCTTTGACTTGTCCTTTCCTGTCCTCTCGTATGTAACCTGTCTCAACTAGTTCTCGTCTTATTTCGATAATATCGCGTTCGTTCTCAGCAAGCGCGATCTCCTCGATCACGCTGTCAAGATACTCAAGCTCGCTTTCTCCGAGCCTTATCTGCTCAGTCAGTGATTTCTCTGCGTTTTTAGCTTTATTGTAATCCTTGTAGTACTTTGCCGCGTTCTGCTGCGGCGTCGAACGGGGATCGAGCGCGATCTCACGAACCGTGCCGTCACCCGCTGTTCCGTCCCCGGCATAGAAATCCTGCGCAGCGAGAATATGCTGCCCTTTTTTCATCAGGTGCAGGTTTGCAGTAATAATATCCCCGCATTCGCGAAGATAATCACGGTCCGCTGTTATAACAAGCTCCGCCTGCTGCGCCGCAAGCTTGCGCGCTATCCTTCCGCGCGCGGTTTTCACAGTTTTCCCGGTCGCCGAGGCGCGCTGCCGGATACGTTTGAGCTGCTGCGCGCGCGTATAGAAATCATCCAGCATTTCGGAGAAACTCTCCGCCTGTATTGCATCGGCAGCCCCTTCATATTGCATGATTCTTGTATACGAAAAATCACGTGGGGCGCAGCCGCCGGCCATCATCACCCATGCTTCGTAATTTTCTGACGCGGCCGCCCCCATAAGCGCGAAGAACTCGCGCCCGAGCGCTTCGCCGCCGTCTCTTACCGCGTCAGCCCTTATATCGACCTCGCCATACGCCCGCCATGATAACTCGCGGCATATCAGCGGCGACAACGCGCGGAAGTGGTCGAGCAGCCACCGGTCGCACGTAAGGCTTCGCGTCGTATCAAACAGTTCCCGCCATTCGCAGGGCGTAACTTTCAGCGGATCGAGCTTTCCCTGTTGCGCTGTCGGCGGTCTGTAAAGTAATCCCGGCAGTATGGCGCGCTTGTCGGTAAGGTCGCCGCCGACTCGCCTCAGGCAGTCGACGATCAGACCGTCGCCATCGGCGAGGATGATATTTGACAGGCGCCCTATCAATTCCAGAATAAGGCGTTTTACGCAAAGTACGCCCATCGCGTCCGGAGCGTCAAGCGTTATCTCCAAAATACGCTCCGCCGGCGGTTGACGGATCCCTGTGATCCGCGCTCCGGTCAGGTGTTTCCTCAACAACATACAAAACATCGGCGGAGAATCCGGGTTATCAAACCGATGCTCCGTCAGATGCGCCCGCATGTCGCCGGACCCCGCCGAAATAAGCAGCTTGCACGGAGGCCTGTCCCCGCCCCTGAGAGATAAAACTACAATATCCCGTTCCGGCTGCTGTACTTTATCTATTTTTTGCCCTACTATCCGCTCTTCAAGCTCCAGCTTAACGGCAGTAAGGCATATCGCATCAAGCGGCATATCGTCCTCGCAAAAAACACCCGGGCGATCGATAATCGCCTTTGCTTGATTATAGTTCCTGACCAGGGGGTATCCGATAAACTGCTTTTTTGCAGCTCAAAAAGCCTTGTATTAGTATATTTACAGTCGCCACCGCTCCGCTACAAAGAATCGCTCCAAAAAATCAGTTTATCGGATACCCCCTGACCAGGAACTAATCATCTTCTGTCATCTATCAACCATCATCTGAGACTATTATCCCGAAAAGTTCATCGAGGCGGTCCTGCCTGCCGCTCAGGTAAAGATAACCGAATAATGTTTCTATCCCGGTGGCGAGATGATACTCCTCATACGTGCAGGCATTAGGGATCGAGTTAACATGCGCGTTGCGCCCGCGCTTGAAAACCGCCGCTTCCTCCCCGCTCAACAACGGCAGTACCGCAGCAGCTACCGCCGCCTGCGCCTTTGCCGAAACTAGTTCCACTGCGCCCCCGTGCAGCCGCTTCGCGGTCAGCGCGCCGCCCATGCATAACCATGTTCGCGCCATAAGCTCGAAAACGGCGTCCCCAACATGCGCCAGGCCCAATGCCGATATTTCATTAAGCTCACCACACATAGAGGGACTCAAGTATTTACTCAACTGATCAACTCCGATTTTGCCCATCGCCCCTGAACGGCTCGTCGTCTGAATCGCCGCCGGTATCCTTGCCGCTCTGCTCTGTTTCGTTAAAAATAAGCGCCATTATCGCGTTCCCCACGTGCCGGGAAGTAAAGCGCTTGGGATTCGGCGCAGATTCCGGCTCCTGTGATTTGTGCAGGGCCACATTAAAGACATTTCCCATAATAAGTATTATCGCGCAAGTATATAACCATACCATCATTATGATAAACGACGCCAGCGACCCGTAAACAAGCGCATACTTGATCGACGCTGAAATCATACGCGAGTAGATCATGCTAGCCGCGACCAGTACGAACGCGGCGGCGAAAGCCCCCGGCAAACGATGCGTCCTCTTGGTCTCCTTCGGCGCTGAAATAATATAGACGCCGTAGATTATCCCGAATAATATAAGGAACAGTAAAACGAATCTGGTCCACGTCCAAATCGCCAGCATATCCCCGATCTCGAAATATGTATCCAACAGTTGCATCAACCATTCGCCCGACAGGATCACAAGACCTGAAATATATATCGCCGCAAGGAAACCTATCGAGAAAATGAAACTTAATATCCCGCGCCATATTCCGGAAAAACGCATGCTGCCCTGTATCTCGCCCATTATGCCGATGAAAGAGCGGAACGCTGCGGATGACGACGTGAGCATGGCGATAAGCCCTATCGTAAACAGTAATTGCGTCCTGTTTCCGCCAACGTATCCCAGAAATCCTGTGACAGTCGAAAAAGCCTCGGTCGGTACGATGTCCTCAAGGAATGTGAAAACCGCCAGCTCTTCTATATTCAGGCTCCCAAGGATCGCGCTCATGCAAATAAGGAACGGGAACACGGAAATGGTGAGATAATATGACAGAGCGGCGGCGCTTCGCGGAACATGAGTATGAAGAAAGATTTCTACCATATCCCTGCCAATGCGCGCGGGCCTTCCTATTCCGCCGGATAATCGTCCCAAAACCAGCCCATCCCTTGTTTCAATATTGCAGTCGCTGCACAGTCCGGCCCTAAGCGCCGCGCCGCACTCAAACTGCAATCTGCAAACTGCAAACTGCAAACTGCAAACGCTTCCTGACGAAACCTGCCGTGAGTCGCTGAGCGATGACATTTCGCCCATAACTCCGCGGCAGGTTTTATACCGTTATTATCTGTAACTTACCTTATTTTGAATTGAATATTTTAAATATCGTATCGAACGGATCCTCTTCCTGCGGCGGAGGCGGCGGGGGAGGCTCCTCGACTACTTTCGGCGGCTCCTCTTTTTTCTCGGAAGCTTCAAAAATCAAATCAGGAACCTTGGACTTTACAGCAGGAGTTAACGGTTTGTCGTCAAAACGCGTCGCTATCACGACTACCCTGATCTCGTCTTCCATGTCCTCGTCAAACGAAGCCCCGAAAATGATGTTCGCATCGGGGTGCGCGGCTTCCTGTACGAGGCTTGCCGCTGCTTCTATGTCGTCAAGGCCGATGTCGAGGGATCCGGTAATGTTTATAAGAACGCCCCGTGCCCCGTCTATTGAAGTCTCCATCAACGGGCTCGATACCGCTTCACGCGCAGCCTCTTCCGCTTTTCCTTTTCCTGCTGCGTGCCCGACGCCCATATGTGCATATCCCGCGTCTTTCATTATCGATGTTACATCCGCAAAGTCGAGGTTTATAAACCCGGTATTCTTAATAAGCTCGGATATGCTGATAACAGCCTGATGAAGGACACTGTCCGCTATCTCAAATGCGTTCGCGAATGTCAGCTTGTGCTCTGAAACGCTCTTTAGGCGGTCGTTCGGAATGACAAGCAATGAATCGACTTTACCGAGAAGGTTCCTTATGCCCTCTTCAGCCTGCTCCATCCGACGCTTCCCTTCAAAACTGAAAGGCTTTGTGACGACTCCGACAGTCAGGGCGCCCGCTTCCCGCGCGATATCAGCTACGACCGGAGAAGCTCCCGTGCCGGTTCCGCCGCCCATTCCTCCCGCCAGAAACACCATATCGGTGTTCTCGATCGCCTTGGCGATGTTGTTCCGGCTCTCTTCAGCGGCTTTTTTACCAATATCCGGATTTGAACCTGCACCCTGCCCCATGGTCAGTTTTTCGCCGATTTGGACTTTTGATTCCGCGTTTGATACGGAAAGCGCGGGTTTGTCCGTGTTTATCGCGATAAACTCAACGCCCTGCGTTCCCGCTGAGACCATCCTGTTGACAACGTTATTTCCCGCGCCGCCTATGCCGGCTACTTTGATCACTACTACATTGTCCGGACCGCTTTCCAATGAAAACGACATGTTCTAATCCCCCCGTTTAATACTATGTTTTGAACCTGCCAGATACCAAACTATATAAATCGCGATATCTCGTGTGGAAATCCATACCCGGGTTTTTTACATTATTTGTTATTTTATCCTTATTTTCCCCTCAGGTCAATAGTTTAACGCACATTTTATGAGTTTTTTTGTAACTATTTGCTACTTTTTGCAATTATTTTGCAATTTTTAGGCGTTTTTTCTTCCACATGCAACCTAAATCGTCTGTATGCGTGCTGAAATAAGGACTGATTTCTGTCAATCAGGGTTAAATCTCCACTCCCCTACAGTGTCTGACATATCAATTACCCCTGTCTCCTCATCAGAACACGTCTCATTTATCACTTCTATGCTTCTCGGCAGGCGGCGCAGTTTTTGTGATACATCGGCGGCGCTGCCAAGTATTACCCGGAACCTTTCCGTATATCCGATAGTTATATTTGCGATGTTAGCTATATCGATATACGATATCTCTCTATGCAACCCTGTACTTTCGATTGCAGCCAAAACATCTGTCAAATACTGAAGCCGGGTCTCGTCGCCAAGTGCCGTTCTCAACACCCTGCCCGTTTCGGGGTTATCCGGTGCAAATCCAAGTACTTCTATCAGCCCGTGCGGGACTGTATCGGTATTATCTAATCCAACGCTTTGCAACACCCTGGCTTCCGAGTCGATCAGAAGTATTTCGTCCGAATAACTAACTGATGCTATTGCTGAACTCTCGCTTACATCGATACGGATCGCGTCGGGCAGTAACCGGGTGATTTTTATTTCTTTTATATAGGGCATTGCAGTGCAAATCCTCTCCGATACCGCGCCCGCGCTTATAAACAGCAAGTTGTTCCCTGAGGAAATACCGGATGCTGCGACTATTTCTTCTTCCGTATATACAGAAGCCCCGTCAACCTCGATATGCATTATTTTCAGAAATACGCTTGTACCGAATGCTGTCAGGATAATGACAAGAAGGGCGGAGACAGATATATATATTGCGGCGCTTGTGCTCCGCCGCCGGGGTTTATTCTTATTCATCGACGCGCCCTCCTTTCATCTTCATAGGTCATATCTTAACTTCGGATCTTATCCGGTTGTAAAGCCCTGGTGGTCTGTAAAGCCAAGAAATTCAACATACTTGCGCTATTATGATCTCCGCGATTTTATCGGCGGCCCCCGGGACTCCCAGCGCTTTTTGCGCGGCAGTCATTTTATCAAGCTTTTCCCTGTCCTCAAGTATCGACGAAACCGTGTCGAACAATATGCTGCCTGTGCATTCCTTCTCTTGGATCATGACCGCCCCGCCCGCTTTTTCAAGATGCCCTGCATTCTCCGCCTGCTGATTGTTGGTCACATATGGAGATGGTACAAGAACAGCCGGCTTTCCGACCGCGGTCAGCTCCGCTAACGTCGAGCCCCCTGCGCGGCACAATATTATATCGGCAGCCGCCATTACTGAGGGCATATCGTCGATGTAATCTCTGATTTCAATGCCTTCCGGCAAGTCCTCCGGGGCGCCATACTGTACAAGGCGCTTTTTCAGGATCCCCGGGTTGTCGTTCTTACCTGTCGCGTGAATATGGCGGAAGGATCTGCGCTCTATGTTCAGGCTGATGAACTCCGCCATGATCTCGTTCATGTGTTCAGCGCCGAGGGAACCCCAAAATGATACGACCAGCGGCTTTTGTCCGGTCGCGCCCATGACGGCAGGACTTGCTTCCTCCGATACCGGGCGGATCGTAAAACCGTCCCGCACAGGCGTTCCCGTAAAAACAACTGAATCCGGCTTTCTGTAAAACCCCTCAAGTCCCGGGAATGCGACAAGTACTTTATCCACTCTCGCGCTGAGCAGTTTTGTCGTAAGTCCCGGTACCGCGTTTGACTCATGGATGAACGTCGGGACTCCGGCTTTTGCCGCGGCTCTTAAAACCGGGTAGCAAATATATCCTCCTGTACCGATAGCGGCGTCCGGGTCAAAATCCTTGATGATCCCGGCAGCCTGCGAGTTTGCCGCCGCCAGGTTTTTAAGCGTTCTCATGTTATGAACGAGCCCTTCCGGCGAAATACTTCGTTTCAAGCCGCTCATTTTTATATTTACAAGTTCATAGCCGGCGCGCGGCACAAGCCTGTTTTCGAGTTCTTTGCCGGCTCCGGTAAAAAGGATTTTCGCGTCCGGCGTCTTTTTTTGCAGCGCTGCGGCGACTGACAACGCAGGATTTATATGCCCTGCCGTACCTCCGCAGGCAAACAGAAACCTCATACTAATGACTCCCTCGGAATATCCCGGGAAACCGAAAGCACGATACCTACCTGAACAAGCTGGATCCACAGCGCCGTGCCCCCTGAACTGAAAAACGGCAATGATATCCCTGTTGCGGGAAGGAGATTCGTTACTACGGCAACATTCAGAAACACTTGGATCGCAAGCAGGCTCGTGATCCCGGTCACGATCAATGAACTGAATTTGTCTTTCGCGTGCAGGGCCAGCCAGAACCCCCGGACGATGAGCAATGCAAACAGCAATAGTATCAGCATTGCCCCGATATATCCGAGTTCCTCGCAAACGATCGCAAAAATGTAATCGTTGTGTTCCTCCGGCAAATACAGATACTTTTGCCTGCTTTGCCCCAGCCCCTGACCCAACAAACCTCCCGAGCCTATGGCATAAAGGGATTGCCGGATTTGGAACCCGTCCCCCAGCGGATCGGCCTCAGGGTCGAGCCACGCGCTGAGCCTTCGCCCCGCGTAACCGAGCCCCGCGTTTTCCCACTGCGTCTGCGACACGATCCCACTGATGTTTTGCGTATCCGCAGTTTGCGCGGGCGTCCTGATGTATGCAAAAACCGCGAAGCAAACGACGGCCGCGACCGCGACCCCCGCAAGCGCAAACCACCGGAGCCTCGTTCCACCTGCGAACATCAACACCGCCGCCAGCGCCGTTATGATTATCGCCGCTGAAAGATGCGGCTCTAATACGACTAGTCCGACCATCAAGCCGGTCAAGGTCACGAACGGTACTACGCCGTATTTAAATGTTCTCATTTTGCTTCTGCCGAAACTGCATATCATCTGCGCAAACATAAGGATCAGCGCGAGTTTTGCGATCTCTGACGGTTGGAATGTCAGGACGCTGTTTGCCCCGCCAATGCTCAACCAGCGCCGCGCCCCGTTCAACTTGATACCCACCGCAAGAACAAGTGCGAGAAGCGCAATAGATATTACAAATAAGAGCACGGACCAGCGGCTCAGCGTCCTCGCCTTTATCCGCGACACGATCAGCATGATCGCCACCCCGCTGACCGCAAAAACAAACTGGCGCATAAACAGCCTGGTCGGCATACCCGTATTATAATACTCGCGGACAAAGCTTGCGGACAGCACCATGATAACTCCAATGGCAAGGAGCAAAAGCGTAAGCACGAGAAACGGCACGTCGACCCCCGGCTGCCTTACGTTTTCTTCAACGTACTCGTCCGAAAGCTCGCGGTTGTTCCAGTTGGGTATCCCGCCGGCGCGCGCCCCTGTCTGCGTATCGCCAAACCCGTCATACCCATTATCTATCCTGTCGACGCTGTTCTTATCCATACCGATCCTCTCCGCTCCCGCTTGCCTCGTATCAAGCCGCCCGGGACCTTTAGTTGAGCCCCTCTGTAAACCTCCGGTCATGCTTAGCCATACCTGTTGCTTACCCCAAAAAAGGATATTACCGCAAATAGCGCAGATACGGATGTAAACACAGCAAACAGTTTGTACTCGCTCCAGCCGCACATCTCAAAATGGTGATGCAGCGGCGCCATCTTAAAGACCCGTTTTCCATGCGATAACTTGAAATACGCCACCTGGATTATATCCGAGAACGTCTCAACAAAGTACACGATCCCGAGTGGTATGAGTATGACCGGCATATCCATAGCAAACGCCATAGCGCAAACCGCCCCGCCGAGAAACTGCGCCCCGGTATCTCCCATAAAGACTTTCGCCGGATGAAAATTGAAAAAAAGGAAAGCTGCCAGCCCTCCGGCAAGCGCGGCGGCAAAAACCCCGAGCGCGGTATATCCCCAGATAAAAGCGATAAAAACATAACATACTGCGACCGGGATAGTAACGCCTGTCACAAGACCGTCGGCTCCGTCGGTGATATTGACAGCGTTGACCGTACCCACTGTTACAAACGCGGCAAACAGATAGTATATTGTCTTCGGAATAAATAAATCTATATTATAAAACGGAATATAAAGGTTTACTTTCAGATTACCGGTAATGTTCAGCATAAAAAGTAATAAAAATGCTGTGCAAAGCTGCAAACCAAACTTTCTTTTTGCCGTCAGGCCCAGATTTTGTTTTTTCTTCAGTTTTTCATAGTCGTCAACAAACCCTATTGCGGCAAAAACGAGCGCAAATAAAAATACTGCAATATGGCTGGAAATACTGTGATTTATCTCACTATGCATAGAAACGCTTCCTCTGATTTCAGTGAGCCCAATAGTCAGGCAAGCAGCAGCGATTCCTGCTATGAACATGATCCCGCCCATTGTCGGGGTACCTTGCTTTTTATTATGCCAAACAGGGCCGTCTTCCCTTATAGACTGGCCCGCTTTCATACGTCTAAGCGCCGGTACAAGGAAAAAACCCGTACCTGCCGTCACCGCCAGCGATACTAAAAACGCGCTCCCCAGTTTTAATAATTCACTCTTCACTCTTCACTCTTCACTCTTCACTCTTCGCTCTTCACTCTTCACTCTTCACTCTTCACTCTTCACTCTTTTAAAAAACTCAGCCACGACTTCCCTCTCGTCGAAATGCCTTTTCTCTTTCCCTAGTATTTGATATGTTTCATGCCCCTTACCTGCGAGGATCACAACATCGCGCGGTTCCGCGTTCTCAAGAGCCCAACAGATCGCTTCCCTGCGTGATTCTATCACGCGGTACGGCGTCTTAGTCCCGTCGAGACCGGGCAGTATCTCGTTTATTATCGCCATTGGTTCTTCCGTACGTGGATTATCAGACGTAACAATGACAAAGTCTGAATAATTGACCGCCGTTTCACCCATAAGCGGACGCTTTTTTCTGTCCCTGTCCCCTCCGCATCCAAAAAGTGTGACGACCCGCCCTTGTGTGCAAGCGCGTACCGCTGTGATGATATTCTTAAGCGCGTCCGGCGTATGCGCATAATCGATAAGTACTGTAAAATCCTGTCCCGCCGGGACGACCTCCGCCCTGCCCTTTACGCCTTGGCATGTCTGCAGAACAGCCGTTATCGACTCGACGTCAAACCCTAAAAGCATAACTGAGGCTATAGACGCTAAAGCATTATATACTGTAAACATGCCGGGTATTTTGATCTCGACCCTGTTGAGCCGCCCTACGGTCAGCGCGCAAAAATCCACCCTGTCCATGTGAAGTTTGATATTCTTGGCTATAAGGTCGGATGTGCCTTCGTGGATCGCAAAAGTTAGTATCGGGCAACCCGCATTCTCTATTATCATGCGGTAATACTCGTCATCCGCATTTACCGCCGCGTGTCTGCAATGCAGGAACAACTGTGACTTCACTTCCGCATATTCCCGCA
>Ga0082212_10002760_pt1 | contig 25277 bp, 14 predicted proteins | sample TergutNt197P3_FD_71548 | JGI IMG/M metagenome (GOLD analysis project Ga0082212, IMG submission 71548) | Neocapritermes taracua P3 segment gut microbial communities from Petit-Saut dam, French Guiana - Nt197 P3 | ecosystem: Host-associated > Arthropoda: Insects > Digestive system > Gut ...
AGAAGAAGTCAAAAAAAACAAACTCAATAATGTTTTTTTTCTCGGACGATTCGCCACAGAAGAAATGCCAAATCTTATTACACACGCAGATGCCTTATTAGTTTCTTTAAAAGATGAGTTTATATTTGCGTTGACAGTTCCTGCCAGAATTCAAACCTCAATGGTTTCGGAAAAACCTGTGGCTACGATGTTGAACGGCGAAGGATCGGATATCATATTGGAAGCCAAAGCAGGATTAATATGTAAAGCTGGCGATGCCAATTCTTTTGCCTGCAATTTGCATTCACTGTCTCAATGCACCAAAGAAGAATTGCAGCAAATGGGCAACTTGGGAAAACAATATTATGACGCTCATTTCAAACGTTCGAAAGTCATTTCGGAAATAGAAAAAATCTTACTTGAATAAAGTTTCTCTGCGAATGACGAAAAAAGTACTTCTTGAAGATGGCTGTATCAACTTATTATTGAGGAACTAATCGCTGAAAAAACTCCCAAATAACAATTCCGCCCGTAATACTCACATTCAAAGAATGTTTATTTATCATTAAAAACATATATTCTCCTATTACACCTCGTTTTCAACCTAAACGAAGTATAACACAACAACATTCCATACCGAAGGAAAACATATTGATACAAAATTCATTATTTTGTATCAACGAATAATTGTTGTTTTATATTATTTTCTTAATTTTGTATCTTACAACATAAACTAACATGGATGGGAGCCGAAAAACTACAAACTGAATATCTGCCTGTAAATGATTCTGATTCTATAGACATGATCGATAAAAACCTTTCAGAAGAAATTATTATCGGATTATGCGGACAGCTTGGCACAGATTTAACATTAGTCCAAAACATTTTAGAAAATATTTTTGAAGCTACTTACAAATACGAATGTGAAATAATCTCTATGAGTAATTTCATATTTAAATATACTGATTACAAGCCAAGTATTGATGAATATGAACGTATTGTAGCAGGCATGAATGGTGGAGACGAATTAAGAAAAAATTATAAAAATCATATTTTAGCAGATTTAGCTATTACTAGGATAGGAAGCGACAGATTTCAAACAACTCCTCCGGAAAAAATTGAAAAAAGAAATTTTACTTCACGAAGAAAATGTTTTATTATTAACTCTATTAAACATCCGGAAGAATTTAGCTTATTCGAAAAAGTCTACGGTAGTGCTTTTTACTCACTGGGGATTTTTTCTTCGTACGAAGAAAGGGTCAAAAATTTAAGAAAAAAACTAAAGCCAAAACACTATAAGAACATAGACAAACTCATAGATAGAGATACTGGTACTGATATACTGAATGGACAACACGTAGAAGAAGTTTTTATTAAATCGGACTATTTTATAAGAACATCAAGAACTGATAAAAGTTTAGAAGATAGGTTACACAACTTTATGAATTTAATATTTGACTTTCATGTAAATACACCAACAAAAGAAGAAAACGCTATGTATCAAGCTACGGCTGCAAGTGTTAATTCTGCCTGTTTGTCAAGGCAAGTTGGAGCATGTATCACCGATAAAGATACAAATATTCTATCTGTAGGATGGAATGATGTACCTGCTTTTGGAGGAGGTGTTTATCAAAATGGTCATTCAGCTGATAAAAGATGCTACAAAATCGGTTGTTGCGCCAATTCTTCTAAAAAAGAAGATATGACTACAAAAATATACAACGATTTAGCATCAAAAAAATTATTAACAAAAAAATGTTCAGACGAAGTAAAAACTATTTTAAACAATAATGGAATTAAGTCTTTAATTGAGTTTGCCAGATCAATACACGCAGAAATGCATGCCATTATCATAGGAAGTCAAAAAACCGGAGATAAGATGATTGGAGGTAAACTCTTCTGCACAACTTATCCTTGCCATAATTGTGCACGGCATATAGTTCTATCAGGCATTAAAGAAGTTTATTTTATTGAACCATATCGAAAAAGTTTATGTATAGAATTACACAAAGATGCCATTACTGAAAAGGAGAATAAAAATGAAAAAAAAGTTCGAATTCTTATGTATGAAGGAGTGGCTCCAAAATCTTTCATAAAGTTTTATCAACTTATAAAAGATAATCGGAAAACAAAAATGAAGGAAAAAAAGGAACAGCTAAAACCCAAACATATGGTTCAATTAGAAGCACTACATGAAAGAGAAGTCCATACAACAGAATACTTAAAAGACCTAGATTTACTCGATTCCTAAACAAAAAGATATTCTATTTTGTTGTATAGTTATGAGTTTACTTAGCAAATGACATAACTAATTCTCATTAAAACTAAATATGTCATTCATATTTAGTTTTCAAACTTTCATTGTATTAAGAATATTATTATCTTTGAAACATGAAAAAAGGATATATAATAAATACGGATTTCTATTCTAAAGTGACCGAAAAAAAAGAATTTCATTGTTCTAATTTTAAAGCCACTACTTATGAGAATAGGGTTATTTCAATAAAATCTAAGAATGGAATGACTCAAGCTGAAATATACCAAAAGATGCTTTCTTTTTCAAAAAAATGAATACAAATTAAGAAACTAATTGTATCACATTTTATCGGATGAATTAAATTTAATAATCCGCTGAAAAAATTCCCAAATAACAATTCCGCCCGTAATACTCACATTCAAAGAATGTTTAGTGCCAAATTGCGGTATTTCGATACTGCCATCGCAGAGATTTACCACTTCTTGCTGAACACCTTTCACTTCATTGCCAAGCACTACGGCATATTTTTTTGTTTTGTCCAATTTCAAATCGGGAAGCATAATGCTGTTATCTACTTGTTCTATAGCAAAAACCGTGTAACCTTCTTGTTTTAATTGGCTGACAGCATCTGTTGTTTCAGCGAAATATTTCCAATCAACACTAAATTCAGCGCCCAATGCTGTTTTATGAATTTCCGCGTTTGGAGGAACAGAAGTAATACCGCATAAATAAACACTTTCCACTAAAAAAGCATCGCAAGTACGAAAAAAAGAACCGATATTGTGCTGGCTTCTAACATTATCCAACACAACAATTAACGGGATTTTTTCGGTTTCTTTGAATTCTTCTATCGAAATCCTGTTTAATTCTGTTATTTTTAATTTCCTCATATTTTTGAATAGAACGCAAATTACGCAAATGTCGCAAATTTTTCTACTATTGTCATGCTGAACTTGATTCAGCATCTCTTAAAAATAAAAAGATTGCGGGTCAAGCCCGCAATGACAGGAACTTGCGTGAATTTGCGACATTTGCGTAATTCGCGTTCAAAATTTTACAGTAGCTCAATACTTCTATTTACAAAATTATTCAACGCTTCGCCTTTTAACATATTATTTGCCAGCAAAGCAAGGTCAATTAATTGACGAACTTGTTTATTATTAGAAGCATACGCCGAAATAACTGTATCTTTTTTTTGCTTCAATTCGTCCATTTGTTTTTGCAACGAATCCAATTCTTCTTTTTCAGCCGTTGGAATTTCTTCCGCTTTTTTGCCTTCGTGCAATTTATTCAGTTCTGCACGACGAGCTTCTTTCTCCTTTATTTCGGTAATAATCGGCGAAGTTTCGCTTCCGCAAGATTTTTCTTCATCTTTCAAAATACTTTCAATCAGCGGATGAGTAGTATTTACAACCAAATTGTAAGAATCGGGCATTTGTCCGTAAAAACTCATCATGCCTTGATTTCCGTACATAGACGACATATCTTTCATACGGCGCATAAACTCATTTTGCGTGATGATAATCGGTCTGTCGTCGCCCATGCTTTCGAATGTTACGATAAATTCCGATTTTTCCATCATTGGCAGTTGCGAACGGAAAACGGTTGTCAAATTCTCTTGTTGTTCAGATGTTAATAAATTTACCGTTGCATCGTTTTTCTGAATAATTTTATCCATCACATCACTATCAACACGAACAAAACGCGATTTCTCAAATTTTTGCTCTATCTGACTGATAATGTGCACATCTAATTGTCCATCCATCAACAAAACATCATATCCTTTTGCTTTCGCTCTTTCGATATAAGTGTATTGTTCCTCAGCGTTATTAGCATACAAATAAATCAAATTTCCTTCTTTGTCGGTCTGTTCGCTTTCTATCAGCTTTTTGTATTCTTCGTAAGTAAAATACTTGCTATCAACGTTTTTCAGCAACGCAAATTTTTCGGCGCGTTCATAAAATTTTTCATCGCTCAACATGCCGTATTGGATAAACAATTTGAGATTATCCCATTTTTCTTCAAATTTCGAACGATCTTCTTTAAAAATATCAAACAAACGGTCTGCCACTTTTTTAGTGATGTGAGCCGATATTTTCTTCACATTGCTATCGCTTTGCAAATAACTTCTCGACACATTCAGCGGTATATCTGGCGAATCGAGCACGCCGTGAAGCAACGTAAGATATTCGGGAACAATGCCTTCGACCGAATCGGTAACAAATACTTGATTGGAATAAAGTTGTATTTTATTTTTCTGAATCTCAATATTATTCTTGATTTTTGGGAAATACAAAATTCCTGTCAGATTAAACGGATAATCCACATTCAAGTGAATATGGAAAAGCGGTGGTTCGCTCATCGGATAAAGCTCGTTGTAAAAATTTTCATAATCACTTTCCGTCAGCTCCGAAGGTTTTTTTGTCCAAGCAGGTTCAATGTTGTTGATAATCTTATCTTTATCTGTTTCTACTTGTTTGCCGTCTTTCCACTCGGTTTCTTTTCCAAAAGCAATGGGAATGGGCAAAAACTTGCAATATTTTCTCAACAATTCGCTTATTTTGCTTTCTTCCAAAAACGCTGTGTTTTCGTCGTCAATGTATAAAACAATATCAGTTCCGCGTTCCTTTTTCTTGATTTCTTTCATCTCAAACTCGGGATCGCCTTTGCACGACCATTGCATCGCCGTTGCTCCTTCTTTGTATGACAATGTATTGATTTCGACTTTTTTAGCCACCATAAAAGCAGAATAAAAACCAAGCCCGAAATGCCCGATAATCGCTTGTACATTGTCTTTATATTTCTGCACAAATTCTTCGGCGCCCGAAAAAGCGATTTGGTTGATATACTTATTAATTTCCTCTTCGGTCATTCCAACGCCTTTGTCGGAAATGGTCAGCGTTCCCGCTTTTTTGTCAATAGCAACATGAATGGTTAAATCGCCCATTTCGCCCTTAAATTCGCCGACAGAAGCAAGCGTTTTCAACTTTTGAGTAGCATCTACCGCATTCGAAACTATTTCGCGAAGAAAAATTTCATGGTCGCTGTACAAGAATTTTTTTATAATGGGGAAAATATTATCTGATGTTACCCCAATGTTTCCTTTTTGCATAATGTATTTAGTTTTAGTTATTTATATAATTTACGATTTTAGATTTATTCCCTTTAGTTATGACCGTTGGTTCGGATTTACGATTTATAAATAGTTGAATTTTAGCCCGAATGGGCTAAATTTTCATAACCGTAGGTCAGCGACCTGCGGTAAGCAAACGCTTCCAACTCTGCCTGAACCAACGGTCAACGTAGCTAATGGCAGGATTTTTCTACAAGTTGTTAATCTCAATTCTTAAATCAGTTCTGCCTTTCAGGCAGAGTTCAGTGATTTTGTCTTACCGCAGGTCGCTAACACTGCGGTTATGAAAATTTGGCTTTTCAAACCATTTTTGAGTTTTTAACCCGTGGTTCACATAATAAACGAGTTAAAAAGAAAAATGTTTTCACTATTGGTTATCAAAAAAAATGCCATTTTTTTGTTTCTGTCATTTTGGCATTTTATTTTTCGCAATGAAAACTTTTCAACAACAACATATTTTTCCATTTTTTTGTATTACCTTTGTATAACAAGAAGGGCACAATATGGGAAATTCCACCAACTATAATCTCTTTGCAGACGATGATAATATTGTGGTTCGTCGGTACGAACAATCAGCTTCGAGCAACAAAAATAAGTATTTTGATGTTGACGAACTCGAAGTTATCATTGATTATTATCTGCAAAATGGTCGTTCAAAAGATTCTTCAAAAGCCATAGATTTGGGGCTTAAACTCCATCCGGGAAGCACGCCGATTCAAATGCGCAGAGCCAGACTTTATGCTTCGTTGGGCAAATACAAAGAAGCATTAAAAGTTATTGAAAAAGTAAACAAAATTGAGTCTGCCGACCTCGAAGATATGCTGCTGCAAGGCGAAATTCTAACAAAACTTTCGCGATTGGACGAAGCCGAAGCTATTTTCGATAAACTAATAGAAATGGAATCGGACATAAAAGACCAACTATGTCTTGATATTGCCTATATTTTCCTCAATGCCATGTTGTTCGACCACAGTTTGAAATATTTGGAATTAGGCTATAAATTTGACCCTAAAAACATCGACCTGCTTTTTGAATTGGCGTTCAACTATCGCCAACAAGAAAACACGGAAAAATCTATTGACATTTACAATCAAATCATTGATATTGACCCATATTCCACCGAAGCGTGGTTCAATCTCGGACAGTTGTATTTTATGACCGAAGCGTATGAAAAGGCGGTTCAGGCGTTCGATTTTGTAACCGCTATCGACGAAGACGATTCGATGGCTTGGATGCAGAAAGCGCACGCGTATTTTCAAAACGAGAATTATTCCAAAGCAATTGAAGCCTACAAACTTTACTTGGAACATACGAATTACAAAGAAATTCCGCTGATTTATATCGGCGAATGTTACGAAAAATTGGAACAGTTCGATGAAGCCATTGATTATTACAAACAGGCGTTGCAGTTCGACGGCACAAGCGTTGACGCTTACACGGGAATCGCCATTTGTCTGCTCGAAAAAGAAAACTTTTCCGAAAGTATTTTGTACATTCAAAAAGCCATCGCGCTAAAACCCGAAATCAGCGAACTTTGGGTGTATTTGGCGGAGGCTTACGTCAACTTAGATTTATTAGACGAAGCGTTTACAGCTTACGAAGAGGCATTGCGACTTGACCCTGATCAACCTGATACATTGGTCGCTATTGGCAATTTATACTTGAACTTGGAAGATTACGCAAAATCGCTCGAATATCTCTTAAAAGCACAAGCAATCGACAAAGATACAGACGGATTGTCATTTTTCTTGGCAGTAAATTATTGTAAATTAGAACAATTCAGCAATGCGTCTTATTGCCTCGAAGAAGCGTTGCTGAAAGACCCGAACGCACGCGAACTTTTGCTTGAAGCGTGCCCGGAAATAACAGATTTATTATTGTCAAGTTAACGAGCATTATGTAGAGCGCGAAGGCACGAAAGCACGAATGCGCGAAACAGTTTCTTTATATTTCCTTTCGCGCTTTCGTGCTGTTGTTATAAACATAAACGTTCTTAATACAACTATTATATGAATTATAATTTTGAATTGCCTCAAATCCCTTTTCGTCCCGAAAAAAACCGCGATTATGGATTAACAATGGTAATGGACAAAGGTTTGAGCCTGCGCGAAGCCGAAGACATGATTAGCGCTGCCGATGAGTTTATTGATTTTGTAAAACTTGGATTCGGCACATCGTTGATTACAAAAAAACTGAAAGAAAAAATCAGACTGTATCAGTCGGCAAACATCAAGCCATATCTTGGCGGAACACTTTTTGAAGCCTTTATTTTAAGAGGAATGTTTGATGATTATCGGCGGTTTGTTGCCGAGCTTGGACTTCAAACGGTAGAAGTTTCGGACGGAACAATGGAAATGAATTTTGAAGATAAATGTGATTATATCGCTGTGTTGTCGCAAGATTTTACGGTACTTTCGGAAGTCGGCTCAAAATTAGAAGGTCGCGAAATCACAAACGCCGATTGGGTTTATATGATGAAAAACGAACTCGAAAGCGGCGCATGGAAAGTAATTGCCGAAGCGCGCGAAAGCGGAAACATCGGTATCTACAACAAAAATGGCTCTGTGAACAACGCACTTATTGACGAAATAAAAGCCGAAATAAAAATGGAGCAAATCCTTTGGGAAGCACCATTAAAATCGCAACAAGCTTGGTTTATAAAAAATTTTGGCACCAATGTAAATCTCGGAAACATCGCCACAAACGAAGTTATCGCCATGGAAACATTGCGATTAGGATTGAGAGGTGATACGTTGTTGGATTTTTTAGGAAGTGTTTAGGTTTTAAGAATACATCGCTACCGCACAAAACAACGTTCAGCGTAAGCTAATCCTTTCGCATAAAAGAAAATTAATATCTATAAAAATATAAGAGTATGGAAGATAATAAAATAAATTGGTTTGTGAGAGTCTTAATTATGCTTTTTTGTATTGGTCTTGTTGTTATGATTGGCGTTAATTTTTTCGGTGTTGAACCTTATGGGGAATTTAAAGACGGAATGTTTTATCTTTTATTTCTTTTGTTAGTGCTTGTGTTGGCTGAATCTTTTGACAACTTTTCAATAGGAAAAATTTTATCTGTAAAAAGAGAAATTAGGCACAAGGAAACTGAAAATAGGAAATTAGAGCAGAAAAATACAGAATTGATTGCTCATTTAATATCAATAACAAATTCACAAACACAAAAACAACAAAGTACAAACGTTTTTGGAGACTATTATTCTGATTTCCCCAAAGATTTACAACCTACAAACAATGATAATGTCCAAGAGTTAATAGATAGAATAGGAAATTCGCCCTCAATTGCAGGGCTTGAAGAAAATATTAAACAAGAATTAATAACCAATGGGCTTGATGTTACAGGAGAAACGGTTAAAGTGTTATTAAGGCATTTAGCAGGAGCTCAATTGATTTTAACATTTGAGAAAATTCATTCAATTATTTTTGGGAGCCAACTTCGTTTGTTGAAACAATTAAATTATTCCTTACCAAATGGTATTTCAGAAGAAGATGTTTCTCAATTTTTTGAGAAAGTAAAACTACAATTTATTGAATCATTCAAAAATTGGACAGTAGAAAATTATCTATCCTTCTTATATTCAAGTTCATTGATAACTAAAACAGATAATAACATATATCTGACCAATTTTGGTCTTGAATACTTAACGTGGATTGTAAAAAATGGTATTATAGAAGATAAATCACTATAAAAACAACCCATGAAACTCTACGGCTTAATCGGTTATCCACTTGAACATTCTTTTTCTGAAAAATTCTTTTCCAAAAAATTTTCAATGGAAAAAATCAATGCCAAGTATCGATTATTCCCGATAGACAATATTAATTTGTTTCCGAAAGTATTGGAAAATAATCCGACTCTTTGCGGATTAAATGTTACGATTCCGTACAAGGAAAAAATAATTCCATTGTTGGACGAATTAGACGAAACGGCAAAAGAAATAGGTGCGGTGAATGTCATCAAATTCACCCTCCAACTCCCTAAAGGGAGAGAAAGCGGAAAAATCCTATTGCGAGGTTATAATTCAGACATCGTTGGATTTGAAAATTCATTTCGCCCATTGTTGAAACCTCATCACAACAAAGCACTCATTTTAGGGACAGGCGGCGCATCAAAAGGCGTTGCTTTTGTATTGCGAAAAATGAATATCGACTATAAATTTGTTTCACGTACGCCAAGCGAAGGGCAATTTTCGTATTCCGAACTGACATCAGAAATTTTGAAAGAATATACGTTGATCGTAAATACAACACCAACAGGAACTTATCCAAAAGTAAATGAATGTCCCAACATTCCTTATTCTGCTCTTACGGAAAATCATTTGCTGTACGATCTCATCTACAATCCCGAAGAAACGCTGTTTCTTCAAAAAGGAAAAACGCAAGGTGCAACTATTAAAAACGGCTTAGAAATGCTTCATGGTCAAGCGTTGGAAGCATGGAGAATTTGGAATAAGTAAAGTTTCCCACAAAGGCACAAAGAAACACAAAGTTTTCTTTTTCTTTGGATTGCTTCGTTCCTCGCAATGACGTACTGCGCTTGATTTTCGCGTCATTGCGAGGAACGAAGCAATCTATATTATGTAATTTATATAATTTTGTTAAAAACTTTCTTAATATTGCACAAAAACATTACTTTTGTGCAGAATTTTAAATTATAGAATTATGTCAAATAATTTATTAGCAGGAAAACGCGGCGTTATTTTCGGAGCATTAAACGATATGTCTATTGCTTGGAAAGTCGCTGAAAGAGCTGTAGAAGGAGGCGCTATCATTACGCTTTCCAACACGCCAATGGCTGTACGCATGGGAACTATCAATGAATTGGGTGAAAAACTAAACGCCGAAGTGATTGCTGCCGATGCTGCAAATGTCGAAGATTTGGAAATGGTTTTTGAGAAATCGGTCGAAAGATTAGGTGGAAAAATTGACTTTGTGTTGCATTCAATCGGTATGTCGCCAAACGTACGCAAAAAGAGAACATACGACGATTTGGATTACAATATGTTAGATACGACATTAAACGTTTCGGCTATTTCTTTCCACAAAATGATACAGGTCGCCAAAAAATTGGACGCGATTAATGAATATGGTTCTATCGTGGCGCTCAGCTATATGGCGGCACAACGTACTATTTTCGGCTACAACGACATGGCAGATGCCAAAGCATTGCTCGAATCTATCGCACGCAGTTTTGGATATATTTACGGCAGGGAAAAAAATGTGCGCATCAATACTATTTCGCAATCGCCGACCATGACAACGGCAGGAAGCGGCGTGAAAGGAATTGACCAACTGTTCGATTTTTCGGAACGTATGTCGCCACTCGGCAATGCCACCGCAGAAGAATGCGCCGATTACTGCATCGTTATGTTCAGCGATTTAACAAGAAAAGTAACCATGCAAAACCTGTATCACGACGGCGGTTTTTCGAGTATGGGCATGAGTTTGCGCGCTATGGAACAATACATTAAAGGGTTTATTGACGAACATTTAGATAAAGACGGCAAAATTATATACGGATAAATTTCAAGTAATTTAGAACGCAAATGAAGCAAAAAGCTCAAATTTCCGCAATTTTTTGCATTGATGACAAGCAGTATAAATTTTTTGCGTAAATTTGCGCGTTTTGTGTCATTTGCGTTCCTTCAGAAGTTATCTATATGTTACTTAAAGTTTATCCGGAGAATCCGAATCCTCGCGACATTCAACGAGTTGCAGAAATTGTGCGAAACGGCGGCATCGTTGTCTTCCCTACAGACACTATTTATGGTCTTGGGTGTGATATTTTTAATGCCAAAGCTGTAGAAAAAGTTTGCAAAATAAAAGGATTGTCTCCGGAAAAAAACGTTTTGTCTTTTATCTGCCACGATTTAAGTCAAGCAAGCGAATTCGCTAAAATAGATAATCAGACATTTAGACTGTTGAAACAGAACTTGCCTGGTCCTTTTACTTTTATTTTGAATGGAAATTCAAAGCTTCCACGCATGTTTAAAAATAAAAAAAACATCGGCATTCGCATTCCTGATAACAATATCATTCGCGAATTGGTAACAGAATTAGGGAATCCTATCATGACAACTTCTATCCGAACAACGGAAGAAGATGTTGTCGAATATCTTTCAGACCCTGAACTTATTCACGAAAAATACCGCAATTTGGTTGACCTTGTCATCGATGGTGGCTACGGAAATATTGAACCATCTACCGTTGTTGATTGCACAGACGATGAACCGATTATAACTCGTCAAGGTATAGGTTTTTTGGCTTAATTTCAAAAGAACGCAAATGAAGCAAAAAGCGCAAATTTCCGCAAAGAATAATTATCAATTTGCGAGGATTTGCGCTTTTTGCGTCATTTGCATTCTAAATTATTTTACAATCAATACTTTTTGTTTTACGTTTGTTCCTTCAATTATTACCGTATACATTCCGGGCATGAAGATGGTTATGTATTCGGAATTTTGAGATGCTTTTTGAGAATAAACTTTTACTCCCAACAGATTATAAATCGAAATTACTTCGCCTTCAACAATTCCATCTACTTTTATAGTGTTATTGTAAGCAATAATTTTTCTATCATGTATCGTTTTCTCCGGAATATTTACACTATTGTTTACAGTTATTTCACATTCGGCATACACGCCATTCGGAGCTGTTATCCTTTTTGTAACTGTACCTGCAGACAATCCGGTAACAGTGCCATCGGCGGCAATAGAAACAACACCATCGGCGCCAATAATGCTGTATTCAAGATTTGTATTCGTGGCATTCCAAGGCTCTATTGTAATTCCTACTAAAAATTCTTCGCCTATATTGATTGTTTTATTTGAGTGGCTCAATATTATTTCTGTTACATGAATTTCAGCTTCTTGTACTGTAACAGGCAACGAGCTTGAAGCACCGACACCACAGGTATTAGTTGGCGTTACGGTAATAATTCCGTTCATTGCTTCGGCAGTTACATTTACTATTATGCTGTTTGAGCCTTGTCCCGAAACAATATTCCAACCTGTCGGCGTTGTCCATTGATATGTTACATTTGCAGTATTGGTTACGCTGTATGTAAGTCCGTTGAATCCTTTAACAACAGAGCTGCTGCCTGTAATTTCGCTTGGTTGCGCAGGAACTGCGTTTAATGTTATATTTACAATATTGCTGTATGTTGTTCCACACGCATTTGTTGCAAAATAACGTAACTGCGTATCTGAACTTGTTACAGGATTTGCAAATGCAACCCAAGTATTATTACGGTAAATTTCCCAACCTTGAGTGGTTGCATCGATAACATTCGGCACTGCTGGCAATGTTAAATCCGTACCTGTACAGGTTGGTGCAAGAGCAGTGATATTGCCTACTGTCGGTCTGTCTATTATCGTTACGTTCAAGGCATTGCTGCTTGCTGAACCGCAAGTATTGACGGCACTTACACTGATACTTCCGCCTGTTGAACCTACTGTTACGTTGATGCTGTTATTGGTTGTTGAACCTGTCGAAGTCCAACCCGACGGCAATGTCCATTCGTATGACGTTGCGCCGCTGACGGCGTTAATCGAATACGTTTGGCTCGAACCTGCGCAAACCGTTGTTGCACCTGTTATAGCCGCAGGAGTTGCAGGCAAGGTATTAACTGTCATTGCGATTGCATTAGAAGTAACTTCGGCATTTCCTGATACACAAGCATCATTCGAAGTCATTACACAAGTAATTACGTCGCTGGTTGCCAACGTGTTGTCCGAATACGTCACGGAATTTTGCCCTACCGACAGTCCGTTTTTCCTCCATTGATAAATAGGCGATGAGCCGCCGTTGCCCGGAGTTGCTGTAAATGTTACCGATTCTCCTGCACATATTACCGCGCCTCTATTAGAAACAATAGAAACTGACGGCGTTACGTTCGAGGTAATGGCTACGGGCAATGTTACGGCAGTACTTCCACCGCAAGTATTTACAGCTCTTACGCTGATGTTGCCGCCTGTTGAACCTGCCGTTACGTTGATATTGTTGGTTGTTGAGCCTGCCGTAGTCCAGCCAGTAGGCAATGTCCATTCGTATGACGTTGCGCCACTAACTACTGCAACCGAATACGATTGCGCAGAATTTGCACAAACCGTTGTGGAACCGTTAATAGAAGCAGGAGCTACGGGCGCAGCATTTACTGTAATACTTACAATATTGCTGTTCGTTGTGCCGCAAGTATTGGTTGCGAAATAGCGTAATTGTGTATCTGCACTTGTTACAGGATTTGCAAAGGTTACCCAAGCATTATTGCGGAATATTTGCCAGCCTTGAGTGTCTGCACCGGTAATGGTTGGTGTTGTTGGTAATGTTAAGTTTGTACCTGTGCAAACAGCCGAAGGTGCAGTAATATTGCCCATTGTTGGTACGGTATTTATTGTAATATTTACAGCATTGCTGTTCGTTGTACCGCAAGCATTTGTTGCAAAATAGCGTAATTGCGTATCTGCACTTGTTATCGGATTTGCAAATGGTATCCAAGCATTATTGCGGAATATTTGCCAACCTTGAGTGTCTGCATTGGTAATGGTTGGTGTTGTAGGCAATATTAAATTAGTTCCTGCGCAAACAGCTGCAGGTGCAGTAATATTGCCTACTGTCGGTGCGGTATTTACCGTAATATTTACAGCATTACTGTTTGTTGTGCCGCAAGCATTTGTTGCAAAATAGCGTAATTGTGTATCTGCACTTGTTACAGGATTTGCAAAGGTTACCCAAGTATTATTACGGAACACTTCCCAGCCTTGAGCTGTTACGGTAGAACCGTTATTGGTAACATTCGGCACTGTTGGCACTGTCAAATTAGTACCTGTGCAAACAGCCGAAGGTGCAGTAATATTGCTTATTGTTGGTGCAACATTAACTGTTACTGTCGTGCTTTGTGCTTCGCCGTTTCCTGCACTGTTACTTGGCGTTACGGATATGGTTCCGTTTACTGCCGAATTTGTAACATCAACCGTAACGGAATTTGTACCTTGTCCGCTTCTGATAGTCCAACCAGTTGGGAAATTCCAAGTATATGTTACTCCTGTTACATTGGTTACAGAATAGGTAAGCGTCGTTTCGCCTCTGCAAACCGCAACATTACCAACAATCGCACTTGGACGGTCGGGAACAGTCAAATCTGCTTGTTTTACAAAATCATAATAATCAATGTTAATATTTCCGCCAACAGTCATTTTCATCACGTGTATGCCGGCTGTTAGTTCTACGTCGCGCAATATCACATCTGTAAATGTTCCCCAACTTGCAGTTGTTGCCGATAATGAAGGATATTCGTATATGTCATCGAAGCTGAGCGAAAGTGAACCGCTCGCGCCATTGCCCGAAGCAACGCGCACTGTTATGTCGTAAATGCCTGTTTCGGTTACGTTGAGTGTATATTTTGTCCATTCGCCGCTGCTTGTCCAAGAGATATTTATTCTTCCGCTTCCGCCGTCTCTTTCCAAGTCTACGACATTTCCGGTAGGACAATCGTTGCGATATTCATAAAATCCGTTGTTTCTTCCGCTGGTGTCGAAGAATGCAACACCTTGACAACCTCGGTCGTAATCTTCGGCTTCTACTCTACCCGGCACATTAATCGGCTGACCGTAGAAAGGAGTTCCGGCGTATGGCTCTGATTGGCGGAATACAAAATAGTCGATATTGAATCCTCCATTCAACACTCGGAATTCAAATAAATTTTCGCCTTCTTTAAGCGGAACGTTTAGCGCTGTTACGGAGACAAAACCGCCGTCGCCCCAACCGCCATTGCTATTAACTCGTATTTCTTCGGTTCTGGTTATACCGTTTGTGTGAAGTTGGAAACGTCCGTTATTATTTGCTGAAGCCACATAGCAATCTATATCATATAATCCTGCTTTTTCTACATAAATGGTATAGCGTGTAAATTCTTTCCCTTCGAGACCGCCAAGATTATAACCGTTGCTTGCCGCTCCTCTTGCCTCAATTTGCATTCCATATACAGGACGATAAGTGTTTAATAATCCCGAAGTAGTGAAATTTCTATCGTGATAACCGTAAGTGGCGCCACCATACATAGGACCGCTACCATCGTTGAAATCTTCTGCTTCTAAGCGAAGTGCTATTTCGGTAGTATTATTTGTTTCACGCACTGTGCGTATTTCGTTTCTAAACGGAGTTCCATGTGTATTTACTAATTGAATGGTACCATCTGCATTGTAATACAATGGGTCGAAATGTACGGAACGTCCGCCTTGTTCACCACCGTTTGAAATATAATCGGTGTGATAAAAAGCATACCATTGATTGTTAAATTCAACAATGGAACCGTGAATTGTTCCGCAACCGGTAGCGTTAATATACACGCCCATATCTGTCCAAGGACCTAGCGGATTATCGCTCATGGCGTATTTCATTCGGTCGCCGTGATTAGCGCCGCCACCGCCGTTGTCGGAATGCGACAGATAATATTTCCCATTGTATTTATGCACCCAAGTAGCTTCGTGGAAATCGTTCAAGCCTTGCATTTCTATCATTTCACCGTCGATTGTAATCATATCATCATTCAATCTACCACCAAAACAACGTCCGCCACCACCGACATAGAAGTATGCTTGACCGCCTTCATCAACAAATACATGTGGGTCTATTCTATTCTCTGCGATACCTAAACCACTCAACGGATTTTCTAAAATGGTAAAGTTAGAAGCAGGGTGATCGCTCACGGCAATACCGATTTTCCAGTTATTGCCCCAATCACCTGCACCACTGCCTGTATTTTGCGATGGGTGTGGGAAATAGTAATAATATTTACCGTCTTTCCCTTGAACGCAATCGGGCGCCCACATAAATTTAGAGCCATTCACAAAAGTGTTGTTTCTCGACCAAGGCACACTGTCAGCATTGAAAATTTCGCCATAGTTTGTCCAATTTACCAAATCGGTAGTGGAAAAAACGTGGTATCTGTCCATACGATCGCAACCTACGCCTTGCTGCATATCATGCGAAGCGTAAACAAATAACGTCGGCGTACCGTTGATATCCCACACTCGCGCCGATGGGTCGGCAGAGTAGAAATTGCCCGTTACGCTCGGTCTTATATTACCGGCTGCATTCACCACAGGTGAAGGAAATTGCCAAAACAATGGGTTCTGCATAGCCATTGTCATTGGGTAACCTTCGGGATAGGTTGGTCCGTCTGTTGCTGCATTAACAGTAATAGCAGCAACATTGCTTGGTCTTTCACAATTATTATTAGAAACTACTACATAATAATAGGCGGTACCCACAGTTGCAATATCGGGTGTGAAATTATTAGCATTTGTGCCTACTTGGGTATCGTTTACAGGCGTGCTGTTTGAGTTGTCGGTCGAACGATACCATTGGTAAGTCAATCCTGTACCGCTTGCGGTTACCGTAAGAGCAACAGGCGTGTTGCCAATTGTGTATGTTCTGCTTTGCGGTTGTGCGGAAATGATAATATCGCAAGGCATTTGCGCTTCGCAATCGGGATTTTCGGCATTTGCGTTTACTGTTACAACAGCTGTAGAATGCCAATAATTATTATCGTTTGGCAATGCCGTTGCCACCACAGCAGGATAAGCAGGCATACCGCAAGTGGTATGATTATTGTTGATACCACTTAACACAAACGCACCTTGTGAAGTAACATTGGCAAAATTAGCGCCAGCTACATTCACAACCCAGCTGCGACCGCCCCAAGTGGAATTAACAAGACGGAATGTGTAATAATCTGTTTTGGCATTTGTTGTACTAAGCAATATTCTTTCCCATTGCCAATCGCAAGAAACCGGTAATTTTCCTGTATTTTCTCTGTACATATATCTTCCTGTTCCTACGTTTTTATAGTAGAAATCGGTAGTCGAATTTTCAACAGGAATTTCGTACCAAGCAGAATTATCGTTTACATTAGCCGTCCATTGTATGGTGCCGTTATTATCGGTAAGGTTGATTGCCGTTACAGCACCACCGTTATCATTCGATTGGAAACGTACTGTTCTAATCGGGTCGCATTGCGAAGGAGCAGTTACTGTAATGGTTGCTGTTGCGGTAAATCCACCATCAGCCGTAGTAACGCGTACGGTTGCCGCTCCTGCTGTTAAGCCCGTAACAACTCCCGTACTTGTATTCAAACTAATAGCATTACCCGGATTGGTTACAATAGCAAATGATACATTTCTATTTGTAGCATTAGTCGGCAAAACTACCGGAACAAGCGTTATGGTATTACCTTCCAATACAGAGACATTAGCCATCGTTACGCCTGTTACAACAATCGGGTCGGTACTTGTTGAACCGATTTCTGGAGTTCCATCAGGAATAATCGGCAAGTTATCTACGTTTGTTGTTACGATATTGGTAACAAATAATTTGTCTATTGCCCAGAAATTGCCCGTATTCGACGCAGGTTTTGTAATGCGTATGTATTGAGCCATTTGAGTGTCGAAAGAAATCATTGTCATTGCATGGTTTCTTCCACTACCTCTTGCCACTTCTGTCCAAGGTCCGGTTGCACTATTGGAAACTTCCAACATATATGTTTCCGGTCCATCGTTTGCCGCGCTGCCGTATGTTAAAACTACTTGATTAAACGTTTGAGCTGCTTGCATATTTACCGTAACGGAAACAGCGTTTTGTCCTTGTCCTTGATTTTGCCAGCCTGAGTTCCATCTGCCGTTTTCACTGCAATTTACTATATTCATCGGATTTCCGCTGTTGGTATAAGTTGCTGTTGCCGTCCAAGTATTACAATTATTCAACGCTCCCGAAGTTGACGCTTGTGGCGACAGTGGCAAATTTGTATTGCCCATAACGCTATTATCGTTATTTGTAATCGAGCCAACTGTATTTACGTTACCCGTAGCCGATCCGTTGTAAGTCGGATTGCTGTTTCTTGGTGGATTAACAACCGAAGCAACTATATTCAGATTGCCGTTGTTTATGTTAGCAAAAGAATTTACACCGGAATCTTGGAAATATCCGCCATAAATATTAATCGTTCCGGCACCATTTTTCACAATGCCGCTTTCGCCCGCGTAACCCCAATAAGCAGAGTTGAAGATAGTAACTTCGCCATTGGTATAATTTTCCGTGGTTTTGAAATAAGTTGAATTCTCGCCGTAAGTGGTGTGAGACTGTCCGCCCGCAGCACGTTGCAAAGCTACACTTTGCAAGTTGATAAATTGCAAGTTGATGTTAGAACCATCAAGCAGAAGTCCTGTACGGTCATCGTCCAATGCAAATCCGAGAGCCAAGCCGTTCACGTTACTTTTCACGTGTATTCCGATATTAGCATTATAATTGAAGTTTCCATATAACAATATGTTATCCACATCTTCGAGCGTAAGAAATGTCAGATTTTCGGAATTGAAGAAATACGGATCTCTCTCTGGAGTATTGCAAGTTCCGCGATTTGAAAGTGGGAACTGTCCAAATTTAGTTTCATCGCCATTGTTGTAAACAATCGTGTTGCACTGCATATTGGAGAGTACTCCGTTACGGCTGTCTTTGATATTTACACCTTCGCGGAAGAAATATCCAGTTAAGAAATCAATGTAAAAATTGCTGCAAGAATAAGATGCTAAATCAATACCGCGATTTGAAGCACGCATCGCCACATTTACAATATATATATTGTCGCCGCGTCCTTGAATGGAAAATGGAAAGTCAATCGGATTTGGCATTACGGTACAAAAAACCTGCGTTGGATAGTTGAAATTAATACCACGCATGCCACTGCCTGCATTCATTACAACAGCAGCATTCGCTTGATTGTAAATTGCCAACACACTTCCTGGTCCAACAGGAAACGAACTTACATCTGTACTTCCTTTCAATTCTACTCCGGTAGGAATAGTGAGTTGTCCGTCTATACGATAATGCCCGGGCGGAAGATAAACAATTCCGCCGCCTTGCGATGCAGCTGCATTCAACGCATTTTGAATTTGAGAAGTTGCATCGGCAACAATTGGATTTGCCGCACAATTATCTTTGTTTCCTCTTGGAGCATTATATGGAGCAGCTGTTGCCACGATAAAAGCGCTACCCGACATTTTTGTTTCTCTCGGAATAAATTCGTAATAAGCAGGAAATGGCTGCATAGGAACAGCAGCATGGTCTATTACGTTTTGGAAAACTGACTCTTCTCTAATTTGTGCTGCTTGCGCAAAACGATTTCCGACAATGCTTCCGCGAGAGTTCGCTTCAAATTCAATTTGAGGTTGAGGATTGTTAAAGTTGTTATTAGTAGCAAGCAAAGTGCCGCCTTGCATCAACACTTTTCCTGCGCTAACGGTCGATTCTAATAAAGCGAATGTGGTAGAAGAAGCAGAATTAGAGTAAATAGCACATTTTGTTGCACTTATATCCGATTTATATAATTGGGCTACGCCAGCCGCTATATCCGTAAAATAAATTCCAAACTCACAACCTGCTATTTTTACTTCCGAAAACATAACGCTACCTTGACCGGTACTGCTTTCGTAATAAATACCATACTTGCAATTTGATAAATTAAATCCGTAATTATGTCCGTTAGGAGTGGCAAGTCCACCCGATTGGTCTTGTTGCAGTGAAACTGCTGCCCAGAAACCTTTGTTGTAACCTTCAACATCTAAATAAAGCGTGTACGACCAATCGTTGCGACGCATCAGCACACCTGTTGCATTTTCGTAAAGTCGATTTCTGAAAGCAGTATGATTAATCTCCGGCGAGCCTTGAAGTCCCGAAAATGCCCAATACATCGGCGAAAAAGAAATATGCTCGGCACGACCTATATCTACAATGCGGTCAATTTCCAGACCGATATTAAGCGGTGTTCCGTAAAGTCCGTTGATGGTGTAGCAGGTACCACCGATTTGCGAGAAAATAACACCGTCGTAAGAATTGACAAGGGTAACATTCTTCACATTCGCAAATTCATTTCCGTGCGGTCCGCCTCTGTGTCCCAACAAAATAGTGGGAGCGTAAGGTTGGATGTTGTTTGGGTCTTGTTGCGGATAATGAATGGCAACATCCATCAATCCCGCTGCCGATTGCATAATGATAAAAGATGCGTTTTCGTAAGCGGCAGTATTTGCTCTGGTAACGCCTCTTCCTTGATTGGTTTGAATAATTGTACCTTCGATTGGTTGTCCTTTCACGGGTTTTTTCCAATCGCCGCGAATGGTAACGCCTTTTGGAATAATCAACTGACCATCAACTCGATATGTTCCGGCAGGCAAATAAAGTACGCCGCCACCAAGAAGCTCTCGATTGTTCCACATATTGATGCCTCTGTTACCTGCTCTATCCAATTGATAAAGCAAATCTTGCAAATAGGCGGTTGCGTCAACTGTTCCGTTTCCGTAGGTGGCAACATCGGCAGTAAAGCCTGCGACAACTCTTTCGTTTTTAGGATAATTTGGATTTTCGGGCACGAGGTGCCAATTCGGAGTTTGTGAAAAAGCATTACCGTATCCCAAAAGAAAGACAGCAAGCGCAAAAACAAATTTTACGTTTAGTAATTTTTTCATAATGTTATTGATTCTGATTTCTGGTTAAAAAGTTTGTAAAGATACCTAATTTTTGCCAAAAAATCAAATGGATTTACAATCACACGTTTTTGTAAATAAAAAAACCGCCCTTTAAAAGGCGGCTTCCGGTTGTTTTATAAAAGGTAATAAAAAAAATCACATGCGACTTTCTACCACTTCCCAGTCTACAATATTCCAAAGGTCGTTCAAGTGGTCGGCACGGCGGTTTTGATAATCCAAATAATAAGCGTGTTCCCACACATCGAAACAAAGCAATGGTTTCAGTTGACTACGAAGAGGATTACCGGCGTTAGATTCCTTGGTAATAACCAGTTTGCCGTTTTTGTCTGCCGAAAGCCATGCCCAACCGGAACCGAACTGTCCTATGCCTGTCGCTACGAATTCTTTTTTGAAATCTTCAAAACTTCCAAAATCTTTGTTGATAGCTTCTGCTAATTTTCCTTTCGGCTCTTTGCCGTTGGGTTTTGGCGAAAATTGCAAGAAATACATATTGTGATTCAATACTTGCCCGGCATTGTTGAAGATAACGCCTTCGGGTGCAACGACTACGATTTCTTCCAATGTTTTTTTCTCCAACTCTCCGCCTTGTATTAATCCATTGAGGTTATTTACATAAGCCTGCAAGTGCTTGCCATGATGAAACTCTATTGTTTTCTGACTGATAACGGGTTGCAATGCATCTGATGCGTAAGGCAACTTAATTAATTCGAATGCCATAATTATTTTATTTTGAGGTTAATTATTATTTATTAAACATTTTTAGTCGTAGTTTGTTCATTAAATTGCATTTTATTTGGCACATATTGAAATTTATTCTACTTTTGCATCGCAAGAATGGCGAGATAGCTCAGTTGGTTAGAGCGCATGATTCATAATCATGAGGTCCCGAGTTCAATTCTCGGTCTCGCTACTTAAAAAAGCACTTATAGAAAACTTCTGTAAGTGCTTTTTTTATAATCTTTTTCAAAAAGGCACGAATGCGTGAAAGCACGAAAGCACGAAATAAAAAAAATATTAAATTTGCAGGAAATAAAATTCGCGCCTTCGTGCTTTTCGTGCCTTCGCGCTTTTTAACTCTTGATTCTATGAGCGATACTAATGCAATATCCAAAAAACACCCAAAAGGATTATATCTTCTTTTCGTTACCGAAATGTGGGAACGTTTCAGCTATTATGGTATGCGAGCGTTGCTCATTCTCTATCTTACCAAAGAATTCATAGACGGCGGAATGGGTTTCACAGAAGAATACGCCACGTTGCTTTATGGATTTTTTACCGGATTTGTTTATTTTACACCGCTTATTGGCGGTTGGCTGGCAGATAATTACATCGGTCGGCGAAAAGCCATCAGCATTGGCGCCATTGTGATGATGTTAGGTCAGTTTTGCTTGGCTGCTCAACAAAGCGCCACTTTTCTTTATCTCGGATTATTTCTCTTAATTATCGGAAACGGATTTTTTAAACCTAATATTTCGGTGGTTGTCGGCGATTTGTACGAGCCAAACGACCCGCGAAGAGATTCTGCATTCACTATTTTTTACATGGGAATAAATCTCGGCGCACTTGCTGCACCGCTTCTTACAGGTTATTTGGCGGTAGTTTACGGTTATCGCTATGGATTTTTAGCGGCAGGAATTGGAATGTTGCTGGGATTAATCGTTTACAATACATTGGGCAACATTGCTAAAAAACCGAAAGGACAAGAAATCAAGAAAAATGTTGGCAATGCTTCATTGACCAAAGAAGAAAAAGACAGAACGTGGGTTATTATCATATTGGTTATTTTTTGCACTATCTTTTTCGCAGGATTTGAACAGGCTGGAAGTTCTATGTCGCTCTACACCAACAAGTTTATTGACAGAACAGTAGGCGGATTTACGATTCCGACAGAATGGTTTCAATCAGTGAATCCGTTGTTTGTTATTATACTCGCGCCACTTTTTTCTAAACTTTGGTTTGGATTAGCCATGAAAAAGAAAGATCCGTCCATTCCGCAGAAAATGGGAATTGGCATGATATTGCTCGGATTGGGTTATGTGGTTATGCTCGGCGCAGTTATTCAACGTGGCGGCGATATTATGGACGAAGCTGTAAAAGCCAATATGATGTTTCTGCTCGGAACATATTTGTTGCACACGATGGGCGAACTTTGTTTATCGCCAATCGGCTTATCAATGGCAACGAAATTAGCACCGCCGAAACTCGCTTCTCTACTTATGGGCGTTTGGCTGCTGACAAGTTTCTTTGCCAACATCGCGGGCGGATTTATCGCTTCTTATGTATCGAAAGTCGGCGCTTATACTATTTTTGCTTCCATCGCGGGAATATCCGTCTTTTTTGGAATCGTTTTGATATTTATGAATCGGTGGTTAGTGAAGAAATCGCATGGTGTGTTGTGATTATCTCAACACTTCTGGATTCACACACGCAAAATCTTTTCTTCCCTCAAAAAAACGCACGATATTTTGAAAAGCAAATGTTGCCATTTCTTTTCTTCCTTCAAACGTTGCTGTGCCGTTGTGTGGCGACAGCACGACATTATCCAACGTCAATAATTCGGGCGTAATCAACGGTTCGTGTTCGTACACATCTAAGGCGGCAGCGCGAAGTTTTCCGTTTTTCAGATTTTCAACCAATGCCAATTCGTCAACAACTGGACCACGCGCCGCATTGACCAAAATAGCGCCGTTTTTCATTTTGTCGAAAGCCGATTGATTTATTAAATGATGTGTTTCGGGCGTCAATGGCATATTTAACGAAATATAATCGGAAGTTGTCAACAATTCATCGAAAGAAAGATATTCGGCATTGTATTTTTTCTCGATTTCATCGGATAATTTCTGCCTGTTGTGATACACCACTTTCATACACGATGCCACAGCACGTCGAGCAATCGCCTGCCCGATTCTTCCCATGCCGATAATACCCAAGGTTTTGCCGTTCATCGAAACACCAAGATTTTCAAAAGCGCCCCATTTCAATGTTCCTTTTCTCAATTTTCGGTCGCATTCGGTTATTTTGCGAGCAGCGGCAATCATCAGTCCAAACGTTATTTCGGCGGTTGGCTCTATTACCGGATCAGGCGTATTGGCAACAGCAATGCCTTTTTTGGTAGCGTAAGCAACATCAATATTATTGAATCCAACGGCATAATTGGCAATTATCTTCAACTTTTTCCCGGCATCAATTATTTCTTTGTCTATCTGCAAATTGAAGGCAGAAAGAAAACCGTCGCATTCGGGTAATAGTTTTAAATATTCTTCGCGAATGGCGTTTTTGCTCACGTATATTAAATCGAAAGTTGAGTTCAATTCGCTTAATGTTTCGTTGAGCCAAGGATAAGAAACTAAGATTTTCTTTTTGGTCATATTTAGGTGTATGTGATTGATTTTAGATTTTTCCTGGATTGCTTCGCTATCGCTCGCAATGACGTACTGCTTTTGCTCGGCGCGTCATTGCGAGGCACGAAGCAATCCATATATTTATTCTCTATTCTTTTTTAATCATTTTCAATGAAAACCAGCCTATTGTCATCATAATAAGAATGATAAGGCACCACAAAACCAATTTGTATTGAGGTTCACTTTTTTGTTCTATTTCTTGTTTTAAGATTATCTCTTTATCAAGAGAAACTTCCGATAAAATAGCAGGAATTTTATCTTGAAAATGCTCGATGTCATAATTTGGTTTTCGAGCATTCGGATTTCCATAATACAAGAAATAAGAAGCTGTATTGTCGTCAAATCTGGCGATGAAATCGTACAAATTTCCGCTTACGGAAACAGAATCTATCTTTAACGGTTCATTATCTCCATTTTCAATCACAATAACCAAATTATCCAATATTGTATTATTGAACGTAAATCCGTTTTTGTTGATTGAATTCAATGTTCCGCGCATCAACGTCGAATAATTTTTATGCCAGCCTTTTTCTGTCTTCACGCTGTCTGTAACGTATTTAACAGTAACAGGACGATAATAATCAATCGTGTCTTTTACATGAATTTTTAAACGGCTTATCGGAACTTTGTGCGGTAAACGAGCGCGGATAATGGTTTGCTTTTTCGCTTTATCGTTTTTTATTGTTGTGGAAATAATCGGATATTGTTTGTGCTTTCCTGCAACAAGCTGATTGAACGAAACGGTTGCATTTATTAATTCGGGATTAACGGCGCTTTTGATGTTCAACCGATAAAAACGATAGTTGGAAGTTGGGAAACTAACAGTCGTAAATTGAAAATCAACAAGGTCATTTTTTATCGATGAAATGCGGTAATTTTCAACAATCGAAAACCATTCTAATTGATTGTGGCTTCCTTCTAATCCAAATTTCCAATCGAAATTTTTCTGCT
>Ga0082212_10002761_pt1 | contig 25277 bp, 23 predicted proteins | sample TergutNt197P3_FD_71548 | JGI IMG/M metagenome (GOLD analysis project Ga0082212, IMG submission 71548) | Neocapritermes taracua P3 segment gut microbial communities from Petit-Saut dam, French Guiana - Nt197 P3 | ecosystem: Host-associated > Arthropoda: Insects > Digestive system > Gut ...
ATGGCCTCCGACCCGGAATGGAACATCGCCGCCACACTGGACGTCAAGGGCAACGGCGTCACGGCAGCAATGTGCGACTTCAACGCAGACGGCAGGATCGACATGCTCGACCTGATAGAACTCTACCTGAACTTCACAAGATAAGCTTTTCCAACGTGAGGGCTGCGCAATGCGCAGCCCTCACAAGACAGGGGGACGGTTCTTTTGTCTTGCGACATTACGATGCGTGATACGACTCACTTCTCATGAAACAAGACAAGAGAACCGTCCCCCTGTCTTGTTCCCCCTGTCTTGCTCTTTATATGAAAAGTAATTTACCTGTTTTTTACGTTGGCATGCTTTCAGGTTTTACAATTGACGGATATCATTTCAGCTAGAAAAAGAGTCTTTCTTAATGTGCAGGTGTCAGATGAGAAAAATATTACTTATCACTGTGTCGATCTTGATCGTCCTTTCCTCCGCCGGATGCGCCAATGGCTCATCCGGCACATCTACGGAGGCAGCCGCTGCTGACATGAACAGGGCTGTTGCCGCCGAACTGAGCGTATCCTCTGCCGAAAGCGCGCCCCGAATCAGCATCCAGGGCAGCGCCGACGTTCTTTCATACATGCTTGCGCTGTCGGATGCGTATAAGGCTGAGTATGCAAACGCGGTCGTTGACGTCGTCGCCGTCGGAAGAGAAGAAGCGCTCGAAGCAGCTCAAACAGGAGAAGCGGACGTTGCGGTTTTCACGGTTGAAAGCCTGTCCGAGGTACCTCCGGGCGCTGATATAGCGGCCTATGCATGTATTTCCGTTATCGTACATCCGGATAATGAAATATCGAGCCTTACGAGCGAAGACATAATTGATATTTTCATTGGCGATCTGACAAACTGGGGCTGGATCGGCGGTGCGGACGCGGAAATCGAGCTTGTAGTTCCGGATAAGGATGTTCCGCTGCGTCAGCTTTTTGAGATTATTCTGCCGTTGAGGAGTACGACAGGCATCGCGAAGTCGTTGATTCCGGGTGACGCGCAAACCTTCGCGGACGAAGCCTCGGTCATTCAAGCTGTGGCGGAAGATAAAAACGCCATTGGTATATGCTGGGCAACTGTCGAAGACAGCTCGGTTATAAGTGTTGATGTGGATGGGATACCGATCTCTGACGCCTCAGTCTCTGACGGCAGCTACATTCTCTCACGCCCGATCGTACTAATGAGCGGGACGGATGAACCTTTATCGATGCCGTCGATTCCGGAGTTTGCGAAGAACGGGCAAATGATCCAGGTCACGCGCAGTCTTGGCCTCTGGCCGATTAAGTAATACATATTTTATTAGGAGGAACCCATCATGTTAAAGCTGAAACGCGTACTATCCCTTTGCCTGATTCTGTGCATGATTTGCGTTGCACTGCCTCTCACTGCAGCAGCAGCCTCGGAAGTCACGCTCATAATCGACGGAACCAAAGTATCCGCAGACTCGCCGCCCGTAATAGAGAATGGCCGCACCCTTGTACCTATCCGCGCGATAGCCGAAGCCCTTGGCGGCATAGTAGGCTGGAACCAGAGAACACAGACAGCAACGATCGAAACTGCGATCTACAAGGTCGAGTTCGTCATCAACTCCACGACGTACAAGGTCAACGGCGCGAACAAGACACTGGACGTCCCTGCAAAGATCATCAACAGCCGCACAATGGTGCCCGCACGCGCTCTTGCCGAGTCAATTGGGGCGACCATAGATTATGATGGCCCGACAAACACAGTCACTGTCAAATACTTCACCAGCATGAGCGGATCATTGAAAGTCAACGGATCGACCACTGTTCAGCCCATTGCGTCGGCAGCCCGCGAAGAGCTGATCGCAAAGAACAGCAGCTCGCTATCGATATCTGTTGACGGCGGCGGGTCAGGCACAGGAATCAAGGACGCCATCAGCGGCGCAGTAAATATCGGCATGTCCTCGCGCGATTTGACAGCAGAGGAAAAGAAAGACCTCAACGAGTTCGTCATTGCGCACGATGGCATCGCGATAATCGTGCATCCCAACAATGGTGTGAAGAATCTTTCCAAGGATCAGGCTAAAGACATTTTCCTCGGTAACATCAAGAACTGGAAAGACGTCGGCGGAAAAGACGCCCCCATCCTGGTGCAGACACGCGAGACGGGTTCGGGAACGCTCGCAACACTTGAAGAACTTCTGCTGGGCAAAGACGCCGACGGCAAGCAGTTGAACGTCCTCGATACAGCCACGCCGAGCAACTCGACCACACTTATCAAGCAGGCTGTCGCCAGAAGCGAGAATGCGATAGGCTTCATTTCCGTCGGATTCATCGACGACACAGTGAGGGGCCTTTCAATTGGCAACATCGCCCCGACGATCTCCAACATCACATCAGGCAGCTATCCCATCAGCCGCGACCTGCTTGTAGTGACGAAAGGAACGCCCGGCGCGCTGGCCGCGATGTTTATTGACTTCCTTCGCAGCGATTTCTGCCAGATAAACATCGTTGAGAAAGAGAACTATATCAGCATCCGCTAGTTTCCGGTTAATCCTGCGTCTTTCCCGGTTAAATACTCCAAGTATTCGCCCTCAAAATCCACAAGATTAAGCGAAAACGTCCGATGCAATTCTAGTGACGCGACTTAATCAGCGCTTACCCAGGACGGAAGCGTAACAACCGATAGGCTGCCCGGGATACAGCCCGGCAGCACGGCGGGCTCAAACGGACCACCGGGCAGCCTTTCGCTTGTCGCCTGCGTCTTTCAGGCTCCGAAACTTACCCGCAAATACCCGGGGAAGCCCGGGGCAGGAGTAAAAACAATGAACCGTCGTAAACTCGGCGAAGACACGATAGTATTAATGGTAAAGTGCGCCGCTTTTATCAGTATCGTGATCATCGTCTTTGTCTTTTATTTTGTATTCAAGCAAGCATGGCCTGTGATCAAGGCGAGCGGAGCGTCGCTTTTGACCAAAGGCGGATTCGATAAGAACATCCGCGAAGCGTTTGCCCGCGGACCCGACGAACCACGGATCGTGTTCGGTATGCTCGGACTGCTCTGGGGGACTTTTGCCTCAACTGTTCTTGCGCTCATTGCGGCTGCGGTCCTGGGTATCGGGACTGCTGTCGTTATTGTAGAGTATACGCCTCCGGCTGTTTCATCACTGCTGGTCACCATTGTCAGGCTGCTCGCGTCCATACCGTCGATAGTGTTTGGACTTGTCGGCTTGATGACGATCGTCCCTCTGATCGAGAAGCTTTTTGTGACGACCGCAAAGCAGATTGCTTTCCTCGATTTCTTTCAGATGACAGGCAAAGGCTTGCTCGCTTCCTCTATTGTGCTTGCGTTTATGATCGTCCCGATGGTCATATCGCTGAGCATTGACGCGCTTCGCGGAGTGCCGGTCCATTACAAGGAAGCCGGCTTCTCATTTGGTATGTCGCGATTCCGGGTCGTAATGAAGATAATCCTGCCGTCAGCGAGATCGGGAGTTCTGGCTAGTATCGTTCTGGCAGCCGGCCGCGGTATTGGAGAAGCGATAGCAGTTTCGATGGTCTGCGGCGGCGTGGGAGTGCTGCCTAATCTTTCGATGGGATTTGCGACAATGCTGGCCCCGGTATTGACGCTCTCGGCCGCTATCGTTAATAAATCTGAAGCGATGAGCGTAGCGGAAGTAGAGTCCGCGTTGTTTGCGTGCGGAGCAATTCTGCTTGTGTTTGGAACCCTGATGAGCGTCGGATCGAGACTGATCGACCGTACTATCCGGAAAAGGGAGGGGTACGATGACTGACAGCACAGTTGTAAAAGCAGACGCGATAGCTTTACGTCCGGTTAATAAGAAGAAAGGCAGCCACGCATTCCAGTCCGGATTGGGAGTGACCGGAGTATGGCTGGCCGCGGGGATCGTGGTATCGGTCTGCCTTTTTATAATATGTTATGTCTTTGTTATGGGGCGCGGCGCAATCTCTCTGTCATTCCTGACAAAAGAACCGAACCTGTCTGCTATCCACACGGACTCAGGCGGGATTCTTACGCCGATGATCGGGACGCTCATCCTGACGATACTCAGCATAGCAATCGCCTTTCCGTTCGCCCTGTCAACATCCTTGTATCTGTGCTTTTACACAAAAAAGGGAATAATAAAAACTGTGCTTGAGACCGCAGTGGATATCCTGTCCGGAATACCCACCGTCGTCATAGGCCTCTTCGCGTTGTCAATCTTCACACTGCCATTTTTCACATTCCTGAGCACCGCGGTTGAAGGCGTTGAAGGCGTACAGCGCGCGTACGGCAGATCTTTCCTCGTCTGTGCAATAGCGATGTCCGTTATGATCCTGCCGTTCATCGTCAAGTCGATATCGGAGGCGCTGAAGACTTCGCCGGTCAGCTATTTCGAAGGCGCGATGTCTCTCGGGGCTTCAAAATGGCGCGCAATATCAAAGGTAGTGCTGGGGTCGGCAAGACAGGGAATAGTCACAGGCTTGATACTGGGCATGGGCCGGGTAGTAGGCGACACCGCGATCGTGTGGCTGACCCTCGGAGGCACTCTTCGCATGACAGGTATTCAGCCCTGGTATACAAACTGGCTGTCCACGCTGAAGAATACAGGATCGACCTTAACGACCTATATTTACTTCACGTCTCCGGCCGGCGAGGGCGACAACCATGTGGTGGCTTTCGGCGCGTCGCTCGCATTGATCGTCATCATCCTGCTGCTGAACGCCGCTGCGGCTCTGGCAGGCAGAAGGAAGAAAAATGGATAGAACGATAATCTCCGCTGAGAATATAAACGTCTGGTACGGGAGTAATCAGGTGCTTTTTGACGTCAACATTGAAGTGCCGGAGAACAGCATCACAGCGCTTATAGGGCCTTCAGGCTGCGGGAAAACAACATTTCTGCGCAGCATCAACCGGCTCAACGACATTGTTCCCGGGTTCAAACTGACGGGACGCATGGCTTTGGACGGATGCGATATTTACAAAGGCAACGACGCTGCCTCCGTGCAGTCGCTTCGCAGGGGCATAGGTATGGTTTTCCAGCAGCCAAACCCGCTTCCGACCACGATCATGAAAAATTTGGTGCTCCCGATCAGGGAACACCATAAAATGACAAAACAGGAGTACGCGGACGCCGCAGTAGATAAGCTGAAGATAAGCGGCCTTTACGACGAGGTATCGGAGCGATTGAACAAAAGCGCGCTTCGGCTTTCCGGCGGGCAGCAGCAACGTTTATGTATAGCGCGCGCCCTGATGCTGGATCCTGCGATCATCCTGTTTGACGAGCCATGTTCGGCGCTTGACCCGATTTCGACTATGCGCATCGAGGACGTCCTGCAGGAACTGAAAACGCGGTACACGATAGTTATGGTCACCCATAATCTGGAGCAAGCCCGCAGGATAGCGGATAAAACAGTTTTCTTCTATCTCGGAGAAATCATCGAAGCCGGTCCGACGCTGAAGCTGTTCGCAAAACCGGAAACAGAGCTGCTGGAGAAATATATTTCCGGACGCATGTAGAAGACAGGGGACAGGGGACAGGGGACAGGGGAGACAAGAGAACCGTTTCCTTGTCTCTGTGAAGACTCGTCTCCTTGTCTCGCTAACGGAGAAAACCATGAGTTTGCACAAACCTACCCGCATCCTCACAGAGAGCGCCGCCTGTGTGACGCTGGCGGCTGTCTTGTCGCTGTTTACCTTGTTCCGCATGCCGCTCGGGGGCAGCGTCACTCCGTTCGCGACGTTACCTGTGATTCTGATAGGAATGCGGCACGGCGCTAAATGGGGGATTGGCGGTGCGCTGGCGTTCAGCCTCACGCAAGTCCTGTTCGGGATGTCCGACGTGATGGCAATACCTGTCATGAATCTGGGATATCTGGCGCTATGCATATTACTGGACTATGTACTCGCGTTTACATTGCTTGGTCTAGCCGGGGCGATTGCGCAAAGATCCAAAAATCGTTCTGCGGGCATAACCGCAGGCGTCCTCATCACCGGGAGCGGACGTCTTTTATGCAGCTTTTTGTCCGGTATAGTTGTTTGGGGCCCGTTTACTCCCGACGGGTGGCATGTGGCGTATTACTCGCTCGCATATAATGCCGCATGGTGCCTGCCGGATACCCTTATCACACTTATAGCGCTCCTGATGCTCTCGCGAGTCCCCGCGCTTGACGTGTTCCGGGGATAGCGCAGGGGCGACGGCAGGATATCGAAAAAGAGGAGCGTATAAGCATGTCGACAGTTATCGCCAAAGCTCACCGGGTCTGCTATGTCTTCGGCGCGGGAGCGCCGCCTGCCCTGCCACCAAGGATAGCGGCGAAGGCACTTGTCATAGCGGCTGACGGAGGGTACTCGTACACCCAAAGTAAAGGAATCAGAACGGACATCCTTATAGGCGACTTTGACTCGCTGGCAGCAGTGCCTGAAAACAGCAGTGACGGCCCGCTCATATACCGGCTGCCAAGAGAAAAGGACCGGACAGACCTAATGGCTGCTCTGCAGTACGGATTGGGGCAGAGCGCCATTCGTTTTCATATCTACGGAGCGTCAGGTTGGCGGCTGGACCACACGCTGGCGAACATCCAGTGCCTGAGTTATCTGCTCAACCACGGCGCACGCGGATACCTATACGATGGCGAAACGGTGGTCACCGCAATGAATGGAGAGCTCCGACTTGCGCCGCGGAAACGGGGCGTGGTTTCGATTTTTGCACTGGGAGAGAGTGCTCAGGGAGTCACGGTGCAAGGCTTGAAGTATGATCTTGAGGGCGCGCTGCTGGCCGGGGACTTCCCACTGGGTGTAAGCAATGAGTTCACGGGTGCACCTGCTTACATAAGGGTTGAGGAAGGCGGGCTGCTGCTTGTTTACCCCCGAGGGACGCGTGAAGTAGAAAAGTAGTATATGCTGTCGCATTAAACCACCCATACCCTAAGTATGCGCTGGTGTTACTCGTGCAAAACCCTTTCTTTCTTCATGCTATGCCTTTTCAGGAGGATTCGCACGAAGCCATAACCTAAAAATATGCAGAGAAGAAAACATGTTGCTGAAAGGACGAGACTGAGAGGTTCGCCCATCCGAAACCACATCTGCAGCACATTGAAACTATTGAACAGGCTTATCGGCAGGAGCGCTCCGGACAGCAGCAGTATCCTGTTGAGATGCGATATGCGCGACTTTAAGTCCGAGTACAGCTCAAATCCGCCAAGGCTTGCTTTTCTGCGGAAGTATACCCACCGGAATATAGATCCGATGTGCTCGGCGCCTGTATCTTCGATGAAACGAATGTACTGTTCGCTCCTGACATGGGTGGGATGTTTATCCAGCAGTTCCAGACGGTATATATACTCGCCGGGAGTTCCCACTTCAAAGTTGTATGTGCACCCGCCTACGCTTTTTAGCTGTAAGCCGTTTGCTGACATTTCATTAAGCCATTTTTCTTCCTTGTCGAACTGCCAAACGAAAAAGAGCTTTCGAACTTTCCTGATCACTATACGCCCTCCCCGATAATCATCTCGCCGTTTGCCAATAACTCCCGCAAGCGTAACAGCTCGTCATGGGTGATCTTCTTCCCGAGCGCTGTTATTTCATACTCTTTTTTCCTGCTGTTTCTTTCGCCGGACAGAGCAGTTATCCAGCCCTTTTCAAGCATTGTGCCGATCGCCCCGTACAGCGTTCCCGCCGCAAGCTTCACCCTGCCGGACGATAAAGCGTCCACTTTTTGCATAATGCCGTACCCGTGCAGCGGTGTGTGTAATGAAAGCAAAATATAGTATACAGCTTCGGTCAAGGCTAAGCTCTCATGTGCCATTTATATCGTCCTCCGATAGTCAATGTACCGTTATATCGGCAACCGATACATAGTATATCGGTTGCCGATATGTTTGTCAACAGTATTTTGTGATGTTTTTATGATATTTATGATATAATGACTTCTGCACAGTCATTATATGTTTGATTTTAGTCCTTTCGCTCCTCGCTGCGCGAGAACCGCGAAAGATGACACATTATATCATTCGCTGCGCTCATGATATAATGACTGCGCAGCAATCAGACGTGCAAATTAACGAGATCAAGGGGATACGCTTTTTATGGATGTAAGTAATTATAAACTGGACAAGGACTGCGAGGAGATGTTTGCAGGCGAGAATATAGATGACCCGGATCAGGCTGTACCATATCCGCCGAAACGGATTGCGCTTATAGCGCACGATGGAAAAAAGCCGCAGATGCTCGAGTGGGCCGAGCAGCATAAGGAAGTCTTGCAGCGCCATTTTCTGTGCGGGACGGGGACCACAGGCAGGCTGATCCAGGAGTCCACCGGGCTGCCGGTCAAGCTTTACAAAAGCGGCCCGCTTGGCGGCGATCAGCAAATAGGCGCGCTGATATCGGACGGCGAGATCGATATATTGATTTTCTTCTGGGACGCACTGGAACCGCAGCCGCACGACCCCGACATCAAGGCGCTGCTGCGTATCGCAACACTGTACGACATTCCCACCGCCAACACGCGGTCGACGGCGGACTGCATCATAGCATATTTAAAAGGATATATTGACAATGAGTAAACCTCAACCGGATACCCCGCGGCTTTGCTATGTCTTCGGCGCGGGAGCGCCGCCCGCTCAGCCGCCAAAGATCGCTGCAAAAGACCTGGTCATTGCGGCGGACGGGGGTTACTCGTACACTCAAAGCGCCGGGATCAGGACGGACTTGCTGATCGGCGATTTTGACTCTCTCGCGGCAGTACCGGAAAGCAGCCGGGATGGACCGCTCATATACCGGCTGCCGAAAGAAAAGGATTGCACAGACCTGATCGCAGCGCTGCAATTCGGCCTAGGACGGGGCGCCTGTAGTTTTCATATATATGGAGCGACAGGCTTGCGGCTGGACCACACGCTGGCTAATATCCAGTGCCTTAGCTATCTACTCAATAACGGCGCCCGCGGGTACTTGTACGATGGCGAAACGGTGATTACTGCGCTAAGCGGGGAACTCAGGCTCGCACCGCGACGGCGGGGCGTGGTTTCGATTTTTGCGCTGGGAGCGCGCGCGCATGGAGTCACGGTACATGGATTGAAGTATAAACTTGAAAACGCGCGCCTGACCCCGGACTTCCCGCTTGGAGTAAGCAACGAGTTTACGGGGGCGCCTGTCTTCGTTAAGGTTGAAGAAGGAGCTCTGCTTCTGATATATCCCCGCGGAACGGTGGAAATATAAGCATTCCCAACGCAATCACGCGGTCAAAGGCTGACGGCGTAATAGCGTCTTTGCTCATGGATGGAGGGGCGCTGCGGGAGCTTTGAACGCCGAGGGAGCCGCACCGCAGGAGCCGCAGAGACGCCGAGGGAGCTTCAGACGCAGCGGCGGCTGCAGAAACCGATGGCAAAACAACAAGCCCCGATCGACTATCAGAGGAGGGATGGCAAAATGAAGCAACTACTACCAATCGGCATCGACGATTTCAGAAAAGTACGGGAAACTAACAGGTACTATGTCGATAAAACTCTATTGATAGAAGACTTTATCCAACTTGGAGATGAAGTAGCTTTGATCACAAGGCCCAGGCGATTCGGTAAAACGCTAAACATGTCCACAGTTCGGGAGTTCTTCGATATCACTACTGACAGCAGGAAGATATTTGATGGGCTCGCCATTATGAGCACTGAACATGCAAGACAAATTAACTCCCGCCCTGTCATCTACTTATCATTTAAAGACTGCAAAGGCACGGACGCGGAGTCGCTGCAATTCCAGATTGCCGGAGTGGTATCTGCAGAGTATGAGAAGTACCGCATAGTCTTCAATGACGACGTAGACAAGGTGAAGCTGTGTTTCCGCTCGTTCTATCAAATACAGGAAAAGCTTGCCTCACGCAGCATCGACTTGAACTATTTGCAAGTATCTGTTTCGACCCTTATACAGGCTGCGCATGAGTTCTATAATATCATGCCTATAGTCCTGATCGACGAGTATGACACACCCATCTTATCCTCAGTGGAGTACGGGTACCATGATAAGTTGAAGGAGTTCTTCTCAGGCTTCTACGGCGCGGCGCTTAAAGGGCAAAACAGCCTGCATCAGGCTCTGCTGACAGGGATTCAGCGTATAGCGAAAGAGAGCATCTTCTCGCAATTGAATAACATTCGGGTATACACAGTCGCGGACGCGCTGTACTCCAGGCATTTCGGATTCACACAGGGTGAAACGGAAAAGCTGCTATTGGATTACAGTCTTGAACTCAGCGAGCCGGTGAAGAAAAAGTACGACGGCTATCTGTTTGGCAAGGAAGAGATGTACAATCCCTGGTCGATACTGAACTACGCCAGGGACGGGCAGCTTGAAAACTATTGGCTCAACACGTCCACAAACTTTCTCATAAGGCAGTCGGTTTCGGAAGCGAGCCGCCTTTTCCGCAGGAGCTTCGATAAGCTGATAGCCGAAGGCGAAGCGAGAGTCAGCGTCGACCTGACATGCTCGTTTCTTGAGATCAAACACGATGACACGCTGTGGGGCTTGCTTGTCAACTCAGGCTACATGACGGTGGTGGAAAAAGAACCGTCGTCCACATACATGACTGTGCGTATACCGAACGGAGAGGTCAGGACGGAGTTTGCCAGAATCATAGCGGACTCCGCTAAGGTTGCAAGCATCGAACTAAACAGAATGTTCAGCTTCCTGCTTGAGGGGGATGTTGAAGGATTCATGGAGATATACAAAGAACTTGTTCTGTCATGCACGAGTTACCATGACGCGAAAGAGAACGCTTATCACATGCTGTTTCTGGGCATGTGCATATCACTGAACGAGATATACAAGGTAACGAGTAATATAGAATCTGGCCACGGGCGCAGCGACATCAGGATGCAGTCGTTATCAGCGCAAAGACCGCATATCGTCATCGAGTTCAAGCAGGGCGAAGATGTGGACAAACTTAAAGAAGAGGCGCTTGCGCAGATACTCGAACTAAAGTACTACGAGGGTCTCGATGGCGAGTGCCTGTGTCTTGGCATAGCTCATAACAAAAAAGAATGTGCCATCGCGCATACAGTAGTCGCTAAAGCCTGATAAAAAATACAATTCCCCGGTTCTTCATAAGCAAATCAATTATTCCGGGTGTGATCATCGCAACAACTGCTGAAATACTCTTATCCAATGTAATCATCCCCCTGCGTTATATGTTTTTTTGAAGAGGAGCATTGACAGCGCTTTTTCACTACTTGACTATCAGCCAGATGCCAACTCCCAGGAGGATCAGGCCGAATACGCAAAACCATATCGTTGTGCCATTCTCGCCGAACCGCTTGACGAAACCCTGCACTTTCCCCATGTTCCAGATCTTTTCCGGCTTCTTAAGCGCGGTGTAGATTGCGAATAATCCGTATGCCGCCGCCAGGACGCCTACCAATGCTAACCAGTTCATAGTATTTCCTCCATATCATTTATATTAGTTTACGTTTTATTCCGGGATAGAATGCAAGATATGCCGCGAACGACAGCGCGATAGTAAGCCCTGTGTCACGCAGAACAGTACCCCACCGGGCTGTCTGTGTCAGCACGCCTTTCACTCCGTCATACGCCCAGTAGAAAGGACTCCAGTAGAACAGCCATTGCCACCCGCTGCTGATGAGTTCGGCGGCCAATATCGAAGCCACAAAAGGCACAAGCAGGAGTTTAAGGCTTGCCATCGCGGAAATGAAGTCGCTGCTGCCCAAACCTGCCATGAAGCCCACGACGAAGCTTATGAATGACGCGCTCAACAGTATCAGAAGCGCTTGAGGGAAGTTCACGCTGAAGAAGCCGGCTGCTAGGACGCACAGCGTACCGCATACAAGGCTGTTGAACACACCCGTAAGGCTTTTCCCGATGACAAAGCCCGTCAGCGGCACAGGTGCGACGCGCATTGCGCGGATCGTCCTGTCGACTTTTTCGTCCACAATATTGATGGATATTATCATGCCGGACATCACAGTGACAATAAGGACAAGCGCTGTGATCAAAGTGATCTTCAGCGGCGGGTCGGTTCTGCCGAAGTCGTGAAACTCCGTTTTGGAAGGGTCGGGTTGTATGCCCTGTTCCCAATATGTCTTAAGTGTCTTTACTGCGCTGATTACGTAGTCCGGTTCATTCCCCTGAGTAACAATGACGTATCCGCCCGCATCGCCGGGGGTATTGCCGGGGGCGTCGCTGTGGGTATTGCCGGGGGTATCGCCGGGGTTATCGCCGGGGGCATCGCCGGGAGCAGCGCCTGCGGGCGCCGCGGGTACGGCCGCTTCACCGCGGAATGCGGCAACTCCGCTTTCCGCCAGATAGGCAGCGCCGCCCGGGACGATGGCCGTGACGTCGTCCCGATCGAGAACGCGTTTTTTCAGCGCGGTCATGTTCTCGAAAAGTTCAACGCCGACGTATCTCTCGAAATACGAAGCCTGTTCCGGGTTCTCGCCGCGCAGCAGAGCGACGCGGACCGGAGCGTCGGCAGCGCCCGGAGTCGCCGCTCCGATTATGAACGCGAGGACGACAGGGACGAACATGATCCAGATTGCGATGAACTGCCTGAACGTGCATTTGAGGTCTCGCGAAAATATACGAAGCGTTTTCATAGAACAATCATCCTCCGACGCCTATACCCGCCGCTTTGTAGCGCATCGCGGAGAGCGGCGTCAAAATCGATCCTGCAGCAGTCAGCCCCGCGCAGCATAGCAGCACGTAGCCTGCGTCTCTGTTTAGCAGGGACGCTTTGACGCTTTCGGCGACATAGTAGCTCGGAATGGCTTTTTGCCACGCCGCGTTCAAACCGGGCATCATACTGAGTATGCCGGGTATCATCAGCACGATCAAAATAACAAACACTGCGGTGAACGCTTTTCCAATGTCCTCAAAGTAACTTGCCAGCAATGCGCCGATCGACACGGTGAAGAAGCTGCCGCACACGACGATCAGGCACAGCAGAGGATAGTTTACGGCGCCACCCATAACAGGTACTGTAATTAGCAGGCAGGCAGCGAGCGACGTCAGCGTCACCGCTGTCATTTTTGCTATCAGATACGCGCTCATTCGGGATGGAACAACGCGCAGCGCTTTAATGACCTTTGTCTTCTTGTCTTCGACAATGTAACCTGTTGTGACAAGTATGCCCATCAACACGCAGTTTACTGTTAGCATTAGGGGCAGCACGTTTTGCCGGTCGGTGAGCTTTCGCGGGTTTTCTTCCAATGCGACGATCTCCTGCCGCTGCGCAGCTTCGAGTATGTCGCCGGGGTTCGCCGACGTCAGAAGCGCGGCGTACTCCCTGAAGCGAGCGGTCTCGTTCCCCTGCAGATAATACTCATACACGGGGCCGCTGCCGCGATCAGCGGAGCTTTCGCCGTCTTGCGCACCTTCTTTCATGTTCTGCCCGATCTGGGCAATCGGACTCGCCGCATCATCCTGTGAGCCACCCTGCGCTTCTTGTCCGCCGCTGCGCTCCGGTCCCGCGCCGCCTTGCGCGCCCAGCACGCTCAGTAGCCCCGGATCGTGCAGAACCGTGCCGATATGTCCTGTATCCTCGCACAGCGCAATCAGGTCGTCGCGGCTGTCAACGACATACACATACTTCACGTCAGTTGTGTACAGCCTGGCGGCCACTGCGCGCCCGCGGCTTTTCAGCGTCACGTCTTCAACCGCTTCCGCGCTTTCAAACATTGAGCTTTCCATCACCGCAGCCTGTTCCGCCGGAAGGTCGATGAACATATACTCAGTCGAGCGGGCGTCAAAGCTCTCGGGCATTACAAACAGCAGCACGACCAGGCACAAAGCCGCAATGGCTATCTCAGAGTAAAAGTATACGCTGCGGGAAAGCAGTGTCAGTTCACGCTTGATGCTCGGCAGTAGTTTCATCGCCGATCAGCTCCTCTCCCGTCACCTTGATGAATATCTGTTCCAGCGTCGCCTCTTCGGTATGCATCCGGCGTATCTGACAGTTATCGATGATTTCCTTGAGCGTCTGTTTGTCAGGCTCGTCCTCCGTGGACAGAGATTGCCGCTCGATCCTGCCGTCCTTAACGTACTCGACGTCGACGAAGCTTTTACCGAACCTCAGCTTCAGTTCCTTCGGCGAGTCGATGAGCTTGATTTCGCCCCCGGCTATAAACGCAACGCGGTTGCAAAGGTCGTCGGCGATCGACATGCTGTGCGTTGTGAGAAAAACTGTGACGCCTTCATCGTTGCGCTGCCGGATGATATCCTTTATTTCCGACGCGATAGCCGGGTCGAGACCGCTTGTGGGTTCGTCGAGGAACCAGAGCTTAGGGTCGTTGATCATGCTCCGGGCGAAGTTGATGCGCTGCCGCATCCCTTTCGAGTACTCGCCGCATCGTTTCTTCGCCGACGACTCCAGGCCGACCATGCGGATCAGCTCCATTGGTTCGCGGCAGGGCACGTCAAACAGGCCAGCGAAGAAGGCGAGGTTCTCCACCGCGTTCATTTTTGAGTAGAGATTAGGCTGCTCGAACGAGACGCCTATGTCGTTGTACATTTTCAGATCCGGCTTTCTCATATCGCGCCCCGCGACTTCAACATTGCCTTTTTGCAGCGGGAGCAGGCCTGTGATAATGTTCTGCGTCGTGGATTTCCCCGCGCCGGACGGCCCGAGGAACCCGAAGATCTCGCCCTCCTCCACGGAAAAGCTCAGGTTCTTCACGGAGTATTCTTCGTTATGAGAGTATGAATGGTATAAGCCCTCGACGTTTATCATAGTATTCATATTTTTTCACCCAATCCTGTCCGCATAACGCCGCAAGCGGCGCATCAGGCGGACGCCACATAATGATTCGAACAGTAACGGGCGCGTGACTGTTCATGCTTATAAAATTCATATCCCTTTCTGCAGCACCGCCCGCTCGATAAAGGCGAGCAGTTCCCTAACTACGCTGCCGCGCTGTCCCTTACGCGCCGCGCTGCCGATTAGTTCCGCCGACGTCTGGTTTATCAGAGAGTTTATAAACGACGAAGTGAGCGCAATATCGACCTCTTCGCGCAGTTCCCCGGCTTCTCGCGCGGACTCCAGCAGCTTCTCGTAAATGTTGATCCCGACCGGGCTGTACTTCTCAAAGAACTCGCCTATGAACGAAGGCTGTTTGCCGGCAAAATCCTCTCCCAACAGGAAATACTTGGGGTCGGAATCGGCAAACTCAAGGCCTACTCTGAAAATCTCCTCAAGGTTGAACGAGAATGAGTTATGCGTCATGGCGCCGAGAACCGGACCGAGCGACTCCATTTTGCGTGTGACCAGCGTGTCGACCAGATGGAAGTACAGATCCTTCTTGTCCTCAAAGTACTGATAGAAGCTGCCCTTTGCGATTCTGCTCTGCGCAACTATGCGGTTCATATTTGAGTTGTCGAACCCGTACTCAGAGAACTCGTCCAGCGCAGCCTGCTCGATGATCAGACGCTTCTCCTGCGGCAGATTGAAAAATGTTTGCTTCGGCATTGGAGGCGCTCCTTATAAATAATGACCTTAAAGTCATATGACTTTAAGGTCATTATAGCATGGCGGACGGGTTTGTCAAGAAGAATTTTTCACGTCGCCTGTCCGAAGCGCTTCCTTCGACTGCAGGTACGACGTTTCCGATGAGTCCGCGTCCTGTTCAGTGAACTCCGTTATTATGTTCATGTACAGTGACTCCCGCACCTCGTAGTTCGGTATGTCTACCTTGTAGACAGGAGGCCGGTACTCCGGCATTACATCCTTGACCGTGAGGTATCCTGTCTGGAATAACAAAGAAGCAACTCCGATTCTCCTGACGTCGAAAGAGTCGAGCATGCTTTCGCGTATTTCGAGGTTCTTCAGCGCCAGGAAAGTCGCCGGTTTTTCTTTGAGGATATCAATGAGGAACGACGGCGTGCCGCTGGCGTACCAAAAGCTGGAGAACCTGTCCTGCATGAAGAAACTGAGCAACCCGAATGGGTTCAGTACCCGCGTTTTACCGTCCCACGAATAGCCGTCGTACCACGCTAGTATCTCATCGCGCAAGCTCTCATAACTGTCAAACTCGTCAAGCAGCGACATGCGTTCTGTATGCTCGCGAAAGTATTTGTCGAAATCGTCTACGGGTATACCGCATATGCAGGAGTAAGCCTTTGTCATGGTTATGTCGAGCAAGTTGTTCAGCCCCGAGAATATAGACGTCTTAGTAAACTTTGTCACACCTGTAATGAAAGTGAACCTTAGAAACGGGTCCATCGATTTGAGGATGCCGTAGAATCCCCTAAGTACCGCGCGATTAGCTTCTGCGGTTTCAACGTCATGCAAGTGATCCAGTATAGGCTTGTCATACTCGTCGATGAGAACGACTACCTGTTGACCGTATTTAACGTACAGCGCTTTTATCAGGTTCCCGAAAACATCGGACGGTACATTTGAGTCGAAGTCCAGACCCTCGTCGTTAGCCCGATTTCGCAACATGCTGAGCAGTGAAGTCTTTAATGTTTCAGGCGTATCATTCGCGATATTGCTCATGTCCAGCCGCAGTACGGGGTGCTTCTCAAAACTGTAGTCAGAGTCGTATATCCATAACCCTCTGAATAACTCCTTGTCCCCGCTGAAAACCTCCGCGATGGTGTCGAGCAGCAGGGATTTTCCGAATCTTCTCGGGCGCGCCAGAAAATAGTAGCTTGCGGAGCTGACTAAGTCGTAAATATATCGCGTTTTATCGACGTATACATAATCGCCGTTAACGATCTTACGAAAGCTCTGTATCCCTAACGGTAGCTTTTTCATCAATTTCACCTCACATGGTATGCACCGATGCGGCGTTCAACGCGCGTAATGCGCCTCGCGAGTTGCGGTATTTCACTGCTTTACCGAAGTATAGCATTTTGATCCGGTTCAATCAAGGAGGACGGCTATGACGTGTGGACGGTTATGCCGACGACGACGCCAATGATCGTGGTTATAGTACACGCCACTAACAAACGACCAGTTTTTCAGCAGATAACGCCGTATCGTAGCTGCCTGTGTATTCATAGAACTCATTTCTGTGATCATGCGCGAAGTCTCTGCGTTCATACAACACGAGAAAATGATCCATATCAAAACACGCTTAATCATCGTTGCTTGCCTCCGAACAGTTACTCCGAACTTGCTTTATTGCGCTTCCAGAAGACCCTGATCAATATTACCGTAGCAGCTACAATGGCCGCCACAAGAGCGATTATGACTATCAGCGTCGGAGACACATTATCCGGCGCGTTTTCCACGGCGGCGATGTTGACGTACGCAGTCTCCGATACCCACACGGCCGGCTCCGGCGCGGGGGTCAGCGCCGGCAGGCTGCGGTTGAGCGGGTCGCTCAGGCAGATCCATATATTCCTGTTAGCGTAAATATACTCCGAAAACCCCCACTCGCGGCCCTCGCTGTCGATATAAGCGGTGGAAATGTTACAATGATCGGCGTCCAGACCCTCGAAAGTCCACAGCGGCGCTTTCGCTCCCGGCCACGGCCAAACAATGGCGCCGCCGCTCTCCGTAATCTTCTCGCAATCACCTTTGTATGCGTAGAACTCATCGAAATGATCTTCATCGAAAGAGACGTAATCATATAAAACCAGCATCTGATCGAGTTTGAGCCAGCCGGACAGCTCCGGCGAGTATCCCCAGTACTCCCCATTATAAAGGCATGAATACTGGATGTGTGTTGTCGATCCGTTCCTGAGCGGGTACATTTCGCTATCCGAGCCCGGGCTGGTTTTCAACGCAACATTTCCGCTCTCTCCGTTCGCTGTGAAGCTGCGGTTCAGGTAGACCATGAAACTTCTGTGCTTGACGTAGAAGTCGTTTTCAGGCTCGTAGATGATATCGGCGTATGCGACAGGGCCGGACAGTAAAATGAAGTATAAAACTATTGCCAAGGCTGGAAGTCTTCGTTTGAGCATAGCTGCGTTCCTCCGTTCAAGCGATAGTGCAAAGTAGTTCCGGGGAAAATGGAAGCCCTAGTGAGAGTCGTTCCGCGTTCAAACGCTATATTGCATCATGTGCAGCCGTTGTGCTACAATCAACACATGAGAAGAAGCTATAGGCGCGCTTTTACATGGCGAACCACTGCGAGCCATTTTATTAAACGCAGCTACAGTTTACCGCACCGGATATGGTTTGCGCAACCACGAAAAATCTCTTTGACAGAGGGAGGCCCCAATGAACAAAACTCTTAAACAGTTAACAACAGTCACTCTCACGCTTGCGATAATCCTTGCGATCCTGCCCGCAGTCGCTCCGTCGGGGAAAACGTCGGCAGGCTATATCGCTATGGACAGAACTAGAAACAAAGCTTCCATCGTCGCTATGGCGCAGCGTTTGAGCCACACCGGCTTCGACTACGAGAAAACGCAAAACGACTACGTCGACAGTTATATCAACGAGCATTTCGATGATATATTCGAAGAGTTTTTCGATGACGATATTTCACTCATGAACCGTATTGCAAAAGAGTATATCGACGACATGTTCTTCGAAGAAACGCCTGAAGTAAAAGCGCCGTACAAAGCCGGCCGGCTGAAGCAGGCGCATATCGACGACGCGCTGAACGCGATCAAAATGGTACGATACATCGCGGGCCTGCCGTACGACGATATTGTAATGTCGAACGCGCTTAACAGATCTGCTCAGCACAGGACAGTTCTTGCGGCGGCATACGGGGCTATCGGCCACGAGCTGCCCAAACCTGCCGATATGAGTGATGAGTTTTACCAGAACTGCCTTGTGAACGGGAAGGATATCTGCGATCTGTGCGGAATGAAAGGTTCTTCACCGTATATTCCGGCCGCAAGCACAGCCGGGGCCATCCTTGGACTTGTCGGTGACAACGGCGCCGAGAACATTTCAACCGCCGGACACAGGCACGCGATACTGAATCCCGGAGTTATGGACTTCGGCGTCGGGTTCGTGAACACAGTCAACGACGGACCGGGCGAATTAAGCGAACTCGGCGAACTCGGTGGACTCGGTGGACTCGGCGTACTCGGCGGTCTTCTGAAATCAAACAACTACTACTACGTCCACCATCCGGAGCACGCACTGACGCCTATGAATAGTATCGACACCTACCTCGCGTGGCCAAACTCCGGTGACTTTCCGATACAGTATTTTACAAACAGCGCGAACAGCCTTTCTGTACCGGAACAACCCTGGTCGCTGAGCCTCGGGGCTGCATACCAGCCTACCGACAAGAAAAGCGCGTCGCTTACGCTGACAAGAGTAAGGGACAGCAAAGCCTGGTATTTCAGCTCGGGCACTCCAAGCCTCAGTAATAACAGCGACTATCTCAACAGTTCACTGGAACACTTTGCGGTAAACGGAAGAACTATCACATTCCGCCCGGACCTTAAGTCTCTCGGGCCGATCCTGGACGGCGACGTCTTCGAGGTATATCTGACGGGGATCAAAACGGCGAGCGGTTCGCCGACGACTCTGACATACTGGATCGACTTCTTTGATCTTGAAGAAGCGATGAAGTATGGCCCTTACACGCCGGTACAGGGGAGGATGGATTTTTCATACGGTTCGGAAGAAACACGCACTCTTACCTTAGTGCCGTCTATGACGACGCCTGCGGACAAGAGAGTTTTCGGCCTGGACACTTATTATAACGACGCGTATTTCAACAATAAAAACGCGGGGTATGATCACGGGCTCGCGACAATGACTCTTGCGCTCGCCATGTCTGCGTTCAACTCGTGCTATGCTCCGGGAGAGAGTTACAAAGCGAGCGCGGCAGGCGGGAATGTTAAAGCCTTGATGGAGAACTGCGGGTTTTCAAAAATAAATATAAGCTCATACGAAGGCAAGCCGACAGACACTTCTATCGCCGCGGCGTTCGGCAGCAAGTACTTTTACGATATGGAGACGGGTAAGCCGTATACGCTGATTGCCGTCGCCGTCCGCGGAGGCGGATACGAGAAAGAGTGGATCGGTAACTACGATCTGTCAGGCAACTATCAATACCATGACGGGTTCATGTCAGCCGCGGTGAAAGTCAGAGAGATGCTGTACGGTTATGTAGACTCGAATGGGATAACAGGACCAGTGAAGTTATGGCTGACAGGATACAGCCGCGGCGCCGCGACTGCGAATCTTCTTGCGTCGATGCTGGTTGACGGCGACCTGTTGAACGCGATCGTGAAGCTGGAACCGGACGATCTGTACGCTTACACGTTCGCCACGCCGCAGAACACTAAGGATCCGCGCGCGCATGATAAGAAGTATGAGAAGATATACAACATCATCAACCCTTTGGATGTGGTGACAAAAGTCGCGATGAGCGATTGGGGCTATACGAGATACGGGACAAGTATCGAACTGCCTTGCGATAATGTCGACGCGTACATAGGCGATAACCGCTTTGAAGACGTCGCAAAGGATGTTCTGGGATACATGTATGCAATATCCGGAGTGAAGTCGAGCCGTCTGCCTATGGTCACCGCGCAGGGTTTGATCCTTGACTCTCTATTGAGCGGAATATGCCTTGCTACATTGCCGCTAAAGGAGAAATCTCCCGTTGCGCAGAATTTCCTGGATTACATGCGCGGCAGTATCCTGAAAAAATCTGAGCTCGCGATTTTCAATGAGGTAAAAGATTCAATAGAGCCGCTATTCAGCGCGGATATCATCAAGGCCAACTATATTGATATTACATCAGGCATGGCAAAGTTCTTAATCGACATGTTTTGCACGATCGTCGCACAAAACCATTATCCCTCGCTGTATCTGGCATGGATGCTTGCTATCGACGATAGCTGCCTGCCGCTGTCGCCGGGGGAGTTCCGCAAGCTGACGGTCGCCTGCCCGGTCGACGTCTACGTGTACGGCAGCGGCAGCAAGCTTGTCGCGGAAATCATAAACGATGCGGTTACGGAGCTCGAAGACAGCTACATCAGCGCTTATGTGAACGATTCGGGTGAGAAGATCGTACTGCTCCCCGGTGATGAGAAGTACACCGTCAGAATCGAAGCCGCCGCCGACGGAGTGATGTCGTACAGGGTAGACGAATGCCGGAGAGGCTCCGCAGAGAGCGTGAACAAAGCGGAGTACAGGTACATACCCATACATGAAGGGGATGTTTTTACCGGGACGTTTGAGAAGCTGAACAGTACAAGCCCGGCGGATTATCCGCTGTATGACCGGGCGGGCGATCCTGTCAGCGGTACGAACGGACTGCCATTTACCGACGTGTCGGAGGCCGACTGGTTCTATAATAACGTCAGGATCGCATATGAGTCCGGCCTGATCAACGGAACGTCGCCAACCACGTTCTCCCCGAACAGCAACCTGACGTATGCAGAGGCGGTCAAACTGGCCGCGTGCATGCATCAACTGCGCGTTTCCGGCGCGGTGACTTTGACAAACGGCGATCCGTGGTACAGTAGCTATGCGGACTACGCGAGGGATAACGGAATAATATTCAAAGACTACGACTGGGAACGCCCCGCAACGCGGGCGGATCATATGGTTATTTTCGCAAACGCGCTGCCCGGGAGCGACTTTGCGGTTATCAACGTGCTGGAGGACGGCGCGATTCCGGACGTGCCTGCGACGCATCCCGCCGCTGCGGAGATATATATGCTGTACCGGGCGGGCATAGTACAGGGCGTCGACGAAGCCCGTAACTGCAAGCCGGAGACAAGCATAAGGCGCAGCGAGGTCGCGGCGATACTCACGCGCATGATGTATAGTTCGGAGAGGATTCCGTTTGAATGAGTCTGCCGGTTTGCGAAAACCCGATGATTATACGCACGCTGGTATAAAATTAATCAGACGGTTCGTATAAGTCTGCCGGTTTGTATGAATTTGCATATATTTAAGTGGTGACGCTATGATTCGAAAAGACTACGACGTTATCGTTATCGGCGGGGGCCTGCTCGGCTGTTTTGCCGCGCGGAACCTTGCGCGCTACGATCTCCGGGTCGCCCTGCTCGAGAAACGCGAGGACCTTTGCATGGGAATGAGCCGGGCCAACACGGCGATAGTATACAGCGGATGCGATACGAAACCGGGCACTCTCAAAACTACAATGTGCGTCGACGCTTCGCAAGGGTTTGAAGACTTGTGCGCGGAACTCGGCGTAAAATATTCGAAATGCGGGTCGATAATGATCTGTTTCGGCGAGCGCGGCGCCGGAGTGCTCAGAAAGAAGCTTGAACAGGGGGCTCGAAACGGCGTTCGCGGAGCGAGGATGCTGACGCGTGAGGAAGTACTCGAGCTTGAGCCGAATGTGTCCGCCGAAGTTTATGCCGGATTATATATACCCGATACCGGTACTGTTATGCCTTGGGACCTCTGTCTCGCAGCGGCGGAGAACGCGGCGCGCAACGGCGTTGATATAATTTTGAACGCGGAAGCGGATAATATCTCGCGCAGCAGCGACGGGTATATTGTGGAAGTGCGCGCGGAGCATACGGCGGCGGACGCAAGCGCAAGCGGGCAGGATACGACGGCGGATGCAAGCGCAAGCGGGCGGGATATTCCGGTTAAGGCTGCCGGCGTTACAGTTTACAACACAAAAGCTATCGTTAACTGTGCCGGGCTGAACGCGGACGCTGTACTGGAAAAAGTGTTCGAGCCGGTCGTCAGGATAGTGCCCGACGCCGGCGATTACTATGTACTGGATACGAAAGCGCAGGGATTTATCAGACATGTCATTTTTCACGAACCGGAGGAAAAGGGCAAGGGGCTGACGCTTGTTCCGACTGTTGAGGGGAACATTCTCGTCGGCCCGACGGAACGTGAACTGGTGAAGGACGCTGCAGAAATTACTTCCGCAGATGACGCAGGCTTCGAAACGACGCTTGAGGGGCTTGAGTCACTGAGATCGCTTGTCGCCGAGGTCGTTCCCGGTCTGCCGATGGAGCATGTGATACGTTCTTTCGGCGCTGTTCGACCGAATCCTTTTGAAGTCGAAGCAGCGCCTGGAAGCAGCGCGCCGGGAGACGGGGCGGCGCAATTGGCTAACGTAAAGCGCAGCGTATCAGAAGACGGCGTATCGGAAGACAGCGTATCGGGAGACGGCGTATCGGGAGACGGCGTATCGGAAAGCAGCGTATCAAAAAGCAGCGCGCCGGGAGACGGGGCGCCACAGGCCATGCGCGCCGTAACTCTCAGCGACCGGAGCGTGAGCGACTTCAGCATTATCGAAGCGGAGGGTGAAGCCTTCATAAGCTTCATAGGCGTAAAGACGCCGGGACTGACCTGCGCCAATGAACTCGGCAGATACGCTGCTGATAGAATTGCGGAAAAGCTCGACGCCTTACCGAACGAAAATTATGACCCGCGCAGGCTTGCGCAGATCAGAGTGAATGAAATGCCTTTTAATGAGCGCGAGGCGCTTGTACGCAGAGATCCCGCTTACGGCAGGATCGTCTGCCGCTGCAGAGGGGTCACGGAGGGCGAGGTGCTTGACGCCATAAGAGCAGCGCCCGGCGCGGTCACGCTCGACGGCGTAAAACACCGGGCAGGCACAGGTTTAGGGCGCTGCCAGGGCGGGTTCTGCACGCAGCATGTGCTCGAACTGCTGGCAAACGATTTAGAAGGCGCCCCGGAGGATTATTTTCCATAACGAGCTGTTCAGTAATTGCGTTCATCATTGAAAGACAGGCGCATCCCGCCCGCAGGCAAGGCCCTGCCAGCCTGATGGTGTGAGGACAGGCGCGCAGCCCTTCGGGCAGGCGATGCAAAGAACTGTTTGGGGGCCTGCGAGAGGCGCTGTGTGTGTTGAGACCAGGGCGTTGGTATCATCGACTGGCTGCCGTGAGTTATCAGCTTCGCCCCGTATGACAAACTCAGCCGCGTAGATCCCGGCGCGTTCCGACTCCGCTGTCACATCGTCGACAACATCGTGTACATAACATGCGTTACCGCACAGGAAAAGCCAGTCCGGGAGCTTTTTCGGAGCAGAGCCGCTATCGTCAAAATGGATAGCGGTTCTGCCTCTTCGGTTTTGTGAGGCGCCGGAACCAGTGCCGGGCTCTGGGACCGGGGCCATTAATCCTTCAAGCAACTCGCGCTCGGGTATCAGCCCGACCGACGTTATCAGTGTGTCGCACCTGACAAAGCGGCCGCTGCCTCCGGGAGTATCCGCAAGAGTCGCGCTGCGGCCGCCGGGAGAATCCGCAAGAGTCACGCCGCGGACGCTGGAAGTATCCGCATGAGTCACGCCGCGGACGCCGAAAGTATCCGTAAGAGTCACGCCGCTGATCCTGCCGACGCCGTGTACCCTGCTGACAGTCGTCTCTGTCAGCAGCGGGATGCCGTATCTCTCGAGGCAGTTGATGCGGTTACGCTCCAGCCCGCCGCATTGAGCTTCTTTTTCAACTACGGCGATAACTTCCTTTCCCGCCTGAGCGAGATGCCTCGCGACTATCATTCCTACGTCGCCCGAACCGAGTATGATGAACCTTTTGCCGAGATCATATCCGCCGAGGTTCATCATTTTTTGCGCCATGCCGGCGGAGTACACGCCGGACGGGCGGGAGCCGGCTACGGGAAGCGAGCCGATCGGGCGCTCCCTGCACCCGGAGGCAAGAATAACGGCCTTTGCCCGCATACGGACAAGGCCGGTTTTTTTACCGGATAGCGTCAGAACTCTGTCTTCGTCCACATCCAGAACCATCGTGCCGCAAAAAACTTCGACCCCGGAAGAGTCGATGAGTCCGGTAAAACGTTTTGCGTACTCCTGACCAGTGAGTTCTTCGCCGAAGTACGTCAACCCGAAACCTGTGTGAGTACATTGGTTAAGTATTCCTCCAAGTTCGGGAGCGCGTTCGATGAGCGCGACGCGCAGCGGGATGGGGCGGAGAGGAGAGAGGAGAGAGGAGAGAGGAGAGAGGAGAGAGGAGCCGCGCCCGGACGCGGGACCTGGCGGAGCCCATGACGACGAAGAAAGGAGAGAGGAGCCGCGCCCGGACGCGGGACCTGGCGGAGCCCATGACGACGAAGAAAGGAGAGAGGAGCCGCGCCCGGACGCGGGACCTGGCGGAGCCCATGACGACGAAGAGAGGAGAGAGGAGCCGCGCCCGGACGCGGAACCTGACTGAGCCCATGACGACGAAGCGTCGGCGGCGAGAGCCGCCGCCATGCCTGCGGGCCCGCCGCCGATTACTGCAATGTCAAATTCATACATCGACGCTAAAACTCCAGCGCGATCTCTTCCCACGCGGCCGTGAGCATATTGATATCCAGCATTTTCCCATGCAGGATGTTCGGCCGCCCGAGCAGTATTTTTATCGTCTCCGCAGCCTGCACCGACGCGACGCAAGCGGCTGTCGCGCACAGGCTG
>Ga0082212_10002762_pt1 | contig 25273 bp, 23 predicted proteins | sample TergutNt197P3_FD_71548 | JGI IMG/M metagenome (GOLD analysis project Ga0082212, IMG submission 71548) | Neocapritermes taracua P3 segment gut microbial communities from Petit-Saut dam, French Guiana - Nt197 P3 | ecosystem: Host-associated > Arthropoda: Insects > Digestive system > Gut ...
GTTCCGGTGCGTCGAATGGCGCGGGCAGAAAAACCTGCCCCACCTGCCAGGGCGCCGGTCAGGTGCGGCACAGCCAGGGCTTCTTCTCGCTGGCCACCACCTGTCCTTCATGCGGCGGGCAGGGCTTTGTCATCGACCGGCCGTGTATGGAATGTGGCGGCTCCGGCACGCAGAAAAAACGGCAGAAACTCATGGTGACGATTCCCTCCGGCGTTGAAAACGGCAGGCGTCTGGTCATCCCCCGGCAGGGCGACGCCGGTCCCAACGGCGGTCCGCCCGGCGACCTGTACGTGGTGATCCGCGTCAAACCCCATGAATACTTTGAACGGCAGGACTACGACCTGTACTGCGCGGTTCCCATCTCCATCGCCCAGGCGAGCCTTGGCGCGGAAATCCAGGTAAGCACCCTCGACGGCAAAACGATCAAGGTGAAGGTGCCCGCCGGAACCCAGCACGGCAAAATGCTCCGCATACGCGACGAAGGCGTTCCTTCGGGAAACCACCGGGGAAATCTCTACATAAAATTAATCGTCCGCGTACCGGAAAAACTCTCCCGCCGCGGCAAGGAACTGCTTGAAGAACTGTCCCGCGCGGAGCCGCAGAACGACAGCCCCGGCCCCATCCCGCTGTCGCAGCTTGCCGAATAGGGGCGGTTAAAACCGCAGGGTGTAAGAAAGTGAAACCTGTTCGATGCCGTCTTTTCCGGGCAGAACAGCTATATTCCACGCTTCAGGATCAATTAAAGATGCTCTTCTCGTCTGCGGCTTGTGATAAGTGGATGATCTGACTATATTGTAAATACCGCTCGCCCCCAGAATACCCAGGCTAACCAATGCTATAGCCGTTCCTGTTTCATAGTCATCTGCCATCATAACCAGATATCCGACTGTATAGCCGATTGTCCCGATGCCGCCGGATATCAGCAAAACTGTACCGCCAACCTTGTCCTTCATAATGACATAGGAACCAAGACCCGGTATCAGCCAGTTAAGACCGAATGTTGCCCAGCGCTCTCCGGCAGTAAAATCCTGGTTGCCCCACGACACCGCAGATGTCGGCACTCCGCTGCTTCCCAATAAATACGTTACAATTTGATCGTTTCGCACATCCGCAGAATAGGTAACATGAATGGCGGCAGTCTCAACCTCGATCACCCGAATCCTGAAACGGTAGTAATTCCCGATTGGTTCAAGCGCGCCGGTAACGATATATTGCGCGCCCAGTTTTTGTCCGATTGCCTGAGCCGATTCCTCGCTGACCTCTCCGGACATTTGGAAATTCATTTCCTCCCGAATCAGGGTAAGCTGGGCCCTGTCCACTACCGTAAACATCCGCCGACTGACAATAGATGAGGTTAATTCTTCAAAAAGATAGTTTGACATTTTGGCAGAACCCGAACGCATGGACAATATCGCAATATTACTGCCGCTTTTAAGGTTCTCAGATAATTCTTCTGATGCGCTGTTGATTGCCCTTTCAAGGCTGACCATTTGTGCGTTTGCCGATTCCGAGGCAAATGCCAATATGCAGATCATTATTCCCGTCACAAAAAATCGTTTATTCATTTCCAATCCTCCGGCGTGCAAAAATGTACTGTCATTTGTTTGTAAAGGTAAATTTATTGGCGCCTGAACTGACATTAACAAGATTTGCAGGTGTATACTGAATTGTTATATAGCCTTTGGTTGCTTTGGCGGTTTTGGTATTTCCTGCAGCAATCGTAAAGCTTGAAGGGCTAATATCGTTGGACCAGACTGATACTTCATACCTGGATCGGTTGTCAAATGTAACGGTGTTTCCCATGTCCATATCGCAGGCCATCATTAAAAGCCCGATTAATGTTACAAGGGCAAAAATCCCAATAAGCCTTACATTGCTTTTCATACAAGCTCCTTGTTAAAACCGCGATATTACGCTAAGGCTGTTGTCTTTGCTGCCGGGCTTTATTTCTGGCGTTGGTATTATACGATTCAAATGCCTGTGTTAGACTTTTGGATGCAGAAAATGATAGCGGCAAGCTAGTTATACTAAATACCAGAGCTCCTCCCGCTCCACCAAGATATAGCCCCGGATTATTATTTTCTATCATATCTGGCATACCAACGAACATCACTACTAACCCTGCAAGGCTTAAGCCAATACAAACCCAACCTGCAGTAATTTTTTTGCTGGCAGATAAATAATGTTGGTATGTGTCATCATATTCCATGTAGACATTTTTCATTTGCCGCGAGAATGGCATGAATTTTTCATTATTATAAACCCAGCGGAGTCCCTGAATTTTGAACGGGTCATCAAAAAAAACAACCGTTTGTTGCGTGCTTGTGCTACTGTCTGTTTGGGGCGTATTTGCCGAGGGCTGCTGCGGCTGGGCGGTACGGGTTGAGGGTGTATTGGGAGTGGACGCAATGGTACTATCGCCGCCTGCCAGTAAAGACGCCACAACACGATCGTTCTGCACATTCGCGGAATAGGTAACCTGAATTATGGCGGTCTCAACCTCAATAACACGTACCCTGAAGCGGTAGTAATTCCCAACCGGCTCAAACGTGCCGGTAATAATATATTGGGCGCCAAGTTTTTGTCCGATTGCCTGAGCCGATTCCTCGTTGACCTCTCCGGACATCTGGAAATTCATTTCCTCCCGAATCAAGGCAAGCTGGGCCCTGTCCACTACCGTAAAAATCCGGCGGCCTACAATAGATGAGGTTAATTCTTCAAAAAGATAGTTTGACATCCTGGCGGAACTTGCGCGCATGGATATTATCGCGATTTTACTGCCGCTTTTCAGGTTATTGGAAAATTCTTCCGTCGCGCTGCGAATTGCGTAATCAATGCTGACCGTTTGAGCCTGCGCTATTCCCGCTGCGAATATCAATATGCAGACCAATAATCCCGTCACAAATAAGGGTTTCTTCATTATTGCCTCCTTCTAAAACCGCAAGGTATACGAAAGTGAAACCTGTTCGATGCCGTCATTCCCCGGTAAAACCGCGATATCCCATGCGGTGGGATCAAATAATGACGCTCTATAGGGAGATTGCTTATGTAAAAAGGCGGATCTGATAATATTACCGCAAAAATTCCCTATCAGAAAACCTAAACCAGCACCCAACGTAATAGCATAAAGATTTGGATCTTCAATACTGTTATTACTAGCCAACACAGTGCATGTTAACCCTGCGCCGAAAAACAACACTTGGAGAGTGCCGCCATACCAGTCCTTCATGATGACAAAGGATCCAAGACCCGGTACAAGGAGGTTAAGCCCAAATGTTGCCCAGCGTTCACCGAGGGTAAAATCCTGAACGACTGTTTCCCCGTACTTGAATTGGTAATGTTCGATTACTGGTTCCGCCGTGTACGGGAATGCATCATCAAGAGTAACGAAGGTTTGAGCCTGCGCTATTCCCGCCGCGAATATCAACAAGCACATTGCCATTCCCATCACAAATAGACGATTCTTCATTTTTGCTCTCCTTCTGGTTGATATAGGATTGCCGGGCGTGGACGAGCAGATCCGCCTGATTCTCAAGATTCAATGCCCTGAAAACCTTCTCCATTACAGTTTCATTGTCCATACCATAATCCATCAAATTGAATAATAATACAATTTAATTGATTTTGTCAATAGTGCGAAAATTCCATTTGATGTATTTCGTTGAGATTTTCAGATATTTCCGATAGTATAAAGCCAATAGGAAGCGGCATGAAGGAAAGAATTCGGGCGGTTCGCAAGGCTCTCAAGTTAAACCAGGCGGAATTTGCGGAACGCCTGGGTATGCAAGGTGCGGCTCTCTCAATGATTGAGGTGGGGGATAATCCACTTACCGAAAAAAATATCAAACTTATCTGCATGACTTTCAATGTCAGTGAAACCTGGCTGCGGACGGGCAAAGGGGAAATGTTCGCCTCCTCTCCCTACGAACGGGAATTTTTTGAGATTTATGGCAATTTGCTGCCCGAAACGCAAAAGGCGCTGCTGCAGTTGGGAAAAGACCTGCTTGCGACCCAGAAAAAATGGTCAAAGGCAAAATGAAGGCTGTACAAGGAAGCCGTTACCTTTTTTACCGGAAATTTGTTACTATATTACAGAGGATATCCCGGTATAAATGAAAAACCATAGTTGGCGAATTGCGGCGTTTGCCCTGGCGGCGCTTTGTGCCCTTGCAGCCTGTTCGGGCAAGAAGGCGGGGCCGACATCATACGAATTTACCAATGTGCGGCGCGGTACGCTGGAACGCACCGTCTCGTCCAGCGGGACCATCAAGCCCGTTTCCACGGTTAACGTGCTGCCCCGCATGAGCGGCAAGGTTGAAAAGATATTTGTCGATTACAACGATCCGGTCAGCATCGGGGACATACTCGCCGAGCTGAACACCGACGTGCTCAGGCTCAAGCGGGAGCAGCAGTACGCCTCGGTGAGCAAGGCGCGTGCCAATTACGAACTGCAGCGGATCAACTACTCTAACCAGCAGGCCCTTGCGGAAAAGAACCTTATCTCCGAGTTTGAACTGCGTACCAGCAAGACCCAGCTTGACGGACAGGCGGCGGACCTTGCCGTAGCCGAGGCGAACCTGAAAGAAATTGAAACCGAAATTAACCAGTACGCCTATATTACTTCTCCCATCAACGGTATTGTGCTTGACCGGCGGATCAACGTCGGCGACACGGTGGTGGATTCCTCCAGCAACAATTCGTCGAGCATTTTTACCCTGGCAGAAAACCTGCGGGAGATGCAGATCGAAGCGATGGTGGGCGAGCTTGACGTAACTTCCATCAGCAAGGGGCAGGAGGTTCGCTTTACCCTGGAAAGTCTGCCGGGTCGCGTTTTTCCCGGCGTGGTGGAAACCCTGCGGATGGTTCCGGTGGTGTCGAATAACGTGGTGAGTTACACGGTGGTGATCAACGTTGAAAACCGCGACGGTTCCCTGCTGCCGGGGATGACCTGCATGGTGGACTTTATCGTTGAACGCAGCGTGGGAGTCCTTATGGTTTCCAACGCCGCCCTGCGCTACCAGCCCACGAGTCTCAGTTCGGAACGGATTGCCGAAATGGTGTTTAACGCGGGCCTTGAAAATATGGATGACGAGCAGCGGAAGGCGGCGATAGAGGCGCGGACGCAGGCGCAGGCGCAAGCGCAGCAGGCAGCCCAGGCCTCGGGCCAAAGCGCCAACAGCGGCATCACCGGCCTGATGATGGGCGGCGCCCCCGCCGGCAGGACGATGATGATGGGCGGCCAGGCCCCCCGGCAGAACTCCCGGCAGGGAGGCGCCCAGAGCCGAAACGCCGCCCCTGTGGTTGTTATGCGTAACCTTTGGTACGTCGGCGGCGACGGCAAGCTAGAAGTGATGCGGGTGCAGATCGGCATTACCAACGGTTCCTTTACCGAGATTCTCTCAACCGAAAATATTGAAGGTAACCAGGTGATTCTGCGGGAGCGAATTTAATGCCTGTGATCGAACTGCGGGGAATCAAGCGCGAATACCGGATGGAAAGCAGGCAGGGCAAAAAATCGAAAGATGAAGCTAATGCCGAATCTTCGCAAGAAGTAGTGGTACGCGCCCTGCGCGGCGTGGATTTTTCTGCAGAGGCCGGAGAGTTTGTTTCCGTCATGGGGCCTTCGGGTTCCGGCAAGTCCACGCTGATGAACATACTCGGCTGCCTGGACAAGCCCTCCGGCGGAACCTACACCCTCGACGGCATTGAAACCTCTACCTCCGATTCGGATACTTTCGCGTACATCAGGAACCGCAAAATCGGTTTTGTGTTTCAGTCATTCAACCTTCTGGCAAGGACTACCGCGCTGGAAAACGTGGAACTGCCCCTGTTCTACCGCCGCCGGGAAAAAAACGAGCAGCCGCACGGCGCGCGTGACAGAAAAGATCGGGCGATGGCGGCCCTGCGGGAAGTGGGGCTGGAAGCGCGCATGGATCACTTTCCCTCGCAGCTTTCCGGCGGGCAGCAGCAGCGGGTTGCCATTGCGCGGGCGATGGTGAACGACCCTGCCTTTATCCTCGCCGACGAGCCGACGGGCAACCTCGACACGGGAATGACCCTCGAAATAATGGGGCTTTTTCAGGAACTTAACCGGCAGGGAAAGACGATCATCATGGTGACGCATGAGCCGGAACTCGCCGTCTACACCCGCCGGATCATCACCCTGCGCGATGGGGAACTGGTGTCCGACAAACGGGTAGATGAAAGACGCAGCGCGCCGGACGATCTCGCGCAATGGAACCGGGATCACGCCCTGCTTGCCGATTCTGCGGCGGGGGCGATGTAATGAACCTTGTCCAGCTTCTTGCCACCTGCTTCCGCTCGATCCTCCGCAACCGGATGCGCTCCCTGCTCACGTCGTTAGGTGTCATTATCGGCGTCGGCTCGGTGATTATCATGGTCGCTTTGGGCGAAGGCTCACAGCGGGCGATTGAGGCGCGGATCACCGCGATGGGAACCAATTTGCTGCAGGTAATGCCCCGGCGGAACATGAGCCGCTCGGGGCAGCAGGTGATGATGAGGATGAACGCCTTTACCAAAAAAGACATTCAAAAACTGCGGGACGAGTCGACGTATGCCGCGGCGATCTCCGGCCTTGTCCAGACCAGCGCCAACATCACCGGCGGCGAGGGGAACGCGCAGGTTACCGTCCAGGGGGTCGAGCCGGATTACGTCATCGCCAGGAACTGGAATGTTAACGCCGGTGTTTTTTTTGACGAGGACGACCTCTTGCTCCGCAACCGGGTGGCGGTGCTGGGCCGCACGACGGCGAAAAATCTGTTTGTAGACGCGGACAGCGCCCTGTCCCAGCAGGTACGAATCGGGACGGTGTATTTTACCGTCATTGGCCTTTTGGAAAACAAGGGCGCGGGCTTTAACGGCAACGATCAGGACGACATCGTTATGGTTCCCCTGGACACGGCGATGACGCGGCTGAACAATTCCCGCAACATCAACCAGATCATCATGAGCGTCGTCGGCAAGGGATACATGGACGCGGCGCAGAAGGAGGCGGAATTGATCCTCCGCGAATCCCGCAACATTCCCGACGGCGCGGCTTCCGATTTTGACATCATGAACCAGGCGGACATGATCGACATGGCGTCGGCGACATCCAAAACCCTTACCACGCTGTTAGCCGCAATCGCCGGCGTGTCACTTTTGGTCGGCGGTATCGGCATCATGAACATTATGCTGGTATCCGTTACCGAGCGCACCCGCGAGATAGGAATCAGGATGGCGGTGGGGGGCCGCAAGCGGGACATCCTCTTCCAGTTCCTTACCGAGTCGGTGATCCTCAGCCTTATGGGCGGCCTGCTCGGCATAGGCATGGCGTTTCTCGCCTGCCGCATACTGTCGGTAACGGGCATCCCAACGGCGATCAACCCGCTGATAGTCACCATTTCGGTGATGTTCGCCGCGGCGGTGGGGGTTATTTTCGGGTATTACCCCGCGCTGAAAGCCGCCCGCCTCTATCCCATCGACGCACTGAGGTACGAATGATATTTCCTGAAATTTATCACACAGAGGCACAAAGGCACATCGAATCTGAATTCTTTATCTTCCCTCCGTGTTCTCTGTGTCCTCTGTGCCTCCGTGAGAGATTATTGGATATAGAGGGAATATGAAAAAGATATTACCGGTATTAAGCATATTCGTGTTAGTGAGCGGAGGCTTATTCTCCCAAACACTGAATTTGGAGCAGGCGCGGACGTTGGCATTGGCCAATTCGCGCAGCCTTGCCAAATACGATATGGCGATACGGAGCAGCATACTGGATGAAAGAAGCCAGTTGTATAAGATGCTGCCTTCGCTTTCGGCGACTTATAGCGCTTCAATGAGTTATCTGAATAATTGGGATTTTATTAACCCGATTGATACATTTAGCGCAAATGCGAGATTTTCAATGACGCAGATAATTTTTCAGGGGGGCAAGAGCTTTATCCAGAAGGCGATAAGCGCGATAGCGACGGAAAGCGTCCGCAATGACGCGCTTGCCGAATACTTCAACGTGCTTGATGCCGCGGATAACGCGTACTATGCTGTGCTGGAAGCGGCGGCAAGCCTTGAGGCGGCGGAGTCTTCGCTGCAAACGGCGGAACTGAGCCTTTCGATGGCGGAAATACGGCAGTCCAGCGGGATGATCAACCAGGGCGATTACCTGCGGGCGCTGGCGGAAAAGGAAGCGCGGGAAAATACCCGCAACCAGGCGCGGCGGAACCTTGCCTTGAACGAGGCGAAATTCAATTCCCTCATCGGCATTGCGGGAACGGCCGAGCTTGAGGATATCGACTTTAACGCCTACGAGGATCTGCTCCTCTATCTTGCCGGAATTTCCGACGAGGAAGCGGACAGTCTGTACGAAAGATTCTGGCAGGTTCTTGTTCAGGTGAATCCGTCGCTTGCGCGCGCGGCGTTTAACAGCCAAAGGGCGGAAAAAAATCTTTCCATCACAAAACGTGATTATTCGCCGACGTTAAGCGCAACGATTTTTTCGACGGGCCTGAACTATTCAGTCGAAAAGGGGTTCTCCAGCACGAGTTCGGGAGGCGTTTCGATCAGGGGAAGCATCCCGATAGATTTTTGGGTCATGGCCAACCGGATCGAAAAAAGCAAAATATCCCGCGATTCGGCGGCGCTGGATTACATCGGCGCGGAAATATCGCTGGAGACGGAAATGCACAGCGCGCTAATAAACGCTTTTGCCCAGGCGGAATCAGTTCTTTCCTCGCGCCGCACCCTTGAATACACCGAAAAGCACTTTGAATATGTGATGGAACGTTACCGCCTCTCGCAGGCTTCCGTCTCCGACGTAACCGAGGCTTCGTCGCTTTTGATCACCAGCCGCAACAACCTTATCAGGGCCCGTTACGGTTTTCTGCAGAGCATTTCAAAACTCCGCTCCCTTGGCGTAATCGAAGACGAGGAACGATTGCTGGAAATACTGATGCGGGACAGGGAATAGAACCATGCTGCAGCTTGCCGCTTTTTTTGGAAACCCCGGCCGCGAATACGCGCATAACCGCCACAATGCGCCCTGGATGCTCGCCGAGGCCTTACCTTCGGTATTGCCGTTTTACTCTTCGCTTATCTGGCAGAAAAAGTTCAAGGGCCTGTACGCCGGCAGGGACGCATGCCATTTCCTCATGCCGCAGACGTATATGAACCGGTCGGGCGAATCGGTGATGGCCGCCGCCTCGTTTTACAAAATCAAACTCGAAGAAATCATCGTTGTCCATGACGAGATTGAGCTTCCCTTTGGAACCATTTCGCTGAAATTTTCCGGCGGCCTTGGGGGGCACAACGGGCTTCGTTCCATGAAGGCCTGCTTCGGCAGCGCCGACTTCTGGCGGCTGCGGGTGGGCGTCGGCAGGCCGGACGGCAGGGCGCCGGGCAAGGGCGGCAATCCCGAAAGCAGCCGCGAAGCGGGCATCGCCGCCTGGGTGTTGTCCGATTTTACCGACGGCGAACGCGAGGAACTTGTCCCGGTCTTTGCCGCCGGCGCGCAGCTTCTGGAACAGGCCATGGCCTGCGGCCCCGAAAAACTGCTGCCGGAATGGGCAAAGAAAAACTGCCTTGCCCCTGCCAGAGTTCCCGTCGATGCCCTGCTTGATCCATTGTAAAAAACACTCCGACAGGCTATAATAAAGCTGTTCGGATACTTCCAGTTTCCGAACAGCTACCTCTTGAAAACGCATTTTTGCAGGCTGTAAGCCGAAAAAATGCAAGGCTTGAGAGGCAACCAACCGGGTTGCCTCTCAAGCCCAGCATCTCGAAGAAAGGTGTGTGCTATGACAGCATTTCGGGGCGCTTATACGGCGCTTATTACTCCGATGACGGATTCCGGCGAGGTGGATTACGAAGGCTTCCGCCGCTTTGTCGAATTTCAGATCGCGCAAGGCATTGACGGCATAGTGCCGCTGGGAACCACCGGGGAAGCTCCCACACTTGACGAAGACGAAGAAGACCGGCTGATAGAAATTGCCGTAGAAACGGCCAAAGGAAAAACGCCCGTTATCGTCGGGAGCGGCTCAAACGACACCAGGCACATGGTGATGTACACCGAGCGGGCCAAACGGCTGGGAGCGGACGCGGCGCTGGTGGTAACCCCCTACTACAACAAGCCGAACGACGACGGCCTTTTCCGCCATTTTGAAGCCGCCGCTGCGGTGGGGATTCCGATCATCGTATACAACATCGCCTCGCGCACGGGACGGAACATTCAAACGCCGCTTTTGGAAAAAATTTCACGCATACCCGGCATTGTCGGGGTAAAGGAAGCCTCGGGCGACATCGGCCAGATGGGCGACGTTATCCGCGACGTTGCCCTGCCCCGAAGGGCCGAAGGCAAAGATTTTTGGGTGCTGTCCGGCGACGACGCCTTTACGCTGCCCCTCGCGGCTTTGGGCGGCGACGGCGTTATTTCGGTTATCTCCAACCTTGTTCCGGCAAAGGTAAAGGCCCTTGCAGCCGCCAGCCTTGCCGGAGATTTCGAAAGGGCGCGATCCCTTCACTATGAGTTGCTCCCCTTTGTCAGGGCGGCGTTTGTCGAAACGAACCCCATCCCCATCAAGCAGGCCGTCACCTGGACCGGCCTTCCCGGCGGCCCCGCCCGGCTGCCTTTGGGCAGGCTTTCGGCGGCAAGCGAAGCGGTATTAAAAAAGGCGATGGCTGATTTGGGAATGGGAGTAAAATGATGAAACACGTTCGTTATGACGATTGGCTTTCCAACCGCCGCGAAGCGCAACTGGCAATGGCGAAAGACTGGGTTGCCGTGCTTACCTCTCAGCCGTCGGACAAGCCCCCCCCGCCGCAGCGATGGGGTATTCCGGCGGAAACCGGGCAGGAACTTGGTGATCTGGCGAGGGAGGCGGAAAAAGCCCTGGCCCTGGCGAAATCCAGCGAGCGCGGAGCATCCATCAACACTTTATGCATGGAGACCTTCAACGCGCTGACCACGAGAATGCGAAGCATCAAACACCGGTACTTCCTCAAACCGCCGCTTAACGACGAGGACTTTTCAAGCCTGGGGCTGAATCCGCCCGAGATATTTTTCCCCATTCCGACCGCGCAGGTAGAGGCAGATATTACCCTCCCCGGGCATTTCCTCATTGAGCTGGTTGACATCCGCGCCCTTGGCGGGGATCCGCCGGACATACAAAGCGACTACGGTGTACGCATGTTCTGGGGCCTTACGGGCCAGCCAAGCAAAAACGACAAATATCGCATAACGGAAGCTCCCAAAACGGGGACCGATCTGCCCCACTCGAAATTTACCAGAAGAAAGAAGGAACTGTTCGCTTTCGACGGAGACACCGGAAACACGAGCTATTTCTGCCTGCGGTTTGAAAACCCCGCCGGCCAGGCAGGACCTTTCGGCCCTATCCTAAAGGCTGTAGTTCCGTAATAATCTATTTCCCAGGCAGAGATGTTTGAAATTGAAGTCCGAATTTGATGTAAATATTGAATGTGCTTGCCCCAAAAAAACCTGCCCCAATAATGGACAATGTTGTGCCTGTGTAGTAAAACATAAAGAAACAGACAGTTTGCCGTTTTGCCTGTTTTTGGAAAATAACGGAGATAAAAGTTTAGCCAATTTTTATAAAAACTTAAAGAAAAGGTTTGAGCCAAATATATTGGAGGAAAATTAAATGGAAAAAGAACTTGAACTAAAAGAAATCGTAAAGGAACAATATGGAAAAATTGCCTCTCAAACTGCCTCTTGTTGCAATTCTGGCTGTTGCTGTGGAAGTAATGATAATATAATGGCTGAAAATTATGATGGTATAAATGGGTATAATCCCGATGCCGATTTAGGGCTTGGCTGCGGGCTTCCTGTAAAATTTGCCAAAATCAAAAAAGGCGATACCGTAATCGATTTAGGCAGCGGTGCCGGAAATGACTGCTTTGTGGCCAGGGCAGAAGCCGGCGAAACCGGCAGAATAATTGGACTGGATTTTACACCCGAAATGATCGAAAAAGCAAGAAACAATGTCAAAAAACTCAGGTTTACAAATGTTGAATTTATACAAGGCGATATTGACAATATGCCCGTTGGTTCAGACCTGGCTGATGTCATTGTAAGCAATTGCGTTCTAAATCTTGTTCCCGATAAAAAAGCAGTTTTCAGGGAAATTTATCGCGTATTAAAACCCAATGGACATTTTAGTATTTCGGATATTGTTTTAACAGGCGATTTACCCGAAAAAATCAAATCTGCGGCAGAAATGTATTCTGGCTGTGTTTCCGGGGCAATAAAAAAAGATTTATACATGGAGTATATTAAAGAAACAGGTTTCAAAAATATTGTGGTTCAAAAAGAAACAACCATAATCATACCCGATGAAGAATTAGGCAATTATCTGGATGATAATGAAATAAGCATATATAAAAAAAATCCGGAAATAATAAAAAGCATAACAATATATGCGGAAAAATAAGAGCAAATGCACTTAAAAAGAACTCAGGCTTGTTTCTCTTTTTCCTGCCAGTCGGCTTCTTCAAAATAATCTTTGATCATATCTATTCTGTTTTTCGCAAGCGTTATATAAGCGGCCTCTCTTTCTATGCCAATAAAGTTTCGTTTTAATTTTTTTGCGACAGCGCCGGTTGTGCCTGTTCCAAAAAACGGATCAAGAACAACATCTCCCTGTTTTGTTGAAGATAAAATTACCCTTTTAAGGAGTTCTTCGGGCTTTTGGGTTGAATGTGCTTTTTTTCCGTCAGCGCCTTTCAGCCGTTCTTCGCCAATACACAGACCAATTTGCCAGACCGATGTCATTTGCTTATTGCCGTTATATTTTTTCATCAGTTTGTGGTTGAACGTATATTTTTTACATTCTTTTTTTTTCGAACACCACAATAACGTCTCGGTGGCATTGGTAAAACGTGTCCCCAAAAAATTGGGCATTGGATTGGTCTTATACCAGGTTACGTCGTTTAATATCCAGTACCCCAAATTGAGCATGATGTTTCCAACACGGAAAATATTGTGATAGCTGCCGATTACCCATATTGTGCCGGTATCTTTCAGTATACGCCTGCACTCCTTTAGCCATGCGGTACAAAAATTGTCGTAATCAGAAAAAGAGGCAAATTTATCCCATTCGTCATCTACGCCGTCTACTTTGGTATTATTCGGACGGTAAAGGGCATTTTCCAACTGCATGTTGTAGGGAGGATCGGCAAAAATCAAATCTGCTGCATTATCGGGGAATTTTTTTAGCTCTTCAATGCAATCGCCGTTTATTATGGTATTGAGATTCATGAATATCTAAAAAAACGTGATTCCGCCGTGTGCATCTTTATTGTAGAACAATACCCGCTCGCGGTCCTCTTCCCGTAAACCCTTGAAGGAGTGCAGTTCCTTGAGCATCCTGGGCGACTTGTCTACCCTGAACGGTATTATCCCCGTTTTGGCAAGCGTTTCATTCAGCGCGAGTTCGTTTTGGCCGGCGAGTTCCTGGAGGCGGCATGCCAGATTAATGCCGTACCCGACATAGTCGCGGTATTTGAGCTGCGACACTTCGGCGGATATTTCGTACTTAAAAACTTTTTCCTCGACCAGCGCGCCGCCCAATCCCAAACCGTCAAACGGCTTGAACAGTTCTTCGTTCAAAAAATCCGTGTACGAATCAAATACATACAGCGCTTCCTTGATTGAGTTTTCGCCGGTTTCGTCCCAGATTACCAGGGCGCCGTCTCCGAGCAGCTTGTAATACGAACAGCCATAGGCAAACTGGTTGATGCATGACAAAAGGTTTGACGTGAATTCTTTGATAAGCTTGAAGACGGTATCGTCCTGATGCGAGCATAAAAAGTCGCTGAAATTCCGCACGTCGACACAGAGAACAAGCGCGGTACTGTGGGCTTCGCCCAGATACACCCCGTCAAACATATCAACCGGCATCTTCATTAGACCTTCAACAGCCCCCGCGTCAAGTTCAAGGTTGATGTTCTTGCTGCTTGTAGACTCCGGATTATTGGTCAATATTTCCATAAAATGCATTATATCATAATTTTCTGGATTGATACAGACGTTTTCACTCCTACTTCCTGTTTTTGAGCCTACTCCCCATTCATAATGTATTGTGGTACCATCGCTGCAGGAGCAAATTATGGCAAAGATACCGGTCGGCGTATTGGGAGCGACGGGCATGGTGGGGCAGAACTATATCGCCCTGCTGAACAATCACCCCTGGTTCGAGGTGCGTTTTGTGGCGGCCTCTCCCCGGAGCGCGGGAAAAAAATACGCCCAGGCGGTCGCCGGCCGCTGGCAGCTTGCAGAAACCTACGCCCCCCATGTCGGGGAAATCATGGTCGAAGACGCCAACGACGTGAGCCGGGCGGCCGCAGCGCAGAAACGGGAGGACTGCGCCTTTGTGTTTTCCGCGCTGGAAATGGGCAAAGCCGAAATCCTCGCCCTTGAGGACGCTTATGCGGCGGCGGGCATTCCGGTGATCTCCAACGCTTCGGCAAACCGCTGGACGGCCGACGTGCCGGTCCTTATCGGCGAGATAAACCCCCACCACGCGGACATCATTCCCGCCCAGCGGAAAGCCAGGGGCTGGGACAGGGGCTTTATCGCGGTAAAACCCAACTGCTCGATACAAAGCTACATGACCCCGCTGCATGCCCTGGCGCAGGCCGGTTATCCGGCGCAGCGGCTGATCGTTACCACCATGCAGGCGGTTTCCGGGGCGGGCTATCCGGGCGTGCCATCGCTGGACATCATCGACAACGTCGTTCCCTACATCGGCGGCGAGGAAGAAAAAACCGAAAACGAACCGCTGAAAATTTTCGGAACCATTGCCGACGGGGTTATTCAAAACGCCGCGCTGCCGAAAATTTCCGCCGCATGCAACCGCGTGCCGGTTACCGACGGGCATACCGCGTGCGTAAACCTTGAATTTGCCGGAAAGAAACCTTCGATCGACGAGATAAAAGAAATCTGGACTTCTTTCCGGGCTTTGCCCCAGGAACTCGACCTGCCGACGGCGCCGAAGCAGCCGATCATCTACCGGGAGGAGGACAACCGTCCCCAGCCGCGCAAGGATCGCGATCTGGACAAGGCGATGGCGGTGGTAGCCGGAAGGCTGCGTCCCTGCAATGTGTTCGACATCCGGTTCACCGCGCTTTCGCATAACACCGTGCGCGGCGCGGCGGGCGGCGGCATACTCAACGCGGAACTGCTGAAGCACAAGGGCTATTTGGCTTAAGGGAGGTTCGCTATGAGCGAAAAATATTTTCCCCTCTCAAAGGCCGAGCTTGCAAAGATCGCTGAACGCTATCCCACGCCGTTTTATCTGTACGACGAAAAGGGCATTGTCGAAAATGTCCGCCGGATAAAGGCGGCGTATTCGGTTTTTCCCGGCTACGTAAACCATTTCGCGGTAAAAGCCCTGCCCAACCCGTTCATCCTGAAGCTGCTCGCCGCCGAAGGCTTCGGCGCGGATTGTTCCAGTTACACAGAACTGCTTTTGGCACAAATGGCCGGCATACAGGGCGAGGCCATCATGTTTTCCTCCAACCAGACCCCGGCGCGTGAGTACGGCCTGGCGCGGGAACTGGGCGCGGTGATCAACCTTGACGACATAACCCACATAGATTTCCTGGAAAAAACCGCCGGTCCGGGCGGCGGCCTGCCGGAACTGGTTTCCCTCCGCTACAACCCCGGCCCCCTCAAGGAGGGCAACGCCATCATCGGCAAGCCGGAAGAGGCAAAGTACGGCCTCACCCGCGATCAGATCATCCGGGGCTTTGCCCTGCTCAGGGAGAAGGGCGTGTCCCGCCTTGCCCTGCACACGATGGTTGCGTCTAACGAGCTGTCAGTTCCCTACCATATCGAAACCGCGCGTATGCTTTTTGAGCTTGCCGTGGAGGTCCTGGAAAAAACCGGCGTTCGTCTGGAATTTATCAACCTTGGCGGCGGGGTGGGGATTCCCTACCGGCCGGAACAGGAGGCGGTAGACTATCAGGCTCTGGCGGCGGGGATTCGCGGCGAGTATGACCGGATCATCAAGCCCGCCGGCCTGGGTTCGCTCGGCATACGCACCGAATGGGGCAGGGTGATTACCGGCCCGTACGGCTGGCTGGTTACGCGGGCGATTCACAAAAAGGAAATTTACCGCAATTACATCGGCCTTGATGCCTGCATGGCCGACCTTATGCGCCCGGCGTTATACGGCGCGTATCATCACATTTCCGTGCCGGGCAAAGAAGGCGCACCGTTAAGCGAAACCTACGATATCGTGGGCAGCCTTTGCGAGAACAACGATAAATTCGCCGTTCAGCGGCCACTGCCGAAAATTGAAACTTCAGCGGAAGCTGCCGGGGCAGGCAGCGGGGTCTCCTGCGGCGACTTTGTTGTAATCCACGACGCGGGGGCGCACGGCAGGGCGATGGGCTTTAACTACAACGGCAAACTCCGCTGCGGCGAACTGCTCCTGCGCCCCGACGGAACTGTTACGCAGATACGCCGAAGTGAAACCGCCGAAGATTATTTCGCTACACTGGACTTGAACGGATTGGCATTTTTTGCCTAGGGAAAACACAGAGGCACAAAGGCACAGAGGGAGGAAAGTAGGAAGGAGGAGGTAGGAAGTAGGAGTAGGGGGCGTTCTTCGAAATATCAGAGTGTTTTTTTTGGAAGTACTATCATTATTTAAATTACGCTCACATACACCCCATACCCCAGTCCCTGATCCCCAGTCCCCATTCCCGTGCCTTCGTGCCTCCGTGTGAGAATATGGAGATTAAATCAAAAGGAGACTGTCATGGTACATCGTAACCCTTGCATCGCTAACTTAAAGGCCGGATACCTCTTTCCGGAAATCGCCAAACGGCGGCGCGAGTACGCGCAGGCACATCCTGATGCAAAGATCATCAGCCTTGGCGTGGGGAATACCACCGAGCCGGTCATGCCGCACATCAATGCCGGCCTTGTGGAAGGGGCGCGCCGGCTTGGCACGGTGGAGGGCTATTCGGGCTACCAGGACGAGGGGCTTTTGGAACTGCGCGAAAAAATTTCGGCGGTGTATTACGGCGGCAAATTCGGCGCGGATGAAATTTTTATTTCCGACGGGGCAAAGTGCGACATCGGCAGGCTGCAGCTGCTGTTCGGCGCGGGAACGAAAGCGGCGGTTCAGGACCCGTCGTATCCGGTATATGTGGACGGCTCCGTGCTGGCGGGGGCGGCCGGCGCGGGCAGCGGCGCGGGCTACGACGGCATTGTCTACCTCCCCTGTACCGCGGCGAATAATTTTTTTCCGGATCTGTCGCCGGTTCCCGTAAACGGCCTTGTGTATTTCTGCTCGCCGAACAACCCCACCGGCGCGGTCGCAGACAGGGAACAGCTTGCCTCTCTGGTAGACGCGGCGATCAAAAAAGGCTCGCTGATCATTTTTGACGCGGCGTACAGCGAATTCATCCGCGATACGGCGCTTCCCAAAAGCATTTACGAAGTTGAGGGCGCGAGAGAATGCGCCATCGAGGTGAATTCTTTTTCAAAGACGGCGGGCTTTACCGGCGTGCGCCTGGGCTGGTCGGTGGTTCCGGCGCAGTTGCAATACGAATCCGGCGAAAGGATCAGCGCCGACTGGAACCGCGTTTGTTCCACCATTTTTAACGGCGCTTCCAACATTGCCCAGGCGGGTGGGCTTGCCGCCCTGGACGGCGAGGGGCAAAAAGAGATTCGCAGCCTTACCGATTTTTACCTGGGCAACGCGCATATTATCCGCAGCGCCCTGCAAAAAATCGGCATACACTGCACAGGCGGCGATAATTCGCCGTACATTTGGTCGCATTTCCCCGACAGGGACAGTTGGGAAGTTTTTTCGGAAATTCTTGAAAAGTGCCAGGTAGTGACGACCCCCGGCGCGGGATTTGGCCCGGCCGGCGGCGGCTATGTCAGGTTCTCCGCCTTCGGCCACCGCAATGATGTGGAAGAAGCCTGCCGCCGACTTGAGCAATTGGGATAATACAGGAGGCCGCAATGCAATCAGAATCACTTAAACCCGGCCTGGAAGCGCAGGTAAGCGAAACCGTGACGGACGGCAACACCGCTTCGGCCTGGGGTTCGGGCGGGCTGCCGGTGTACGCGACACCCGCCATGATCGCTCTTATGGAAAAAGCCGCCTTTGCCGCAGTTGCGCCCCATCTCCCTGCTGGCAGTTCCACCGTGGGAACCGAAGTGAACGTCAGGCATCTTTCCGCCACATCCCGCGGGATGAACGTCACCGCCAGGGCGAAACTGCTCGGCGTTGACGGCAGGGCGCTCCACTTTTCGGTTGAAGCCCATGACGATACGGGGAAAATAGGCGAAGGGCTGCACAGCCGCTTTATTATCGAAGAAGAAAAATTCATGGCAAAGACTGAAGGCAGAAAGTAAACTTTGCTCAGGCGGTGAATTTTTCCATTTCCTGTTCAAGATCACTGATGTTTGTTTTATTTTCAACACTCATGCTGTTTACCTGATGCACCGCGATATTTATTTGGCTTACGCCTGCCGCCATTTCGTTCATGCTGTTTGCCGCTTCTTTGCTGATTTGCATAAGATCGTTAATTTCTTTAACTAAAGAAGACCCAGTAGCCGACATGTCTTCTGCCCCCCTGGTAACCGATGCGGTAATTTCCCGCAATTGGCTGATGGATTCCAGAATCTGTTGTCCTCCCGCCTCCTGCTCCTTCATGGCGTTTCTGATATTTTGTTCATGTTCCGTAACGGTTTTTACTCCTGTGTCTATTGCCTCAAAACGGGCAAGCACATTGTCAGATGATTTGGTAATGTCATCAATGGATACCTTTATTTTTTTCAGCGTTGCCGAAGTGTTTTTGGACTGTTCGCCGGACAATTCGGCGAGCTTGCGAATCTCGTCCGAGACCACGGCAAAACCTTTCCCCGCCTCTCCCGCATGTGCCGCTTCGATAGCGGCGTTCATTGAAAGCAAATTTGTCTGGCTTGCGATATTCTGCATCACCGTGTTTATTTCCAGAAGCCCTTCAGATTCCCGCGCGATTTCCTGTAAATCCCGGACGACCTCGGCAAGTCCCGTTCTGCCGTTCTCCGATGCTTCCGCAAGGATATTGACGTTTTTGCTGTTCTCCTGCAGCGTTAGCGATACCGAATGGATGGTAGCCGTCATTTCTTCAATGGCGGAAGACGACCTGTTTACACTTTCGGACTGTTTTTCTATAAGACGGTTTAGGTCGTCAATGGCGGTTTTAATATGTTCAGCCGCCATATCCGCTCCGTTTGCGCGGTCCTCCTGCATGATGGACAGATTTTTTATGCTGGCTATATTCGATGATATCTGATGGACGGCCGCCGCCGTTTCATTCATGCTTGATGAAAGATTAACGCCGATATGGGTAAGCGCGGCGGTTTTATTTTTTATAATGCCGGCAAGGTACCCGATGCTTTCAAAAGTGCGATTGAAAAATTCTGCCAGGCCTCCGATTTCATTTTTGTGCCTGATCATTATGCGTTTGTTCAGATAGGTTCTGCCGTCTACCGCTACGGTTTTTAATGTTTCGGTGACGGCATGAAGGGGATGCACGATAAAGATAAGGTTAAATACCAGGTTGAATGCTGCGAAGACGAATACCGCGGCAAGTGCGGCAAAACAAATGTTTTCTGCGGTTTTTTCTTCGTTCTCGGCCTTTTTCTTCGTTCTGTCAGTCCGCGTGAAAACCATGTCTTCAAACTCGATCATCGGCTGCATGATCTTGCTGACTTCATTGTCATAATCGCTGCCGAACACAAGGTTCATTGCCAATTCCCTGTCCGGATCGCCGAGGACAGTGTAACGCCCCCTCTCATCCGTAAAAATGCCTTTAACGGCGTTCATTGCCTTTATTTCCAGCGCAACAAGATCGTCCGAAAGGGCATTGGCCTGTTCAACCAGGCCGAATTCTTCACCGGTAACGCCGTATTCTTTCAGTAGATCCAGCAGCACGCGTTTTTCGCCGGGGGCAACCAATGAGTTTGCCGGTCTTGGTTCCTGTCCGCCGCGCACCGCGAGAACTTTTTCATAGGCGTTTTCCGCCGCCGCCTGACCGGTAGCAGTGTAATTGCGTACCTGCCGCGTGAGTTCTTCCGAACTTTTCCGGAGTTCGTCTACCAAAAGGATGCTGTAAAAACGATCCGCCGCAGCTTTATCGACCTCGTCAATTTTATTTCCTAAATAAAAAAGCAGACAGGACGTTAATATGACAATGCAGACAGTTATGATGTTGATACACAAAGATGCTTTTTTTATTGTCATAATTTCTCCGTATATTCAAAAGAAGGCATAGCCATGTTATTGTCAATGATGTTTGTGTTGGATTTTTTTAAAAAATTTAATAATGTAAGGATTTTTTACGATAATTTCACATTTGCCCGCGTTTGAGCTTTTTTCCGTCCGCTGTGCGGTATTGGTTATGGCGGTATTTAAGGAACGAGCGGTAGGCGGCGCTGCTTTGGTAATAGCCGTCGAGGCCCTTGTATGACGATGACTCGTCGCAGCGGTATAGTTCCAGCAGCGCGGGGAACAGGGGCGACGCCATGATCTCGGCGGTACGGACAAGCGGCAGGCGGGGAAGGGCGGCGGGCAGCATGTGGTTGCGAACCAGATAGCATACGTCGCGTATCAGCGGCGGATCGAAGCCAAGCCTGCCAAGGAAGCGGCTGGCCTGCCGTTCGCCGAGTTCGGCATGGCCGTCAAAGCGGCGGCTGCCGGCGGATTGGGAAAGCGGCTTGCCCGCGTCGTGCAAAAGCAGCCCCAACGAAAGCCGCAGATCGAAGCCGCCGGTCGGCTGCCGACCGGAGGTCGGCTTGCGATAGCGCAGCGCTTCCATGGTGTGCTTCCAGACATTGCCCTCGGGGTGAAATTCCTTGGAATGATCCACACCGTCCAGCGCTGCCAATTCCTGCCAGTGCGCGGCGATAAAGCCGCTGCGTTTCAGCAGTTCGAAACCGGCGGCGGGATTAGCCGCTTCCAGCAGGCCGGTCAACAGGAGCCGCTGTTCCTCGGCTGACGGCGGCGGTAATACGATATAGCCGCCGGATTCGGCGTCTGTGCGGGAAAAATCCGCAGCCTCAATTTCGCGGATGCCGGTGCCGGGAAAGTAGCGGGCGAGGATCAGCGCCCCGTCGATGATTCGCCGCGCGGCATCGCCGGGATCAGAGTTTTGTGCGACATCGATCCAGCGCGCCGGTTCGCCATGCTTCTCGCCGTTGCGAAGGCGGCTCAGATGGGGATAGATACCGGCGGGATCATAAAAGCGGCGCGTCGCGCAGTCCTGATAAAATTCCAGAAAGCCGAAGGAGGCGCGGCGGCTGTATATGTCCGCCGGTTCCTCGCAGCGGAAGTACCAGGTTTTCTCGCCGCAGTTCAGGGCGGCGTCGGCGATGGATGCGCCGGGATAGCGCAGATCGTCAAACAGCCGTGCAAGATCGGCGAGGCCTGCGCCGCAGAGGACCTGGACGGCGGCGGAAGATCGCCCCAGATACGAATCGATGGCGCTAAAGCCGTGCAGGTACACGGCCTTGCCTGCGGCGGACACCAGGTTGGCAGGCGTTTGGGTCATGTCAGTACAGCCAGATGTTTTCAATGTCCATAACGGGCATCACCTGGCCGTTATGCGTTATCCGGTAGCGGAGGTCTTCCAGAAGCGGCGCGGGAAGAAGCATATCCGTTACCGCGGCGGCAGGGAAAAGATCCGCTCTGCCGCTGTAGGTCCCCGATGTCAGCATCCGCTCCATCATCCTGTCCAGGAATTTCGGCTTGGGGTATTCGCTGTATGCAACCGCCTTGCTATCGGGGATTTTGGCGAGCCTTCGCGCCGTGCGGATCGCGTCATCCAGGCCGCCCAGGCTGTCGATAAGACCGGCGTTAAGCGCGCCGACTCCGGAAAACACCCGCCCCTGGGCGGATGCCTCTACCTTCTCAAGCTCCATGCCCCGGTTCGCCGCAACCCTGGCGGTGAAATCGGCGTACATCGAGAGAATAAAATCGCGGTAGCGGGCTTCTTCGTCTTCCCGGAGATCGCGCCGGGGAAAAATCACCCCGGTTAAAAGGTCGGCGTGATCCCCCCGCTGAATGGAATCGACGGTGATTCCCAGCTTGTCGTTCATCCCCTTGTCGTAAAACCAACTGCCGATCACGCCGATTGAACCGGTGAGCGTTACCGGGGAAGCGGTGATGTGGCTGGCGCTCATGCTTGCCCAGTAGCCGCCCGATGCGGCAACGGCGCCCATGGACACCACCACCGGTACGCGCCTTTTGGCGGCCTTTACCGCTTCGGCAACATAGTCGGCGGCTTCGGCGCTTCCCCCGCTCGAGTTGATCCGCAGCACAATTGCCTTTACACGGCCCTTTTCGGAAACTTCCCGAATTGTCTTTGCCAGAGTCCACGCGGCGATTCCCTGCTCCATGTCGGTAACGCCGCTGGCGTATATAACGGCGATTACCGGCGGCCTTTGCAGCCAGTGTGCCTTTGTCGGCTTGTACGAGGTTATGCTGCCGGTAAGGCTTGAGTCGGAGTCGCCGTAAAGGGCAAAGCTCACCGCTTTATCGCCGCCGGAAATTTCCTTTGCGGCTTCGATTACCGCCGTCTTTCTGCCGATGCGGTCTACAAGGCCGCGTTCCATGGCCATTTTTGCCGGGAACATAAATCCGTCGTTTATCAATGAGTCAAATTCTTCGGCGGTCAGCGATCGCGCGCCGGTTACCGCATCGCGGGCAATGGCTATAATGTCGTCTAACACTTCGCCGTACTGCCTGCGATCCGCCTCAGAGATTGAATCCCGGGTAAACGTCTCGTTGGCAGACTTGTATTCCAGATAGCGAAGTTCGCGCACCCCTATTCCCAGCTTTTCAAGGCTGTGCAGAACGTAGGCTCGACCCCAGGCGTAGCCCATCATCGTCAGGATTCCCAAATCGTCCATGACAATGGTATCCGCCACGGTCGCAAGGCAATATGTATCCAGGTTGGCGTTGCTTATGTAAGCGCATATTTTTTTTCCACGGGCCTTGAATTGCGTCAGGGCGTTCCGCAGTTCCCATAGGGTATCCGTGCCCGCCCGGTATGATGAAACGTTCAGGATGATTCCGCCGATCCTGTTGTCATTGCCCGCCCGCTCTATCACCCTGAATAGTTCCAGATTCGGTCTGGGCTTGACGGAGCTGATCATGCTGCGCGTCGTCTGATTGTTCAGGTTCAGTTCGAGAAACATATTTTGTGCAAACAGCGGCATCATTTTCGGCGCAGCCATCAGCAGACACACTCCGATAATACGGATTTTTCCATTGAGTCTCATCCTTTCTTTTTTCCTTTTTCAGATTTTGTATTTTTCGCTGCGGGTTTGGTTTTTGCCGCATCGGCTTTTGTTTTCGGCGTTTCTGTTTTCGTTTTCGCCGCTGCGGGTTTTGCTTTTGATGCCGCTGGTTTTGTTTTTTCAGCGGAGGTTTTCGCTTTCGGCTCGGCAGCTTTCTTTTTTGCCGCTGCGGGTTTCGCTTTCGGTGCCACAGGTTTTGGCTTTGCCGCTTCCGTTTTCGCTTTCGCCGCAGGCTTCGTTTTCGGCGTTTCTGCTTTCGTTTTTGCCGCTGCGGGTTTTTCTGGCTTTGCCTTCGCTGCGGGCTTCGTTTTCGGCGTTTCTGTTTTCGCTTTTGCCGCTGCGGGTTTCGCTTTCGGTGCCACAGGTTTCTCCTTTGGCTCGGCGGGCAATTCTTCACCGGCAAGCAGGCATATCAGGTGGTCCAGCCGGTAACCGGAAGCCGCTTCCGCTTTTTCAATCGCTTCGCAAACTTCGCCGATATACCCTGCCCGATCAAGCCATGCCATCTTTGAAGAAAAAGCCGAGTCGTTTTCAAGAACGAGGAACAGCTTTCCGTAGAACATGGCGTTTTCAAAGGCTTCTTTGTTAAACCAGGTAACATCGTTGAATACATTGATTCCGATGATGCGGCGGAATTCGTCGAGCAGGCAGTTTTCGTCAAATAACGCCGCAGCGAATTGTTCGGCGTTGAATGAACGTTCACTGTTCTCTATTCCCTGTTCATTGTTCCCCGTTCTTCCCAGGACGAGACGGCTTATTTCGGCAAGCCGCCATGCGATGTCGTTTGACGCGCCGAAAACGCCGTACTGTTCGCGGAGCTTGCGATCCAGGCCCCAGTGGTCAAAGGCTAAATTTTCTGCAGCGGCGCCCGTGCTGCCGAAGCTGCCGCTGCCGGTGAGGGGGCGCAGGATGGCAAGCAGGCCGTAGCCCAAAGCGGCGGCGCAGACAAGCTGGCTTTCTCCCAGTTGTCCGGCAAGTTCCTTTAACAACCGCTCTGCGGGGTTTTTTCCCGAGGTTCCGGCATATTTAGCTAGGCCGATCAGTCGTTCGAGGTAGTTTTTGAATTCCTCCCATAGCTGTCCGTCCCCGATCCCCGATCCCTGATCACTAACCGCTTCCTGTTGCCACGCATCAAATTTCCCGTCCGCTCCGCCGATGAAGTGCCGTACTGTCGTGAAATAGGTCATCGCCTGTTCTTTGATCGATTCGATGAATGCTGCCGGGGTCTTTGAAACTGCCGCCTTCGTTGAAGGCGTTGGCTTTTTCCCTGACGCGCCGGTATTAAAGAAGCCATGAAGCTGGCTGACGATCTCTGGCTTGAGGATCTTGGCGAACCGGTAGTACAGATCGCCCAGATAGATGTCCATGATCGCCGAGTGGGGATCGTTCACCCCGCGTCCCTGCAAATCGTGGTGCAGCCGCGCCCAGCGGCCTTTTTCGTCGTCCTCAATTTCGTGTATGTCGATAAAAACCTGCGCTTCGTATCCCTTTAGCGCGACAAAGAAACCGTTTTCGCATATCGCCTTTGAGGAACGTATGAACCACAGGTCGGAATGTTGGTCCCTGAATAATGTAAACCAGGTGTCGCCGTTATGCAGGGCAAGCGCCGTATGCAGGCTGTCGCGGCGTTTGCTGCCGTCGATCTGCGGTATTGCCGGATCGCTTATATTGATCCATCCGGCGGTTTCGTAATACGAGTTGTTGAAAAAGATCAGCGCCCGTTCTTCGTTGCCGTGAATGTTTGCGCGGTTGGTATAGGCGAAAACATTTTCGTTGACCGTGCCCCCCTCGGTGTATACGTCGTAGAGCCTGAACTCGCTGGAGCCGGAAAACAGCGCCCGCCGTTTCATCAGGGGGAAAATTTCACGCTCATGCCGGTCTACCAGGTAGCCGTCCGGCTCCTCGTCGCGGTAGGCGCGGCGGTATTCCATGCCGTACTTTTCCTCAAAGCCC
>Ga0082212_10002763_pt1 | contig 25271 bp, 20 predicted proteins | sample TergutNt197P3_FD_71548 | JGI IMG/M metagenome (GOLD analysis project Ga0082212, IMG submission 71548) | Neocapritermes taracua P3 segment gut microbial communities from Petit-Saut dam, French Guiana - Nt197 P3 | ecosystem: Host-associated > Arthropoda: Insects > Digestive system > Gut ...
GAAATTGTTCATGTTATTTTATTGCACCTCTCTTTATTATTTTTCTTATATAATAACATAAAAATCAAATTAAAACAATAAAATAAATATTAATTTTTATGAAATTCAGGAGGGATTTATTATGCTGAGTGTATCACCGACAAAAGATTATTTTCTGAAAGACGGCAAAAAAATCTTTATACTTGCCGATACCGTATGGACCGCGCTGTATAATCCGACGGAAACAGAGTGGGATTATTATCTCGAATACAGGCGTATGCAAAATTTCAACGCCATACAGTTATCAATCCTGCATCAATGGGACGGAGGAACCCCCGACAGCGGCATTTATCCGTTCGCTTTAAAACAAAACGGGAGCTTCGATTTTTATAAGTTAAACGACAAATATTTCACAAGAGCGAAAAAAATGCTCGCAAAAGCAGTTGATATGGGCTTTATCCCTATGCTTGTAATACTGCACGCAAGCTATACGGCGAATACATGGGCTGTCAGAAACAGGCCGGAATTTGTCATGCCGCTTGAAATAGTTGAAAAATATTCTGAATACGCCGCGGATTTATTTAAAGATTTGAACCCGATTTATATAGTGGCGGGAGATACAGATTTAAACGACGAAACGACGCGCAAATATTTTCACACGGCTTTAAACGCCGTAAAGAAAGCAGACCCGGCGGGGCTTACGTGTTTTCACCTGACGCCCGACACAAAACTGCCGGACGAGTTTATATTTTCGCCGCTGCTCGATTTTTATATTTTACAGCCGGGACACAGGGGCGACAAAACCTGCCTTGCATACGAGATGACGCAGGAATACTATAAAAGCCCCGTGAAACGTCCGATTCTGAACGGCGAATTTTACTATGAGGGTCACAGCCATACGCAGGAGCTTTACGGCAGGTACAGTGAGTTTGACCAAAGGCGGGCAATGTGGCAGAGCGTGCTTTCGGGCAGTAAATCGGGTATAGGCTACGGAGCGCAGGGACTGTGGGGTTGGTACAGGCGCGGCAAAGAGTTCGCCAACATAAGTTACGGCGGGACGGCGTTTTCATGGCAGACCGCTTTGAATTTCAAAGGCGCGTGGGAAGGTTCTTTTGTAAAATATATATTTGAGCAGTACGATATGTTTGATATTGAACCCTGCGATATTATACAAAACGGGCATGAACTACAGCGAAAAGAAATACGCGCGGCAAAATCCCCGGACGACAAAAAAATAGTCATATACATGCCGTATAGCGAAAACATAACCGTATCGTGCGACTTGTCGGGCTATGATTTTATAATGATAAACATGAGCGAAAAACATTTCGCGAAACCCAATATAACATGCGGAGCGGATAAATCTGTTATCAGTATGCCCGATTTTAACTCAGACGTTTTGTTTATCGGGGTAAAATAACATGGATTTTAGCGGTAATTATAAAACGGCGTATAATTTCAACGTAAATTCTTTTAATATCAGAGCCGAATATTATAAACAGGATATAAACGAGATTTTTATCCCGTTAGCACGGCGGCTCGACGATATGAGGCAAAACGCCGAACGCAGGATTATAGTTTATTTAGCCGGACCGTGCGGAGCAGGCAAAACAACAATGTCGCTTCTGCTCGAATCTTTGATTCACGCAAATACAGGCAGTTCCGCGCAGGCTGTAAGCATAGACGGGTTTCATTATAACAGCCAATATCTTAACAGCAATTATATATACAAAGACGGCAATAAAATATTAATGCGCGACGTAAAAGGCAGCGCGGAAACATATGATTTTGAAAAACTGCGCGATAAAATATCAGCTTTAAAACACGGCGATATATACTGGTCGGGTTATGACAGGATTATTCACGACGTCGTCGGGGACGTTAATTTTATCAACGCGCAAATAATAATCATCGAGGGAAACTGGCTTATGTTGAATGAACCGAACTGGCGTGAGCTTGCACAATTCTGCGACTACAGTATATTCGTCAACGCCGACCGGGAAACGCTTATCAGCCGATTGACTGAGCGAAAAATAAGAGGCGGATTAAACGAACAGGACGCAACAAAGTTTGTTATGCGAAGCGACGCCGAAAATATTAATCGGATATTAAACCATAGGCTGGAGTGCGATTTGGAACTGCAAATGAATCAAGACGGCAGATTTGTCATTACTGCCACTCATACGGGTCGGCGAAATTATTCATGACGACATTGTGGTCTTTCGGGTAATCATACGCAGTCCAAGACTCATAGCTGTTAATTAATTCAACGCAGTCCTCGTCTGATAAAGTCTGCATGAAATTCTTGCATTTATTTATAATATCTTCTGGTTTATTCGGCGCGTTATTAACGGTTTCTTCTAATTTTCGCATGGACGGGAATAAAATTTCGTTTTCGATAAGTATAAGACGGTATAAATTATATATCATGCCGTCGGCTATATGATGACGCATGAATCCCTGCGGGTTGCACGCTTTCCAAAAATAATTATAATACATTCTGAAAGTGCAGTAAAACTTAAATTGCTTAGGTTTGGCTTCGTTTTTTTGAAATACCGGGATTTTAGCCGCCAGTTCCGGCAATCCGGGCTCGTTACAAAAAAGCGTTTGGGCGCATGAAAACATATTACGCATCGGCTCAGAACCGTTTTCGGCGAGTTTAATCATATCTTCGCGGGTCATGTAATGTATGTTGAAATAACCGCCCTCGTAGGTGCATTTGCCGACATATACTTCCTCAAGCCCTTCCCCTGCTTTTTTTCGTTCGCAGGTTTCACGCGGCACAACCGCCACGCCGTCAATATCCGAGTCGGGGCGTTCCGTGCCTGTCGCAACCGAGCCAATCAAAAATAACGCTTTGATTTCATTATTATTTTTGTAATGCGTTATCATGTTTTCAATAGATTCTTCATGATGTTTATATTTCATATATTTCTCCCTTGATTTTATAAACTAAACTAATTTAATATGATATATTATAACATGAATTTACATATAAATCAATGATATTAAGTTACTTTAATTTGAAAATATCTTTTTCAAAAAAGTAACCAATGCTTGACAAAATACGTTATGTGTGTTATAATATAAATAATAGACTTGTCCTAAAACCTCGGAATATAAATGTAGGGCGTGACGACCCGGCACGCCGCGAATTTGATTACATATTGGTTTTTGCCGGCGGCACGTCAGGGGCGCCGTGCCCTACATGGCATTACAAGACGCATATAATAAATTATAACACGCAGAGGGAGGTAAAAAGTAATGGAATTATACGCAAGGCTTAAATCTTTACGTGAGAATAACAAGCTGACTAAAACAGAATTATGCAAAAGATTAAACGTGATATACACAACTTACAACAACTGGGAAACGAACGCAAGCAAGCCGCAGATACCGGATTTGTGCATGCTCGCCGATTTCTATAACGTATCTGTGGATTATCTTGTAGGGCATAAAATAAAAGAAATCCCCGCAACTGAAATACAGATGTTGTTGCAGAAATATAATAAATTATCAGACAAAGAACGCCGCCTCGTAAATATATTCATAGACAGCATAAATATAATAAACGGCGAAAACGAACTGCCCGACTTGAATACTCTAATATCTTCCGGGCATATGACCCGGAAAATACCGTTGTTCAGTCAGTCCGCGTCCGCAGGGATAGGAGTATATCTTCTCGACAACACCGATACTGAAATGCTGAGTATATTAGATATACCCGAATATAACCGGGCAGACATGGCAATAAAAATAAACGGTGACAGCATGACCCCGGAGTACAACGACGGCGACATTGTTCTTGTAAGCCAGCAGCCCTCGGTCGATATAGGGGACACGGGGATATTTATATATAACGGCGAGGGATATATAAAACGCCTCGAAAAAGACGGTCTTGTGTCGCTGAATCCGAAATACGCGACAATAAAAATCAGCGAATCCGGCTCGTTCAAAACCGTCGGCAAAGTGTTATGCGTTATTTAAAATATATAATAAAAATTATAAATTAATTAATTTTGGAGGGAAATTTTATGGATTTACTGAACTGCTCCGATAAGGCTTTCAACCGTTACGGATTTGAAGTCATTGGCTATGATTTCACGGGTCTGATTGACGCGCTGAACGAAACTAATTGCCCCAAAGATTCTGTGACGTACAAAGCCGAGCATGACGCTTTACAGAATCAAGCCGTTTGCGCGAAACTTCAAAGCAATCTGTTCGGCGGGCTTCCGATACAGCTTGGTTATTGCAACGGGCATAACTTAAAACTTAACTGCCTTGAATATCACCGCGGGAGTGAACTGATTGTTGCGGGAACGCCGTTAGTTTTACTGCTCGCCGATTTGCGCGACGTAGAAAACGGCAGTCTTGACACATCAAAAGTAGAAGCGTTTTATATTCCTAAGGGCGGCGCGTTTTTGACGTACGAGACTACTTTGCATTATGCGCCGTGTACCATGGCGAAAGAATGCGACCATTTCAGGTCGGTTATCGGGCTGATAAAAGGCACGAACGTCGGGAAACCCGAAATTGATTCGGTAAACGACGGGGATAAAAAACTGTGGGCAACTAATAAATGGCTTTTGGCACATCCCGACACAAACGAAGCCAAACACGGAGCTTATATTGGTTTGACCGGGGAAAACATAACGCTATGAATAAGATAAACGCCCCCAGTCGGCTACACCGACAGCCCCCTCAAAGAGGGAGCCTTTAAATTAAGGTTTAAAGCCTCCCTCAGCGACGAAGTCGCGGTTAGAGGGGGGTGTCACGAAGTGACGGGGGGAGTTGTTTTTTATACAATTTTTTACTGCATCGCTTTACTCAGCACTTTAAACATAAAATCAGAGAATAATTTTTTTGCCCATTTTTATTTTATTCCCCCCTTTAAATATGTTTTAAGCGTTACCATAACTTCTTCGAAATCGAGAGGCTTGCCTACATGTCCGTTCATTCCGGACTCAAGGCAGCGTTCTATATCTTCCCGGAAAACGTTTGCAGTCATTGCTACGATAGGGATATTTTTCGCGGATTCGGTATTAATCGAACGTATAAGTCTTGTCGCTTCATAGCCGTCCATTTCAGGCATCTGTATATCCATAAATATCATATCGTATTTGCCGGGGCTTGAATTTCTGAACATTTCAACAGCCTGCAAACCGTTTTCGGCGCATTCTATTATTAAATTCGTAGGCTCAAGCAAAGCTATGACTATCTCCCGGTTTACTTCTACATCTTCGGCAAGCAAAATAGTACACCCCGTAAAATCTTCGGTTTTTTCTTCTTCCGACGTTTCTTTTTTATCAGGTTTTACGGCAGGCACAGACGATATGCATTCGTTGATAATATCCACGATAGAAGACTTGAACAATGGCTTTGGCAGAAATTTTTCGACCCCGTTAGCCCGTGCGTCGTCTTCTATGATACTCCAGTCAACCGACGAGAATATTATAACGATAGACTGCCTGTCGGTATTTGTTTTTTCTTTGATATGCTTTGCAAGCTCAGTCCCGTTTATACCGGGGAGTTTCCAGTCGATAAAATAAATATCGTATTTTTTATTGCCGGATTCTAAAATTTCGATGGCTTCCTCGCCGCTTTCCGCGACTGTGCATGAAATGCCCAAATGCTCTGATAAAGTCATGAAAAAGTCGCGTATTTCCGGTTCGTCGTCAACGGCGAATATACGTATATTGCTCCAGTCTACCCCTTCGGCGAGCAGACGCCTGCGTTCTTTCGAGCCCCGTTTCAAAACGGCGGTAAATATAAATTTCGAGCCTTTCCCGATTTCAGATTCGACCCTGATTTCACCGCTCATCAACTCGACTATGCGCCTCGATATGACAAGCCCCAAACCCGTTCCGCCGAATTTACGCGACGTTCCGGCTTCTGCCTGCTCAAAAGCGTGAAATAATCTTTCTTTCTGCTCTTCGTTTATCCCGATGCCCGTGTCCGTTACGCTGATTTGCACCAGACACATTTCGTTATTTTCGGATATAAGATTCGCGTCGAGATATATCGTCCCATCTTCCGGGGTAAACTTGACCGCGTTGGACAAAAGATTCGTTATGACCTGCGCAAGCCTCTGGTCGTCGCCGATAAGCTTGCGCGGGATTTTATCGTCTATGTTCACGTAAAATTTCTGGCGGCGTTCGTCAACTCTGAAATTAATAAAATTCACGACGTTTTGCAGCATTTTTTCAAAATTAAAATTAGTCGGGGACAGTTCCAGTTTATTCGCCTCTATCTTGGACATATCCAGAATATCGTTGATAACGCCCAGCAAATGCTTTGACGCGTCGTCTATTTTATTAAACGAATAGTCTTTCTTTTCGACGGTCTGGGCAGATTTGCCTATTGCCGTCATGCCTATTATGGCGTTCATAGGCGTACGCATTTCATGCGACATATTCGACAGAAAATCGCCTTTCGCCCTGCTTGCCTGCAACGCCTGTTCCAATGCGGCGGTGCGCCCGCGCTCCATAATGTCCCTTGCGACGGCATTGGCTATCGCGCTGGAAACCATGCTGACAAGTTGCGCGTCGCTTTCGTTCCAGCGACGTATATTCTCACATTCTTCAACGCTTATTATGCCCCATAAATCCCCCTCGACATATATAGGAGCCCATATAAAAGACTTGATACGCGCTTTTTCGTGAATTATTTTGAATTTCCCGCCGTCATGTTCTAGAGTGTTGTCGCAGTATATAGCTGTAACATCGTCGTTTCCACGCTGATAACGGGGAAATATTTCTTTAACCACGCGGCTTAGCCCTGTTTTTGATTTGTCCGGCATATTTTTTGGTCCGGAAGCCCATATATATTCGGGGCGGCTTATTTCGGAATCTTTTTCGAACACAATGGCAAGCACGCGCGACACGTTCAAAAATTTCCCCATTTGAGCAAGCGAGGATTTTATTAAATTTCCCGTGGGTTCTTTCGATATAAAGCTTTTTGAGATTTTCGACATAAGCTGCTGCTGCTCTAATCTTTCGCTGAGTTGCAGGGTACTCTCGTTGCGTTCTATAGCGTTTGCCAGTAAAAGACTGCCGGATTTGAGTATTGCCGCCTCGCGCTCAGAGCAAAGCTTTTCGTTTTGCCTGTTTTCAAAAGAGACAAAGCCCCAGTATTTGCCCTGAAAAAATACCGGGAACGACATAATCGCTTTCACGCCGCAGGCTGACAGTTTTTCGTAAATAAAAGGTGGGAAATTTTCTTCGCTGACAATATCCGCCACGTATAACCGCTCCCCAAGCATTTTATCGTCCCAGTCCGGCATACGCGGGATAATATTTGAGCCTGCAGATTCCTCAAACGTTTTCTGGTTTTCGGAATCCGGGGAAATCCAGCCGTATTTTATCATATACGCCCGTTCCCCGTCATGTTCTGTCTCGCGCCATATATAGATGCAGTCAATATCAAGGCATACTGCCATTTTTTCCATGCTCCGGGTAAGAACGTCCTCGAACGTGTCCGGTTCGGCAGTCAAAAGCATAGTCGCCGCTTCGTTCACTAAAGTAAGAAGCAGTTCGTTGTGCAGGATTTCTTCTTTGGCTTTATCAGTCTTGCGTTTTTCCCTCAGATAAACGTTGTTCTGGAACACGATAACAAACCCTATAAAGAACCCTGTGACGAATATAGACTGCATATTGTCGATAAAACGCTGCATGTCTGTTAAACCGCCGCGAGGCAGAACGTCCCAGCCGAACAGTAATGTTAAAATATAGCATATAATAACGGCGGCTGAGGCAAGCAAAAGCGCGCCGATTCTGATTATTCCCCTGAGCAAAAGAAAATCGAGCAGAATGACAAGGGCGAAATACGCCGCCATGCCGGAAGCCGGCCCTCCGTTTGTAAAAAAGAGTATAGGCCAGAAAATAAGGCTTATTATATATAGCATGACGGCCGTTATGGGCATAGCTATTTTTTCGTGTCTGACAGATACATAAAACAGGCCGGATAAGGCGGCGAGCATTACAAACATCGTCGAGATTGTGATAAAAGGCACGCCCGCGATAATTCTTGCGATAAGGGCGACAATAGCCGAAATCGCGCCGAGAAAACATGTGAAGTTAAGGACGCGGGTTTCAAACGGCATTTCGTCGGATATAAAAAATTTATTGATATATTGTCTGATTTTTTTCATAATATATTTAAACTACCTCGATATTTTAATGCTTTTGTATCTTTATTTAATTTTTACAGCAGCGGCAGTACATGTTTAGATTATCTTTATTCGTGATATGAGATTATATACATAAATTATATATTGAAACGTTGAATAAGTCAAGAAAAATTTTTGCGTTAATTTATAAATTTTCTCTTGACAAACCGGTAAATATATGATATACTACAATCGGCGATTTGGGAAATCGCCGAGGCGGATATGGCGAACGGAGAAAATGCAGGGCGGAAGCGGAACGAAATTGCTTCCGCCCTGTTGTTTTTTTTATTACGGTATGATACAATAATAATATAAAAAAACAGGGAGAAAATTATGGATAATATGGATAAAAATATTATGGGTTACGAAACGGTCAGTCTGGACGACGATAAAAACGCTCTTGTGATAATAAACCAGACGAAACTGCCGGGTGAAATCGAGATATTGTCGCTGACCGAACAAAAAGACATATGGAACGCGATATATCTTTTGCAGGTGCGCGGAGCTCCGGCAATCGGGGTAGCGGCGGCAATCGGGATATATCTCGCGGCAAAATCAATAAATACCGAAAATTCCGGTGAATTTTACGAAAAATTCAAAACGGCGAAAGATTATCTCGCTTCATCGCGCCCCACAGCCGTAAATTTATTCTGGGCTCTTGACAGAATGGAAAAAGTCGTTCTCGATAATCAAAAACTGCCGGTTGCGCAAATCAAAAAATTATTACATGACGAAGCGGTTAATATAAAAGAAGAAGACATACGCGTATGCAGGGCGATAGGGGAATACGGGCTGAGCCTGATAAAAGACGGCGACGGAATATTGACGCATTGTAACGCCGGACAGCTTGCCACAGTCAAATACGGGACTGCTCTCGCCCCGGTTCATCTGGGGCATGAAAAAGGCTATAAATTCAAAGTGTTCACAGACGAGACGCGTCCGTTATTGCAGGGGGCGAGGCTTTCTGCGTTTGAGTTATATTCAAACGGCATTGACACGACTGTGATTTGCGATAACATGGCTTCGCAGGTGATGAAAAACGGCTGGATTAACGCGATATTCGTTGGGTGCGACAGGGTTGCGGCAAACGGCGACTGCTGCAATAAAATCGGAACGTCGGGAGTTGCGATACTCGCGAAATATTACAATATTCCGTTTTATGTCTGCGCCCCGACTTCGACTATTGACATGAATATACAAAAAGGCGAAGATATTCCGATAGAAGAACGTCCGGTGCATGAAGTCACGGAGATGTGGTATAAAACCCGCATGGCTCCTGAGGGGGTGAACGTATATAATCCGGCGTTTGATTTTGCCGACAACGGGCTTATAACCGCGATTATAACAGAATACGGCATAGCCAGACCGCCATATACAGAAAGTTTACAAGAAATATTCAGGGAGAAAAATAAAAAATGATAGTAGTAACATACGGAAAAGATATTGTTAAAAATACTTACGATACTTTAAAAGCGTCGGATATTGATTTGTACTTGCAAAAAGATTTTAATGTGTCGATAAAACCGAATCTTGTCGTGCCGAGCCCCGCAATCACCGGGGCGACTACGCATCCTGAAGTTATTGAGGGGATAATATTGTTTCTTAAAGATTTCGGCGTGACAAAAATAAAAATCATCGAGAGTTCATGGGTCGGAGACAGCACAAAACGCGCCTATAAAAACTGCGGCTATGAAGAACTGACAAAAAAATATAATATCTCGTTGATTGATTTAAAATCTGACAGTTGCACTTCTCTCAGATACGGCAAATATGAAAATAATGAAGATTATGAAATAGATATATGCGACGAGGCTCTGAACACGGATTTTTTGATTAACGTCCCCGTATTAAAAGCGCATTGCCAGACAAAATTCACCTGCTGCATGAAAAATCTGAAAGGCTGTATACCGGACAGCGAAAAAAGAAACTTTCACGTGTTAGGGCTTCACAAGCCTATTGCCGCGCTTAACATGCTTATAAAAACCGGGTATTGCGTAGTTGACGGGATATGCGGCGATTTATCTTTTGAGGAGGGTGGCAATCCTGTTAAATCCGACAGGATAATCGCCGGACAAAATCCGTTGCTTGTCGATTCTTACTGCGCTGAACTTATAGGTTATCATCCCGATGAAATAGGTTATTTGGCTTACGGGAAAAAAATAGGCGTGGGTGAATATTTTTCGGAAAAAATAAAAATCGTCGAGTTAAACCCCGAAAATAAACCCACGCATGATATAAGAAATAACCGTACGGCGGAAAAATACGAAAAATATATTCATGAAAATTCGGCATGTTCGGCGTGTTATTCGTCTCTGATATACGCATTGCACAGGCTCGGCGGCAAAGTTAACGAAACAGAAAAAATACATATCGGGCAGGGATTCAAAAATAAAAGCGGCGAAGGGATTGGGATTGGAAACTGCGCCAAAGGATTTACAAAATGCGTGACCGGATGCCCGCCCAAAGCGACGGATATTATCGACGTTTTGAAATAAATAATAATTATTATAGAGGGATTAAATTATGTACACAGTATCGGTTAAATTAACTTTTTATATATCGTACTCAAACTCGCTCAAAGACAAACGTCAAGTCTGCCGAAGTCTTATAGACAAAGCGCGGCAAAAATTTAACGCGTCTGTTGCCGAAGTCGATACGCAGGACTTGCACCAAATACTGACAGTCGGCGTAGCCGTAGTGTCCGGCGATAAAAGCCACGCTCAGCAGTCAATAGACGAAATAATAAGATTCATGGACAATAATTCAAACGCCGAATTGACAAAAGTAGAAGAAATATAAAAAAATTATACATAAAAATAAAAAAAAGGAGCGGTTATATGAACATGAAAAGAGATTACAACGGCATATACGAAAACGAAAATCTTTCGTATATAAATTTCCCGCTTGGCGGCTTAGGCGCGGGCAATTACTGCATATCGGGGACAGGAATGTTAAACAGTTTTTCTCTGAGAAATTCGCCGAATATATTTTATAATCCAAATATATTCGCGGCAGTTTCGGTCAAATCAAAGGGAGAGCAAATCGCGAAAATTTTAGAGGGGCAAATACCCAAATACGAGATTTACAAAACAAGCCCGTACCCGCCGTTTCAGGGACCCGGAGTAGGGTGGAGCGGCAAAAATTACGGACTGCCAAGATTCAAGTCAAACGATTTCAAATCAAGATTCCCGTTTGCCGGCATAAATTTGTCAGACGATGATATTCCGTTAGATGTTTCTATAAACGCGTGGAGCCCGTTTATTCCGGGAGATTCGTATAATTCTTCGCTTCCCGTTGCAACCGTCGAATATAATTTTAAGAATAACACAAAAGAAACAGTCGAAGCCGTATATTATTTCTGTTCGTTTAATCTCATGAAAACGAACGACAAATCCAAGAATTATGTCAAAGCCGAAAAAGACGGGTTTATCCTCGGACAAGACGAAATCGAAACCGAACCATGGCAAAAAGGCGAGTTTTACGCTTTTGTCAAAGACGAAGAACAAATAAATATCAACGCAAAATGGTTCAGGGGCGGCTGGTATGATTCTCTTACTATGTTATGGAACGATATACTGAAAGGCGAATATAGTTCCGGGTCAAACGAAGAAAACAACAGCCCCGGAGGATATATCGCAGTCCCGTTCACTCTTAAAAGCGGAGAAAGCAAAACGATAAAAATAAACACATGCTGGTATGTCGGGGAGACAAATTTAAGATTAGGTCCGACGCTTGAAAACGACGACATACCCGGCAATCATAAACCGTGGTACAGCGGACAGTTTGACGATATTTTCGCAGTCGGCGAATATTATAAAAATAATCTCTGCATGTTAAAAGAAGAAACGCAAAAATTCTCAGATTGTTTTTACGATTCGACTTTGCCGGACGAAGCAATAGAAGCAATAGGCGCGAATTTGTCTATATTAAAATCGCCGACGGTAATGCGTCAGGTTGACGGCAGATTATGGTGCTGGGAGGGCTGTCTTGACGAAGAGGGGAGCTGCATGGGTTCATGCACTCACGTCTGGAATTATACTCAGGCAATCGCGCATTTATTCCCCGACCTTGAACGCAGTCTGAGAGAGACAGAATTTTTCGTATCGCAGGACGATAAAGGTCATCAGACATTCAGGACTTCTTTGCCCATAAGAAAAACAGAGCATAATTTTCACGCCGCGTCAGACGGTCAGCTTGGCGGTATCATGAAAGTTTTCAGGGAATGGAAAATAAGCGGCGACGACAACTGGCTCAAAAGCATATGGGGAAAAGTAAAAGAAAGCTTGAATTATTGCATAGATACATGGGATAAAAAACGCGAGGGAGTTTTAAGAGAGCCTCATCATAATACATATGATATAGAATTCTGGGGCGCGGACGGCATGTGTTCGTCGTTTTATCTCGGAGCGTTGAAAGCCGCGTTTATTATGGGCGAAGCATTGGGAGAATACTGCCATATATATATAGATTTATATGAAAAAGGCAGGATATATTTAGAGAATGAGTTATATAACGGCGAATATTTCATACAGAAACCCGAATGGAAAACCCTTGAAGCTAAACTTAATTTAGACCGCGAAACCCCCGAAGCGAGAGAACTGTGCGAAATCGAAGGACCAAAATATCAGTACGGTGTAGGTTGTATATCGGACGGGGTTCTTGGAGCGTGGATAGCTGAGGCCTGCGGGGTGGGGGAGATATTAGACCCCGAAAAAGTCAAGAGCCATTTGCTGAGCGTTTATAAATATAATCTCAAAAAAGATTTATCCAATCATTCAAACCCGCAAAGACCGGGTTACGCGTTAGGGGGCGAGGGCGGTCTGTTGTTGTGCAGTTGGCCTCACGGCGGAAAGCCGTCGCTGCCGTTTGTGTACAGCGACGAAGTCTGGACGGGTATAGAATATCAGGTAGCGAATCATTTAATCATGTGCGGCTGTATAAAAGAAGGGCTTGATATAGTCCGGACATGCCGCGACAGATACGACGGGACTGTAAGAAACCCGTACTGCGAATACGAATGCGGGCATTATTACGCGAGAGCGTTGGCGTCATACGGATTATTGCAGGCGTTATCGGGAGCGGGTTACGATATACCGTTTATTGACTACGTGAAAGGCAAGATTAAAACAGAAAACATAACATAGCAGTTTAAGTCAAGAAAAATACTCCGGTTTATTATAAAATAATTGCGGGAGGTGAGAAAACGATGAGTTCGGAAGCAGTTACACAAATGCAGACGTATATAAAAGCGCATCTGCAAGAACCCATAACATCAAGCAGTTTGGCAAAATCGGTCGGGTATTCGCAATTTCACGCGGCAAGGTTATTCAAAGAGGAAACAGGCCTGTCCCCTTTCGAGTATATACGCCGTGAACGGCTGATTCAATCCGCCCGCGCTTTGCGAAGCTGTAAAACAAAACCAAAAGTGCTTGACATAGCTCTTGATTTTGTGTTTGACAGCCATGAGGGATTCACAAGAGCGTTTTCAAACGCATTTGGGATAACCCCGAAAAAATACGCGGATTATCCGAAACCTGACGGTTGGCTTATCCCGTGTCGTTATCTCGACCGCCACAAATTAAAATCAAATTCAAATTTAAAACCGGAGGAATGTATCAATATGGAAAAAGAAACAAAAACAGCGGTTATTTTTACGCAAATCATGGAAAGACCGAAACGAAAACTTATTTTAAAAAGAGCGAAAACAGCGACGCATTATTTTGAGTACTGCGAGGAATTCGGTTGCAGCGAATTACACGGCGGAGATAGCAATACGATAGCTCCGTGGGATATTCTCTGCGATATTAAAGAGGCGTTGTATGAACCTGTCGGCGTATGGCTGCCGGATAATATGCGTCCGGAGGGGACGGGCATTTATGCGCACGGCGTTGAAGTTCCCGCCGACTTTTCGGGAGAAATACCGGACGGATTTAATGTAATCGAACTCGAAGCGTGTAAAATGCTTGTGTTTCAGGGCGAACCTTACGACGATGAATATTATCAGGACGCTGTCGGCGCATGTATGGAACGAATCGAAAAATATAACCCCGAAGTTTACGGCTATCAATACGCCGACGAGCTTGCGCCGAAAATGCAGCTCGCGCCTATGGGCTGGCGCGGTTATATTGAAATGCGCCCCGTGAGGGAAATACGTTAAAAACATAATAAAAAAATGGCGGGATTTATTCCCCGCCTTTTTTGCATATATGCTTTAATACTATTCACTTATTTTAAACTGCGAGATAAACTCTTCCATATCGTTCGCCGTTTTCAAAAGTTGTTCACTTGACGTTTGAGTTGAATCCGCGCTCTGCCGTATTACGACGACTTCTTCGTTTATCATCTGGATACTTCTCGAAATATCGACAAGCCCCGTGACTATTTCTTTTGTGGCTCTGTTTATTTCGCCCAGATTAACCGAGGCATGCTCGGAGTTCATTGCTATTTCCTGCGACCCTGCGACAAGTTCTGCGGTTGAACGCGCTATCTCGTTGACTCCGTTTGTAGAATCGTTCACGGCTCTCGTAACTGAAAGCGCGTTTTCAGAAATTCTGTTTATCTCGTTGGTTATTTCATGGAGCTTGCGGGCTGCTGCTGCTGAATCGTCGGCTATCTGGTCGCTGCGTTTGCTCTGCTGCGTTATTTCCTGCGTGAACGAGTTCATAAATTCGGTCATGCCGTTGATTATCCCGGCTATTTCAGATACGGCGAGTACGGCTTCAGGCATATTTTTCTGCATATTTTCTATCTGTTCGGCGATTTCCCCCGTAGCTTCAGCGGTCTGTTTGGCAAGTTCTTTGACTTCGTTTGCCACTATCATAAAACCTTTGCCCGCTTCTCCCGCGCCTGCGGCTTCTATTGCGGCGTTTAGGGCAAGCATATTCGTCTGGTCGGCAATATCGCTGATTATACTCACGATTTTGCTTATCTGCCTGCTCGCGGTTTCAAGCCTCTGGATTATCAGGTTGGTGTTTTTGGCTTTTTCGTCGGCGTCAGACATCTTGCTTCTGGCAGTCTCGCTGTGGTCGCTTACCAGTAAAATCGACTTGTTTATTTCTTCGACGCTTTTAGCCACGTTGGTAAAAGTATTTGAAACCTGCGTGACCGAACCGGACGCGTTTGAAATACTGTTCTGGATACTATCGACAAGGGTGTTTGACTGCTGTACTCTTGTGCTTGTTTCTTCTGCCGCGATTGCAACCGTGCTTATAGTCGAATTTATTTCTTCTATCGACGAGGCGACGGCTGATATATGCGAACTTGCGGTCGAAAGCGAATTAGCCGACTGCGTCATTCCGGCGGAAAACTCTTCGGCTGACGCGCTTACGGTCGAAGTATTTTCGTTGAGCTTTTTGCTGTTGTCTGCAACGTTTGACGATATTAAAAGCATGTTCTGGGACGATTCCCGTATATTAACGGCGGTTTTTTTCAGATTTGCGACGCTCATGTCGTTATATTCGATAAGCGCGTTGCACGCTTTGAAAAGCGTCCCGACTTCCGCCCCGTAATCCGAAGGCAGCCTTACGGTAAAATCCCCGTTTGCGGCAGTAGTCATGACTTCAGCCAGCCCGGTCATAGGCTTGAGTATGCCCGCCGGGAAGAAAACCGACAAAAGCACCCCGGTTATAACGGCGATAAAAATAAACGATAAAACGAACACTATAAGACGCCGCCCCGTTTTTATAATACTGTCTGTTTTTGTGTCTATCAGGTAAGCGCACCTGCCCTCTACCTGTGTCAGCGCGCTTATTATATCGTTTGCTTTGGGAATGATATAATATTTAAAATGATACACAGCCCCGGCTGTATCGTCGTCCCGCAGATAATCCAATATTATTTTGGCGTAGTAGTGGATAGTTTTATGCGATTCCAGAATTTCGTCGAGTACGAATGCGATAGTTTCGTCTTCGTTTATTTTATGGGCATTTTCGTTTGCCAGCCATTGTCCGAAAAGGCAGGTGTTCGGGTCTAAAGACCCGTGAAACTCCGAGCCTAAAAAAACGGATTCTGTCAGTTCCTGCACCCACACGGAATGGGCGTTTAACGTGTCCGTCAGGTCTTTGGCTTCGGCTTGGAGTTTTTTCAAATCGTTGGATTCCCGCGTGATTGCGCTTATCGAAAACAGCCCGGTTATCCCCAAAGCCAGCCCGATACCAGTCATAAGCAGAAAAGCAAAAAGAAATTTAGTGCGAATCCTCATAAATATATAACGCCCCTCGTTTTTACATCTTTTATCAATTATTTACTTAATCTATAATCATTTAAGTCAGATATATTATATATTAATATTTTCTGATTGTCAAATATAATTGTTATAATTATCAAAATATTTTTCTGTTATTTCTGCTATTTTTATTATCTCTGTTCCCATTACTCCCACTCAATAGATTATGGCGGTCTATAATTGGCGTAATATCGGAATTTTATAGCTATTATAAGTGAAATGTAGGTAAAATTGTAGTACAAATTTATTTTTATCTGTGATTTTACGACCAAAAAAATCGTTTTATAATATATATTATTCGAGTAAACAATGAATCTTTTTTCATGTGATGGTAGCACCCCAAGCAAAAACAATATGTTGAAATTTGTAAATACACGGGGCGTATGCTATTTGTATTGTGTGTTAATTTTCAATATTTGTTATATCAGATGTATCAAAAATAATTTGTTCTTCATCATTTATAAAAGCAAGTTTAAACCCTAAACAATTTGCGACTTGTATTAATTCTTCTGTATAAAAACCGCCTCTATAAAGTTTTGTGTCAAGCGTTCTTTTACTAATTCCCATTAAATCGGCAATCTCTTGTTGAGTTTTGCCGCTTTTTTTTATTATATCTTTTATTTTTTCATTGGCTGTCATTTATAATCACCTCTTGCTTTTCATATTATCATAAAAAGATAAAAAAGTCAATAAAATACTTCAAAAAGACGCAAAGTTTACAATTTGTTCATTGATATTTGCGTCAAATTGAAGTATACTATATACAGTACAATAAATCAAACAAACCATATTAACAAAGAGAGGTAAAGAAAAATGAAACTTACAACAACAAACTACGCCGCAATACGGAATACCATTTTACGAAATGTGATGGTACGACGTACACGGAAAGATATTACAGAATTTTATTTTGATGATTTGGAAAAACAAGGACTTTCTTTTCCGAAAGTGGGTACGCCAGAAAAAATCATATATTTTTTTGATGATATAACTGACGAAGTATTTACTCAGACAATGCAAACGATAAAAGCGTTAAAATACGCCCGTTATACGCCTTTAATATATCTAAAAGACCAATCAAAAGTAAAAACTATGCTTATTGCTCAAAAAAATATGAGTGGATTTATGAAATCAATTCTTGTAAAAAGATTGGAAAGTATTTTTTTTGCCTTTAAGAATACTCTCCGCCGATTTATTATTTCTTATGAGCAATTTATTGATATGTATAATAATGGCGAAATTTTTATCAGTAAAAAAGTTGATGTTTATGACTTGCTTGATAGTGGCGATGACGAAAAATTAATGCGGCTTATCGAAGAGGGGATAATACATAATTATAAATCTAATGAATTTGAAAATGAATATATTGAATTTCTTGAAAAAGATTTATCTATGCTTAAAAAATTACAAAATTCTTGGAATGAAATAACAAACGACCCTAAATTAGACGAATTTATAAAAGAACTTAAAACAAATAAAAATATTAAGAATCAAAAAATAATTATTTTCACAGAATCCAAAGAAACTGCACTCTATTTAGGCGAAAATTTAGAAAATATATATGGCGAAAAAGTAGTCGTATTTAGCGGAGAAAGCTCTAACGCTTTAAAAAAAGCGATTGAAGACAGTTTTAATCCTAAAAATATTAATAAAAATAACGATAAGTACGATATTTTAATAACAACTGATGTATTGGCAGAAGGTATTAATCTACACCGTTCAGGTGTGGTTATAAATTATGATTTACCCTGGAACCCTACAAGAATAATGCAACGTGTGGGACGTATCAACCGTGTCGGTACAGAACATTCCCACATATTTATGTATATAACTTCCTCCCGACTTCGCAAACCAGTAAATATCTTTCTCTTGAAGATAAAATTATTGAAAAACTACAGATTTTTCATGATACATTGGGAGAGGATATTAAATATCTCAGCGAAGAGGAAGAAATTAATTCCCATAAATTATATAACGATTTAAACATTGATTTAGATGAAGAAGAGGGAATAACTCCCGAACTTGCGTATCTTTCTATAATACGAAAAATCCGAGATGAACAAACCGATTTATTTACAAAAATAAAATCATTACCTAAAAAGTTAAAAGTGGGAAAACAGAGTGGAAAAATTTTAAATTATGCGACAGTAACATTTTTAAGAAAAGGATATTTTAAAACATTTTATAAATCAGACGAAAAAACGACAGAGGGAATGACATTCTTAAACGCAATAGATTTAATCAAATGCGAACCCGATGAACCAAAAATAAACATAAATGAGCGATATTTTACGCACCTTGAAAAAAATAAAATAGCTTTTGATTATAAGTTATCAGAGGAAGAAGAAGTAAATTTCGAGAATGTTAAAATTTACGGCAACGATGCTAAAATGATTACTATTATTAAGGCGATAATAAAATGCCCGAAACTTACTACTGAACAGGATAATAATCTTAAAGTTATGTTGGAATTATGGCAAAACGGAGTTATATCTGAAGCAATCACCAAAGAAATCCTTCGTGATATAAAAAATATAATAGACCCTTTGCAGGCATATTTTGAGATATATGACCGCATACCAGAACATTATTTTTACGGGCGTAATAATAAAAAAGATAAATCAGACGGCAAAAAAGAAGTTATTTTATCATGCTATTTAGAAAATAAAAAATAAAAAAGGGTGAATATATATGGAAGAACGTAAAAAATATTATGTCTGTACCACTTATTTTAATATGCCTGATTCAAAATGTAACGGAAAAAAAGTAATAGAGGAAGAAACGTATGATAATTATGAAACAGCAGTAAGCGTTGCTCGTCAAGGATATAGTAAACAAAAAATACGTAGCGTATTAGACGAAAATTATAATGAATTAACGTCGTTTTATCTTGTATAAAATATTTAATTTTTCGCTTTTAAATTCTTTGAAAAAAGAGAGGTTGCAAAAAATGGATATAAAACGTCAAATTTTAGAAGATACTTTTAAAAACAAATTTTCGATTGAAAATATGATTAAATTTTCACGGGAATTTTTAAAAGATGTAAAAATAATTTATCGTGATGAAAATAATTTAATTCCTAAAGAATATAGCCGTACTATTATTTCATACAGTCATATTGCCATATATACCGCAGGTAAAGATACTCTTGATGTTTTTGCCGTAAAACTTCGTAGTGATAAAAGCGTTGAACGTGCAAGAAGTATGCAGAGAAGTTTTATATCAAAACTTTTAAGTAATGCAAATCACGATGCGGCACTTGTCGCATTTTACACGGATAACGATAACCGATGGCGGTTATCATTTGTACGGCTTGATTATGAATTTGCATCAGGTCGGGCAAAATTGAGCTTGCCACCTGCTAAACGGTATTCGTATCTTGTAGGTGAAAAAGAGCCGTGTCACACGGCGTTATCACAATTATACCCTATTTTTGAGTATGATAATTTTAATCCGACGCTTGATAAAATTGAAGAGGCTTTCAGCGTTGAAAAAGTCACCAAAGAATTTTTTGAAAAATACCGTGAAAAATATCATGATTTAAAAGATTGTTTGGATAACGACCCCGCTTTCAAAGATGAATCCATAAAACACGAATTCACAAGTGAACAATTCGCTAAAAAATTAATGGGACAACTCGTATTTCTGTATTTTCTACAAAAGAAAGGATGGCTCGGCGTACCCGTTATTCCGCATACTATAGACGAAAAAAATTATGATTCCGCTTATTATTCAAATAATGCGTGTAAAAAATTAATTCCGTTAATTTTTAAAAAGACTGCAACAGACGAATATAGAATACAAGCAGGCGTTCTTAAAAATATGAGCGATGACGACGCAGATATAATCGCAGGCTGTTTTCACCCCGATAATAATACAATTAATGTAAAATACAGAGGGGAGCGGTGGGGGTAATGGAACTAAGACATTTATTAGAGATTTATTTGAAAGACGAGGAGATAAGAACTTTTTCAATGAATTTTTAGTGCCGTTATTTTACGAGGCGTTAAATATTAAACGTGGTAAGAATGATTATTATAAACGATTTAATTGTAAAATTCCGTTTTTAAACGGAGGTTTATTTGATTCTCTTTATGATTGGAAACATACACATTTTAATATACCAAATGAATTGTTTTCAAATAATACGCAAAAAGGGGAAAGGGAATCAAACGGTATATTAGATATATTCGACAGATATAATTTTACCATGAATGAAGACGAGCCGCTGGAGCGTGAGGTTGCGGTTGACCCTGAAATGTTAGGTAAAATATTTGAAAATCTGCTTGACAGCAAAGACAGAAAATCAAAAGGTGCTTTTTATACTCCACGTGAAATCGTTCATTATATGTGTCAGGAAAGCCTTATAAATTATCTTGTAAATAAAACCAATGTGCCGTATGACGATATGAAATCGTTTATTTTAGACGGCGAATTTATGAAAGACGAAGATTTTAATAATCGCAGTCAACTCAGACTTCCACAAACAGTATTTAATAATCTTCGTGAAATTGACAAGGCTCTTGAAGATATACGAGTGGCAGACCCTGCCGTTGGTTCGGGAGCTTTCCCGCTCGGTATGCTTTCCGAAATCGTAAAAGCGAGAAATATTATTACATATTATTACGCTTATCAAACGGATAAAAATTATGAATGGGCGAGGCTTTTTGAACAGCGAAATCTTTATGATTTAAAACGCAAAACAATACAAAAATGTATATTCGGCGTAGATATAGAGGCTTCTGCGGTAGATATTGCAAAATTGCGTTTATGGCTTTCTCTTGTTGTCGATGAAGATTTAGAGCCTACATACGAAGAAGTACACACTTATCAAATAACAAGGCAAAGAGACCCTCAGCCGCTTCCAAATCTTGACTATAATATCATGTGCGGCAACAGTCTTATAGACGAATTTGAGGGAATAAAACTTTTCGATGATAATTTGGTTGGGAAGAGCGAATATGACACTTCAGGCATACAATATAATTTTCAGTTTGATTTATTTTCTGATAGCATGGAAATTTATCTTGACGATTTACAACGTGAACAGGAACGTCTTTTCGGGGAACAGAATTATGATACCAAACGCGAAATAAAAAAGAATATTGATGATATAATTGACAAAGTTATACGTGCTAAATTAGAGCGTGACGATAATACTGACGGACTTGTGAAATATGAAGAAATTCGCAAACAAAAAACAAAGCCATACTTTTTATGGAAACTTGAATTTGCAAAAGTTTTCCGAGAAAATGGCGGATTTGATATTGTGATTGCTAATCCGCCGTATATAAAAGAATATACGAATTCAATAATTTTTCAAAAATTAAAAAACAATAAATATTATCAAGGGAAAATGGATTTTTGGTATTTTTTTGCTTGTATTGGTATAGATTTGCTACAATCGAATGGTATTCAAGCATTTATCGCTCCAAACAATTGGATTACAAATGCAGGGGCATCTAAATTAAGGAATAAAGTATTAACAGAAACGGAAATTAAATATTTTGTAGATTTTGGCAATTATAAGGTATTTCAAACGGCATCTATTCAAACGATGGTTTATATATTACAAAAAAAGACAAAATTAAATAATGATTATAGTTTTAATTATTTGTTATTAAAACATGATAATATTTCGTTGTACCAACTTAATACTTTTTTGTACTCAAATAATAAATCGGAATATTATAACAAAAAGATATTATCAATTGACCCATATAAATTTATTGATAAATATATTGTTTTTAATGATAATATCACATCTAATATTATAAATAAAATAAAATCTATAATATCAAAGTATCTTGATAAGTCAGAAATAGCACAAGGAATCGTCGCCCCGCAAGAAAATTTAAATAAATCCAATCAAGAAATTTTAGGAAATGGTTATGTAATTGGAGAAGGTATTTTTGTTTTATCGAATCAAGAAGTTCAAAATTTAAAAATTCCCGAAAATGAAATAAAAATTTTTAAACCTTTTTTTACTACCGAAGAATTAAGCCGTTATATTGCAAATACAAAATCAAGATACCAACTAATTTACGCTCAATCAGATATTAACGATATTATTTTAAAATATCCGACAATAAAAAGACATCTTGATAGATTTTCCGATATAATGACTTCCGACAACAAGCCTTATGGATTACATAGAGCAAGAGATGAAAAATTTTTTATTGGCGAAAAGATAATTGCTGCTCGAAAATGTTTAAGACCGACTTTTACTTATTCTGACTTTAATACTTATGTTTCACAGACGTTTAATATTATAAAAAGTAAAAATTTTAATTTGAAATATCTTATAGGAATATTAAATAGTCGATTGATTGAATATTGGTTACGTAATATGGGTAAAATGCAAGGAAACAATTTTCAAATAGATAAGGAACCGTTGATTAATATTCCGATTGCTATTCCCTCAATAAATGATGAACGTAAGATAATTGTTGTCATAAATAAAATTTTCGCAATCAAACAATCTGACTCCACCTCCGATATATCTGTACTTGAAGCAGAAATTGACCGCATAGTGTACGAACTTTACGGTTTAACCGATGAAGAAATAAAAATTGTGGAAGAATCTATATAAGCATAGATATTTATTCACCGAATTTACAATTTTCACCAAGCCACAATAATTTTTGACCTTGACTATAATTTCGGGCGGGGTCTTTCATAAATATTGACGAGCAGTTATAAATATCATTATTTTTTATGGTAAACAGAAAAAAATATTCGCTATCTTCAATTTTAAATTCCAAGACATATTCGGCTTTTATAGCAGTATAAAAAGAATACCATTTTGGGTTATAGCTGTAAAGTTTAATACTCTCAAAATTAGCGTCTAATTTACTCAATGCCAATAAGCGTGGTTCTATCATAGTAAAATAGTTTTCGCTTTTTTGCAAATGCTCTAAAGTGATTTTGCCATTTATTACTGCGTCTATTATTTTATTTCGGGCTGTTTGGTATATCTTAACATCGTTTAAATATTGAAAACCTGCAAGATGATGAAAGTCTGCTTCTTCAAATATGATTTTGATTTCTTCTTGTATTTCTTGTTTTTTTGTCTTGTTTTTCTTCGTGTATGTATAATAAACAGAAGTGTTTAATAACGATTTCCACGCTTGCGCTGATTTTAATAATATATCCATTAAATTTATTTTCCTTGTAAATTTTAGGGGCTGTCGTAAAACAGCCCCAATTTGAGTATTTTCTTTCGGTTTATAACCTATTCAAGTTTTGGTTATTACACAACCATTGACAAGCTCCATAAAAAACTGCAATCTTGAAACAGCCTTTTACTTCAACGCTGAGCAGATAAAATATCTACCGAATATTATTATATATGATATATATAAATTTGTCAAGCACTTTTTTAAATTATTTTGTATCTATTAAATTTAATAATTTGAATATTTTTATTCCGACAATATCAAGTATCAACCTATATTTATCTGTTTCTTCGTGGGTAATATTATATGTCGAATCCATTATGTATGAAAATAAATTTTTCAAATCTTTTATATATTTTTCCTGCATATTTTACCTCTACCCTGTCAAATCTGATAGGGTTATTTTAATTTTGTTATTTTGTTCGAGTGCGGATGCCGCACCTGTTTTTATAATTTTATATAAACCCTGCATAAATCCATAAGAAATTGATTTTTTTATCAATAGAATTGGATTTATATATTTTCTTCTCATTTTGCCTAAGCAAATTGGTTATTTTGGGAATTTAATCAATTTTGTGTATTGTGTTTTAGTCCATTTTTAGCCCAAATATATACAGCAAAATATATAAAATTATATATTTTTGTATGTAAATAATAAAGTAATATAATATTTTGATTTACTGCAATTTTACTATGTAATGTTAAATGCTTAGTGAGATATTTTTTATTGGCTATATATAGATTTTATAAATATCCCCGAATTTTTTTAATATTATATATTTAAATTAATGTTAATAAAAATTATTTTTCAATAATATTTTATTATTATTTATTCCATTAATATAGAGTAGATGTCCCAAATATAATGAATTATATATATTTGCGTGGATTTATGCGGTGTTCAAAATAAATTGCTATTCCAATAAACGAATAATATTTTAACAATATGTTACTAATTATACGATTTCATGAAATGACTATTCTAAAAATTTTCCTAATATTTGAGCTTCTTTATAATCAACTTCATTTCCTGCGTAATATAATCTGGGATTAATAAATAATCTCCAATTATCAATGCCTCCGCTATTTACCACCATTCCTACCGCTCTGCTCCCATTTGTAAACTTGCATTTTAAAAATATTTCTTTTAATCTTGACGAGTTGCTTCTGTTATATTTTAACAAATCACATATTTCGCCAATCGTCAGACATTCTATAGTATTTAGATTATCCTCGAATATTTGTTTACATACACAATTATATTTTTTATGAACATAGGGAAGTAACAGAAATATATAACCTAAATATTTGTGACTTGGTATTTTACAATTATTATATAAATTTCGTATTCCTTCATAATATAGTCTCACAGTACGATTGTTGTTTTTTTCTCTGTCGAATTTGCCTTTGTAACAAAAATTTTTATTTAGATATAAATTATCTTCTTTGCATATTAAATAATCTTTTTGTATCATTTCATTATAAAAGTTGTAAAAATGCGAAGAGTTTAATTTCAATAATTTTTTCAAATTGTTTTTTTTAATTGCAGTTCCATTTTCATATCGTAATTTATTATCATTATAATTTATATATGTAGATAAGAACATTAATCTTGTTACGTCCGAAGGCGATATATCTATATTTTTCATTTTTAAAGCATTCCTTAAAATCCATGAAAATCCTCCGAATTTTTCATATTCTTTTCTTTTTTGTTGACGTTCG
>Ga0082212_10002764_pt1 | contig 25271 bp, 19 predicted proteins | sample TergutNt197P3_FD_71548 | JGI IMG/M metagenome (GOLD analysis project Ga0082212, IMG submission 71548) | Neocapritermes taracua P3 segment gut microbial communities from Petit-Saut dam, French Guiana - Nt197 P3 | ecosystem: Host-associated > Arthropoda: Insects > Digestive system > Gut ...
AATGTCCAGCCTTGGAAAAATCCTGTTGTACCATTCTTCCCCGGGAGATGCAGGAAGAAATTCCTTAAGGAGCGCTTCTATTCTTTCGGCCACTGCGATATACTCTTTGTCCATACCTAGATAATATCATGGCGCACTACGAAAAACCAGATTTCTGGACAATAAAAGCACAAAAAGAAGGCTACCCTGCCCGGTCGGTTTACAAGCTTAAAGAGATTGATGAAAAATTCAATTTTTTTAAAACCAATGCGCCAGCCATTCGGGTTCTTGACCTTGGGGCAGCGCCTGGAAGCTGGAGCCTTTACATACTGCGCCGCTACCGGAAAGACGGCCAGCGTCCCGGCGCTGTCGTAGTGGCTGCGGATCTCCAGCCCTTACTGGTAAATATGTCAGACAATAATGATTTTTTCTTCTTCCAGGGTGATTTTACCACAAGCCCGGTTCACGAAATATTAATCAACCGTGGGCCATATAATGCGGTTATCAGCGATGCAGCGCCGCCTACAACCGGCAACCGGACAGTGGACACCCAGCGATCCCTTTTACTGGCAGAAGAGGCTTTTTCCTTTGCCGAAAACTGCCTTGTTTCCGGCGGCAACCTGGCGGTAAAAGTATTCCAGGGGGCGGATACAGATACCCTGTTAAAGCGCATTCGGGAAAGTTTTACCAGTGCAAAAACTTTTAAACCCGCCGCCTGCCGCAGCAATTCCTTCGAGACATACCTTTTGGGGTTTGGGAAAAAATTGTAGACTTACTTTATGCTTAACCGCCTGTTCTGCATTTGTTTTTGCTGTGCGTTCTTTGCCGCAGCCTGCGCCGACAACCCGCACATCAATGCCGCATCCCAGGCAGACAGAGCACGGGAAATATCTGTCCCGGCAGAACACATTGTCTTTATCGGCTTTGACGGCTGGGGGGGCGCCTATGTTAAAAAAGCGGACATGCCCACAGTAAAACGGATGATAGCCGGCGGCGCTTCCAGCATGGATATGCGTTGTGTTAATCCCAGCATCAGCTGGCCAAACTGGTCTACCCTGTTTTGCGGAACAGCCCCGGAACAGCGCAGCGGAGAAACCGATAACAATGTTACAGCAACTATGGATTTTCCGACAATTTTTACCCAGGTAAAAAACAGAAACCGGACGACGATCTTTTTTCACGAATGGAACGCTCTCCGGTTTGTCTGCACGGATCGCGAAGCGGAAAAAATTTCGATTAAATCCGATATTGAATCAGCCCAAAAAGCAGCACATTACATTATAGAAAACAAGCCTGCATTTACTGCCATAGCATTTAATGAGCCAGACAGCGCCGGCCATAAGAACCGCTGGGGTTCAAAGGCATATTATGCCAAGCTTGCCGAACTTGACAACTTGGTCGCCATTATCGAACAAGGCGTAAAAGATGCGGGGATATACGACAGCACCGTATTCGTGCTCTCTGCGGATCACGGGGGGGACTACCTTTGGGCACATGGATTTAATCTTAAAAAACACCGGCAAATTCCCATAATCTTTTACGGCAGGGGAATAAAAAGCGGTTATTCCATCCCCTCCCCGCTTTCAATCTGCGACATTGCCCCAACCATGGCGGCAATCATGGCCCTTGATACACCGCCTGCATGGACAGGGCGTCCGCTGGGGGAAATATTTAAGTAAAGCTATTTTAAAAATCTATACCCTGCCCCCCATACGGTTTGCAGGTGAACAGGCTCGGAAGGGTTTTTTTCTATTTTTTCCCGCAGGCGGTTGATATGTACCGCAACGGTTTTTAGATCGCCGTATGTATCTTCCCCCCAAATCCTGTCGTAAATTAACTCTTTGCTGAACACCATTTCCGGATTTGAGGCAAAAAAATACAGCAGCTCGTATTCTTTTTGGGTAAGGGTTATTTCAGTTTCATCCACAAGAACCGTGTGAGTGCCCGTGTTTATCCTAAGCCAGCCAATATCAATCTCTCCGCTTGCCGGCATTTGCGTGGCGGAATTCCGGGTCAGCCGCTCGTACCGGGCGATGTGCGATTTTACCCGGGCGACAAGCTCGGTTGGGGAAAAAGGTTTTACGATATAGTCATCAGCCCCGAACCCCAGCCCCCGTATTTTTTCGTTGTCTTCCATACGGGCGGTAACCATAAGAATCGGTATGTCGATTTTGTCCCGAATCTCGCGGCAAATTGCCATACCGTCTTTTCCGGGAAGCATCAGATCCATGATGATAAGCGCATAATCTCCCGACAGGGCTTGTTTCTGTCCCTGTAAACCGTCATGGTGTATATCAACATCAAAACCGTTAATTTCCAGAAAGTCTTTTTCTATGGCGGCAATTTCCCTGTCGTCTTCTATGATTAGTATTTTTGATTTTTTGTCGGGCATTATGTATTCTCCCCTTGCTGCAACGGCAGCCGGATTACGACAACAAGGCCGCCTGAGGGAGGCAGTTCGGCATGTATGCTGCCGCCCATGCGCTCGATAATTTTTACGCTTATGGCAAGCCCCAGGCCGGAACCCAATTTGCTTCGCGACGGATCGGTACGGTAGAAAACGTCGAACAATTTCGGCAGCATATCCGACTGCACACCGGGACCGTTATCGGCGAAGCGCAGCAGCACATTGCTATTAACTGTCGCGGCGCTTATTTCCATCTGCCCACGTTCCAGTGTTTTGTATTTTACGCTGTTTTCCAGAATATTGATTATCACATTCCGCAGCATAAGCACATCGGCATTCACAAAAGCATTCTTCGGCATTTCGGCAAATTGTATATCCAGGCCGCGGGAAGCATATTCAGCAAGAGAGTCTTCTATCATGTCGGTAACGGCACGGGTAATGTCCACGCGCCGCATGGTAAGCGGGAACTCGTCCATGTCGAGTTTGGAAAAAAGAAACAACTGTTCAATGATATGTTCCATATCCGCAGCTTTGTTTTTAATAATGCCAAGATACTTTTCCTGCATTTCCGGCGTGGCTGCGACCCCTGTTTCAATCCCCTCGATATACCCTTTTATTGATGTCAGCGGCGTGCGGAGGTCGTGGGATATTCCGGCAATCAGCTCCCTTCTGCTTGCCTCGTCTTTTTTTTGCTGGGCGGTAGACGTTTCCAGTTTTGCCGCCATTTCGTTAAAAGCATCGCAGATGGGGCGGAACTCATCGTTGTTTTGATAATCAATGCGGTACGCAAAATTACTGTCCTGTATTTGGCGCACCCCTTCGCTAAGCGGTTCCAAAGGTTTTACAATGCGTTTTGTCATACGGTGGGTAAAAAAATTGTTCAGTAAACTAACAAGTATGATAAATGCCAAAAACGCAACCCACATCAATATACGCATATCGCTGCTGTAAGAATCGCGGAGATTTGCCATTGCCTGCGGGTCAGGCCTTCCCGGGCCAAATATAAAAAATGCCATTATACGGCCGGTAAGTCCGAATGTCGTAAAAGCAATAAAAATAATGCGGATATTGGAAAAAAAGAGCCTGCGTTTTATTGTCATGTTTTTATGATACATACACTACACCTCCCGGGCAATGCTCTGTGCCGCAGCTTTGTTATGAAACAACGAATATAACACCGGTATAAAGAAAAGGGTGATAAGCGTTGCCGAAGCAAGGCCGCCGAACACTACCAGGCCGATGGGGGAGGTAATCCTGGACGACGAGCCGGGGAAAAATGCCATGGGTGCAAGCCCCAGCATGGTTGTCAGCGAGGTCATCAGTACCGGGCGGAAGCGGCTGGCACCGGCTTTAATGCAGGCTTCGACCGTGTTCATGCCGCTGCGAACTAGGTTATTGGTATAATCGACAAGGAGTATGCCGTTGTTTACCACAACGCCGATAAGCATCACAATGCCAATCATGGTAAATGCGCTTAATGGCTGTCCGGTAAAAAGGTGAATCAGTACAACGCCTATTAACAGAAGCGGTATGGTGCAGAAATTAATAAACGGATCGCGGAACGACTCGTATTGCGCCGCCATAACGCCGAAGACAAGGAGGAGGGCAAGAATAATCACCATGAAAAATGTTTTAACCATTCCCCCTGTGCTCTCCGACGCTCCGGCAAATGCTGCGGTTATCCCTTCTTCGTTAAGGAGTGCTTTGATTTTTGCTTCGGTATCTTTTACCGAATAACCATCTTTTACACCGGCAGTAACATGAATGGTGCGGGTCTGGGTTTCGCGGTTAATGCTTACCGGCCCCTGGGTTTTTTCGAAGCTTGCAAAATTGGAAACCGGAAAGAGCGTCCCCCGCGATGAGCGGACAAAAATGCGCCCCAGATCGGGGAGCTCGTAGCGATCCGCTTTATCAAGCAGCAGGACAACATTGTACTCGGTTCCGCTTTGCCGGAATGTGGTGGCGGTAACGCCGTTCATTGATGCGGCAATCTCGGCGGCAATGGAAGCAACATTCAGCCCCATATTGTAGGCGCGTTCACGGTCGATGTTTATATTAACCTGGGGCAGCCCCTCGCTAATGTCAACGGCAATGTCCTCTGCTTCCGGCACATTGTTTTCCAGTATACGTTTTACTGTTTCTGCGGTGTCAAAACCTTCGCCAAGATCGTTAAAACGAAGCACGATGTCAATATCGGAACCGCCCATCATGGCGCCAAGGCCGGAAGATCCAAAATTAAAGACGGCATTGGGAAAATTCGTAAAATGGGGGCGGAGTTTTTGTTTTACTGTTTCTTCTGTGTCCGCCGCCGGGTTTTCCAGATCCAGCACAATCGTTATACTCGCGGTGTTATTCCCTGTGCTGCTTACACCACGTCCGCTTCCGATTGCGCCGACATTGGTAATAATATTTTTAATGCCGTAAATTTCTGCAATAGAAAATTCCTGCATTTCCAGCGCAATGGCCATTGTATCGTCATACCGTGTCCCCACCGGCATTGTGATATTTACGGTAACCGTATCGCTGTTCATCTTCGGCATCATGGTTATGTCCATTTTTCCCAGCGCAAACACAGAACCAAGAAAGGCGCACACGACCAGAAGAACCGTCGCCAGCCTGTGCCGCATCGCTTTGGAAAGAAGCTTCCGGTAGGCGTTTGTAAGTGCGGCAATGCCGTTCGCAATACCGGCGTCAATTTTTTTGATAACGGGATTACGCAGGGGTTTTTGCAGGCGGCTGTGAACGGGCAGCCATTTGCTTGCCAATACCGGCACCAGGAAAATGGCAATGCAGAGGCTGGACGCAATGGAAATGACAATGGTAAAAACCATGTCCTGAATAAGAATGCCTACTATCTCAAGCTGATTTTTAAAAAGGATGATAGGAAGGAAGACACACAGGGTGGTAAGCGTGCCGGAGATGATCGACGACATTACCTCCTCACCTGCAAGTATGGCGGCCAATGTCGGCTTCTCACCCTTTTCGCGGTAAGCGGTTATGCTTTCAATAACAACAATTGAACAGTCAACAATCATGCCAAGCCCAAGGATAAGACCGGCAAGGGTCATCATGTTAACCGATATATGTGCAATGCTCATTACCAGCAGGGTTACAACAAACGAAAACGGTATTGCAAAGCCTACGATAATTGAACTGTTTATATTCCGTAAAAAAAGAATTAATACTACCATCGCAAGGATAATTCCCGAAATCGCCGAGCTGATCAGTTCATTGATCATTGCCCTGGTTTGTATCGTTGAATCCTGGGTTATTTCCAGGTTTACATTGTGGGGGAGCGTTTGGCTAAGCTGCTCGAAGACTTTGTATACCTCGTCGGCAACTTTTACGGTATTTGCCCCCGACTGTTTAATAATAGAGATGTAAACACCCGGCTCACCGTTTACATACACGGCGGAACGCTCATCCTGAAAATCAAAACTAACTTCGCCAATATCGTGCAGGCGAATGTCTGCAAGAACAACGGTATTGGCAATCTCGGCAAGGCTTGAATATTCGCCCGATGTCTTTATCGAATATTCAACAAGCCCATCTTCTATAAAACCCGCGCCAAGCTCCATGTTTTGCGCGCCAAGGGTGCGGGAAATTTCGTTAATCGTTATGTCATAAGCCTCCAGGCGGTTTTGAGACAGGGCGACGCGGACTATTTTGTCCTGACCGCCTTCGACAGAAGTAGATGCCACGCCCTCGATCTGTTTAAAGTGATCTTCCAGTTGATTCTTTGCAATGGCGCGGAGGTCATTTTGCGTAAGGCCGCTTCCGGGGGTTCCCCGGACGGCAATTCGCATAATCGGCTGGTCTTCCGGCCGGAACTGCATAATCATCGGCGAGACGGCATTGTCCGGCAGCGCATTGGTTACCCGGTCTATGTTTTCCCGCACGCGGTTGATCTTTGCGTCCATGTCCGTACCAAAATCAAACCGTAGTCTGATAATGCTTGCCTGCGCACGGGACATCGACGTCATTTCCTGTATGCCGCCGGTATTGGCAACCGCAGCTTCCAGGACGGCTGTTACCGACTTTTCCACGGTTTCAGGGTCGGCCCCCGGATAGGTTGTTACAACAACAAGAAAGGGCATTTCAATTTCCGGGTACATTTCTACCGCAATATTCGAAAGCAGAAACATACCGGTAATTGCCGCCAGGGCAAATACCACCAGCCACAGTACAGGGCGCTTAACAACCGCTTTTGCTATGCTCATAACTTATTTTCCTTTCAAAAATTTATCGAATAAGAGTTCTCACAGAGGCACGGAGGCACAGAGAACACAAAGAAGAATATAAGAATCCTTAATCTCTGTGCTTAGTTCGATGCAACTTGAGTGCCGACAACCCGCAGGTGTTCCCCGCCGCTGAGCAATTGCTGTCCCTGAACAATAACCGCCTCACCTTCGCTTAAGCCGGACCTGATTTCCGTCCAGCCCTGAAGGGTAACGCCGCAACTCACTTCCCGCCTTACCGCAACCGGCAGCCCGGCCTCGTCATGGCTGATTACATACACCGTATCAACACCGCGATTCCTGGTAACGGCTTCGGCAGGGATGGTAACGGCATCGGGATACGACCTGGTGTTAATCCTGATACGGGCGAACATCCCGGCATTTATCCTGTCGTCATTGTTATCCAGCCTAAGGTTGATAAGTTTTGTCCGGGAGGCGCTGTCGAGAATGGGCGAAACCTGGGTAATTGCAGCGGAAAATGTTTCACCAGGATAGGCTTGCAGGGAAACCTCGGCCTTTAATCCGGTTTCCAAACCGGCAATTTCCCGTTCCGGTATCCTCGCGCTTATTTCCAGATCGTCGTTAACGGATAGTACCGTAATGCAGGTATTGGGGCTGACTGTTACACCCACGGCAAGGGGTGTCTTGCTTACAATGCCGCTTATCGGTGCATAAACAGGGCATTTCATGTAGACGAGCCCCGGTTTTGACTGATCCACTTCCGCGATAAGATCACCCTTGCGGACATACGCGCCGAGGCTTGTCCTGACAGAAACCAGTTTCCCCGGGACATCGGGAAAAACTTCGGCTTGCTGAGCACTGACAATATCGCCGTTTACGTCAAGGTAAGCGTACAGGGTCTGTTTCTGGACATTTGCAGTTTTTACCGAATAAACAGGGACGTCTTTTGTGTCCGCTTCGGCCTTGTTTTCGGCCCTTGCAAGAATCGCCGGACCAAATAAAAGGCAGCCGGAAATCAATACAAATCCGCCGATCAATGCACCTTTCTTTAACAATGTTGTTTTCATCATAAACTCCTTACATTTTCATTAATTGTTATGAAGAAAATGTAAGAGGAAGGGGTAAACATGGGGTAAACTAAAGGTTAAATTTTGGTAAACTGTATTCATGAACAGACTGGACAAAAGTATCGACTCTCTGCTGGAAACATACGAAACAGACGGCATGGTAAACCATTCGGGCGGCGCTAACCTGCCCAGCAGGGCGAGCATCGAACATATCCTGACAGGGCTGGATGAGCTGATTTTTCCCGGCTTTCGGGAAAATTCGGAACTGGATCATAACAACCTCCGGCTTATAACCGGAGAAAAGGTAAACCGCCTTGCCCGCGAATTAATCAGCGAAATAGAAAAAAGCCTTGCCTTTTCTGTCCGTGCGGGCACCCTGGCATGCGGGCACAGGGGCTGCCATGCCGCTGCAGAACTGCTGGTAGGGAGTTTTTTTGAAGAACTGCCCGCGCTCCGCCGTATTTTGTCCCTTGATATGCAGGCCAACTTCCAGGGCGACCCTGCCGCAAAAAGTTTTGAAGAAGTAATCCTTTCCTATCCCGGCTTTGAGGCAATTACCGTATACCGGCTCTCCCACTATTTCTGGAAAGCCCAGGTTCCGCTTATCCCCCGCATAATGAGCGAACTGGTGCACAGACGCACCGGCATAGACATTCACCCCGGCGCAGAAATTGGCGAATCGTTTTTTATCGATCACGGTACCGGCGTGGTTATCGGCGAAACAACGGTTATCGGCAAAAATGTTAAACTCTATCAGGGCGTTACGCTGGGCGCGCTTTCAGTTAAAAAGGAAGAAGGCAACCGCAAACGCCACCCTACTATAGAAGATGACGTTACCATTTATTCCAACGCTACGATCCTGGGCGGCGAAACAGTAATCGGAAAAGGCAGCGTTATCGGCGGCAATGTGTGGATTACCGAATCGGTGCCGCCGGGCAGTAAAGTTCTGGTAAGCCCTTAATTTTTATTTAATATCCGCGTTGGCGGCTGCTAAATCCCCAAACAGGTCCCGACGGCTGTTGCAGTATCCAGGATAGGATCGTCTGTGGGGACTTTTTTAATTTTTCCCGCTGGGACAGAAAGATCCACGGAATCTATTTCGTTGGCTACCTGGGCGACCATCTTGCCGTATTCACCCCGTGCCAGCATGTCTGCGGCAAAAGTGCCGAACCGGGTGGCAAGTACCCTGTCCGATGCGGTGGGTATTCCTCCCCGCTGGACATAACCAAGGACGGTTGCCCTGGTTTCCATGCCTGTTTCGGCTTCGATTTCCTGTGCTACCCGGTAAGCGATGGAAGGGTATGTTGATTCGGCGCGAAGCTTTTTCCGGTCTTTTTTGTCCATCTTTGCTTCTTCAACCGAAAGCGCCCCTTCGGCGACTACAACAATGGAAAATGTCCTTCCGTTTTTTGTTCTTTCGTTCAGGTGCCGCCCAATGGCTTTTATGTCGTAGGGAATTTCCGGAATAATAATGACGTCCCCGCCCCCGGCAATGCCTGAATACAAACCCAGCCAGCCGGCTTTGCGGCCCATGGTTTCGATTACCATTACACGGTTGTGGCTTTCGGCAGTTGAATGGAGCCGGTCGATGGCATCGGTGCAGACCGCCATGGCGGAATGAAAACCAAAACTCCGCTCGCACCCTTCGATGTCGTTGTCGATGGTTTTAGGAAGCCCCAAAACGTTCAGCCCTTCCTGCGCCAAAAGATAGCCGGTGGTATTTGTCCCGTTCCCCCCCAGCACAACCAGAGCATCGAGTTTATATTTGCGGTAGTTGTCTTTAATTTCCTTAACTTTGTCTTCGCCAATCTCGTTGGATTTAAAAGGTTTTTCCCGGCTCGTTCCCAGAATAGTCCCGCCCCGTGTCAGAATTCCCCAAAAATCTCCAGGGTGCAGGGGCCGGATGTCTCCGTTGATAAGCCCCCGGTAACCGCCGGCAATGCCCAGTATGTTCATATGATACCGGTCATAAGCAGCCCGGCATACACCGCGAATAGCGGCATTCAGCCCCGGGCAGTCCCCGCCGGCAGTAAGAATGCCAAAAGTCCTGGTAACGCTCTTGTCCGAATAACCCATACATGGGATTATAGGATATAATTGTAAAAAACACAACCGGAGGCATAAAAATGTCCAGGCCGACAAATAAAAAAGAGCTGCTGCAATTGGCAGAAATTAATTTAAATAAGCTATTTGATTTAATTGAAGAATTGCCCGAGACAATAAAAAATAAAACATTTAAGAATGATGAATTAAACGACCGGGACAAAACAGTAAGCGATGTGATTTGCCATTTGCATGAGTGGCATTTGATGTTGGCAGCGTGGTACAAGGTTGGAATGTCCGGCAAGAAGCCTGCCATCCCCGCAGAAGGCTATACCTTTCAAACCCTGCCTGCGTTGAATCGTGTAATTTGGGAAAAATATAAAGGGACGGAACTTAAAAAGGCAATAACGCTGCTAAAGAAAAGCTACAAGGAAATGATAGCTCTCATCGAAAAACACACTGATGATGAACTCTTTACCAAGAAAAAATACCAATGGACAGGGACTACATCGCTGGGATCATACTTAATCTCTGCGACATCAAGTCATTATGATTGGGGAATAAAGACAATCAAGCCGCTGAAGAAACTAAAAGGGTAGAATCTTTTATTAAAGGTGTTAGGCATTGTGAAAAGTAATTTTTCTTTTCTGGCAGATAAATATCCAGATCTGGAAAAACTCGGTGTTCTTGCCGAAAGTTATCTGCATTCGGATCCTAACTCCTGTCTGTTTAAATTAGGGGCATTTGCAGAAACCATTGTAAACTATATGTATGAGCTTAACGGTTTACCGCCAATTCTCCATGAAGAAAATACCCTTGCCAATAAAATCAGAAAACTAAAGTACAAAGGAATGATAAATCAAAAAATTGGTAATATTTTGTATACAATCCGGACAAAACGGAATATTGCCGTTCATGAAGGCCTTAACTCAGTAAAGGATTGTAAAACACTTCTAAAAATGGCCCATACCTTATCGGTTTGGTTTATTCAGGCTTATTGTGATACTTCGTTAGATATTACTGATTATAAAGAGCGGGGAGATCGGGCTGCTGATAAACTTAGATTGTCGGAAAGTGAAACCCGCATGCTTATTGATGAACAGCTTCGAAAGGTAGGCTGGGAAGCAGATACAGAGCATTTGCGCTATTCAAAAGGTACCCGCCCGCAAAAAGGAAGAAAAATTGCCATTTCAGAATGGCCAACAGACTCCTCTGTTTGTGAATGGGGTAGTGCGGATTACGTTCTCTTTTGTGATCTCCGGTTAGTTGGTATTATTGAGGCAAAAGCAGCCCATAAAGATGTTTCTTCGGTAATTGATAATCAATGCCGGGATTACAGCAAAGGAATAAAAGCAGAACACTCCCAGTATGTAATTGGCAATTGGGGTACATACAAAGCGCCTTTCCTTTTTGCAACAAACGGTAAACCATACTTAAAGCAGCTTGAGACAAAATCCGGCGTCTGGTTCCGCGATGCCCGGCAGGAATCCAATATCCCAAAAGCTTTACATGGATGGATTAGCCCGCAAGGCCTGTTGGATATGCTGGAAAAAGACATAGTTGCCGCTAACCAGCAGCTCTCCAAAGCATCATTTGACCTGTTTCGTGATCCGGATGGACTTAACCTCCGTCCGTATCAAATCGAGGCCATCGAAAAAGCTGAGGAAGCGATTGTGCAGGGAAAACAAGCCGCTTTAATTGCAATGGCAACAGGTACAGGAAAAACCAGAACCGTAATTGGACTTATATACCGGTTTCTAAAAACCGGACGATTCAAAAGAGTTTTGTTTCTGGTTGACCGTACTGCACTTGGTGAACAGGCACAGGATGTTTTTGAAGAAGTAAAAATTGAGGATCTGCTTCCCCTTGCTAAGATTTATAATATAAAAAACCTGGACGATAAAGAAATCGAAAAGGAAACAAAAATCCATGTTGCTACAGTACAAAGTCTTGTCAGGCGTATTTTTGATAATGATTCCCCTTTCATGCCTTCGGTTACTGATTACGATTTGATTATTGCAGATGAAGCACACCGGGGATATATCCTTGATAAAGAGATAAGTGATGAGGAGTTATTTTACCGAGATCAAGATGATTATATCAGTAAATATCGTTTTGTAATTGAATACTTCGATGCGGTTAAAGTTGCCCTTACTGCCACTCCTGCCATTCACACAACAGATATCTTTGGAAAACCGGTATTTGAATATTCCTACCGTCGTGCTGTTGTCGAAGGTTATCTGGTCGATCATGACGTGCCGCATGAAATACATACAAAATTACGGCTTGAAGGTATTAACTATAAACCGGGGGAGATTGTCGCTATTTATGATCCGGTTACCGGAGAAATTACCAATAGCGATGAACTGAAAGATGAATTAAACTTTGATATTGAAAGTTTTAACCGCCAGGTAATTACAGAAGACTTTAATAAAACTGTTTTACAGGAAATTGCCCGGGGTATTAATCCGGAAGGGGAGGGAAAGACACTTATCTTTGCCGTCGATGATAATCATGCAGACTTAATTGTAAAGATTCTTAAGGAAATATTTGAGCCAAAAGGTGTTCCAAACGATGCCATTATGAAAATTACCGGCAGCATAGGCGGCGGAAACCAGAAAAAAGTGATGGAAGCGATTAAGCGTTTTAAAAATGAGAAATACCCCAATATTGCCGTTACAGTTGATTTAATTACAACCGGAATAGATGTGCCGGAAATTACCGTGCTTGTTTTTATGCGGCGTGTTAAGTCCCGTATACTGTTTGAACAAATGATGGGCCGCGCCACACGCCTTTGCCCCGAAATAAAAAAAACACATTTTGAAATATATGATCCGGTTGGTGTCTATGAATCGCTTGAACCTGTTAATACCATGAAACCTGTTGTGCAGGACGAATCAGCCACTTTTAACGATCTGCTCAATGGGCTTGAATTACTGGAAACCGAACAACACATAAAAAATAATATTGACATGATCATAGCAAAGATTCACCGCAAAAAACGTAATTTGAGTGCGGAAGCATTAGAAAATTTTATTTACCAATGTGATCACCTTGATCCTTCTCAATTTGTTGAAAAAATCAGAGGGATGAGCACAATGGATGCAAAAAAATATATTTTAAATAAAGCAAAATTATTTGACATTCTTGACAAAGGCTATTTATCATCGGAAAGGCCAAGAATAGTATCCGAGAAAGAAGATAAGCTTGTCAGCCATTCACGCGGTTTTGGCCAGGGTAAAACGCCGCAGGATTATCTGGAAGAGTTTGGCAAGTTTATTAAAACCAATGTAAATAAAATTGCTGCATTAAAAGTAGTTTGTACCAGCCCACGCGACCTGACACGGGAAGGCCTTAAAAGCCTTATTATGGAACTCAGCCAGAATGATTTTACCGAACAGCGTTTAAATACAGCCTGGAAAGAGCTGAAAAATGAAGAAATAGCGGCAGATATTATCAGTTATATCCATAGATATGCACTGGGAAAAGCTTTAATCAGCCATGAAGAGCGTATCAAGGCGGCTGTGAGCAAACTCCGGAAGAATCATAACTTTACTAAAATGGAACTTGATTGGCTTAACCGAATCGAAAAAGCGTTAATCTCCGAAACGGTAATTGACCGTGAAATTTTTGAAACTGGTTCGTTTAATACAGAAGGCGGTTTTGAGAGAATCAATAAAATATTCTCGGGCAGTTTGGAGCTATATTTACAGGAATTAAACGGTTTTCTGTATGAAGACAAAGAAAAAACAGCATAAATCTACCGCACTTGACATTTGAATAATAGTCGGGTAAAATAAAATCTAATTTTATATTTAACGGAAGTATATAATGTACATCGAACGGCAGTTAGAGCAGGTGGTTCTGCGGGCAGATAAAATGTTCCCGGTTGTCATGGTTACAGGACCGCGGCAAGTCGGAAAAACGACCATGCTCGAAAAACTTGCTGGGAAACGGCGAAATTATGTATCTCTGGATTCACGAATCAACCGCGAAATGGCTATAAATGAACCTGAACTTTTTCTGCAGCGATTCCCGCCGCCGGTTCTTATTGACGAATTTCAATATGCACAGGAACTGCTGCCTTTCATAAAAATTAATGTAGATAAAAACAAGCGTAACGGCGATTATTGGCTTACAGGTTCCCAGATGTTTCATATGTTAAAAGGTGTAAGTGAGAGTCTTGCCGGCCGGGTAGCTGTTATTCCCATGCAGGGACTTTCAATCAGTGAAATTTTAGGAGTACATAGCGGAGCATTTACCGGGAACCCGTCTGCGTGGCTAAAATTGGCAAAAACACGAAGGCGGGAAAATCTACAAAAGGTTTACAAGCGGATTTTTACCGGGTCTTTTCCGCGGGCATACAGCGGTACTTTTGACAGAGAATTGTTCTTTAGTTCTTATATAGATACTTATTTACAGAGAGACATTAGGAAGCTGACACAGGTGGGGGACGAAATGTCTTTTATCAGGTTTTTGACAGCCTGTGCGGCAAGAACCGGATCTCAGGTAAACTACGCTGAACTCGCAAAAGATGTTGGTATAAGCGCACCTACTGCAAAACAATGGCTATCCATATTGCTGACTTCCGGCATAATTATCCTGGTAGAGCCATATTTTAATAACGCGCTCAAGCGTATTGTTAAATCGCCCAAAATGTATTTTATGGATACCGGCCTGTGCGCTTATTTAACACGATGGGACTCTCCGGAAACATTGGAAGTCTCCGCAATGACAGGGCAGTTTTTTGAAACTTATGCAGTAAGTGAAATAATAAAAAGTTATTATAATTGCGGAAAACGCCCGCATGTATTTTTTTACAGGGACACCGACAAAAAAGAAATCGATTTGATTTTAGAGGAAAACAATACACTCCATCCCTTTGAAATTAAAAAATCCGCCTCGCCGGACAGAAATGTGGTACAGCGTTTTGAAACGCTTCGCAGGACGAAAAAAGAAATAGGTACAGGAGGCGTTATCTGTATGACAGATAATATATATCCTATTGATAAAAATAATTATTATGTGCCGGTATGGCTTATATAAGGATATGACATGAACAATCAGGAAATTGTTGCAAAACTCTGGAACCTATGTAATGTTCTGAGGGATGACGGTATAACCTATCACCAGTATGTTACCGAACTTACCTACATACTTTTTTTAAAGATGACCAAAGAGACCGGTACCGACAAGCAGATTCCCGTTTCGTATCGCTGGGATGTATTTGCAAAGAAACAGGGAATCGAACTCAGACGCTTTTATAACGAACTATTGAGTCATCTTGGAGAAAATTGTACAGGGCGTATCCGTGAGATTTATTCCGGAGCGCGAACCAATATAGATGAACCAAAAAACCTGGAAAAGATCATAGCCAGCATAGACGCACTTGACTGGTATTCCGCCAAAGAAGAAGGCCTTGGTAACCTGTATGAAGGATTACTCGAAAAGAACGCGAACGAAAAGAAATCGGGCGCAGGGCAGTATTTTACACCGCGTGTACTGATTAATGTAATGGTCGAGCTTATTGCACCTAAGATTGGCGATCGCTGCAACGATCCTGCCTGTGGTACTTTTGGTTTTATGATCGCTGCCGATCGTTATTTAAAAAAGAAAACCGATAATTACTTCGACCTGCCGTTGGAACAACAGGTGTTTCAGAAAAAGCAGGCTTTTACCGGATGCGAGCTGGTACACGATACGCACCGCCTGTCCCTTATGAACGCAATGCTGCACGCCATAGAGGGCGAAGTTATGCTGGCCGATACCCTGTCCAATCAGGGCAAGCGGATGAGCAATTTTGATGTTGTACTTACCAACCCGCCGTTCGGCACCAAGAAAGGCGGTGAACGAGCCACCCGCGATGATCTGACCTTTCCGACTTCCAACAAACAGCTTAACTTTCTGCAGCACATTTACCGTAGTCTTAAACGCAACGGTAAAGCCCGCGCTGCCGTGGTTCTGCCTGACAATGTTCTCTTTGCCGACGGGGATGGCGCAAAGATACGCACAGATCTGATGGATAAATGCAAGCTGCATACGGTTTTGCGCCTGCCCACCGGTATTTTCTATGCCCAGGGTGTTAAGACCAACGTCCTGTTTTTTACCCGCGGTACCACTGAAAAGGGGAACACCAAAGAAGTATGGTTTTACGACCTCCGAACCAATATGCCCAGCTTTGGAAAAACCTCTCCGCTTAAAAGAGAACATTTTAACGCATTCGTAAAAGCGTATACCGCAAAGGACAGAGCAGCAGTAAAAGATGAACGCTGGAACTGCTTTACACGCGAACAGATTGCCGCAAAGAACAACAGCCTTGATCTTGGCCTGATACGCGACGACAGTATTTTGGATTACGATGACCTGCAAGACCCGGCCGAAAGCGGCGAAGAAATTGTAGCGCAGCTGAAGGAAGCTACTGACCTTATTAAAAGTGTAGTGAAGGAACTGAGGAGCTATAAGGACTGATGTGTAAAAAGGTAGTTTCAAATTTTATCACGCAGAGACGCAAAGGCGCAGAGAAAGATTTAAAGAGATATTCTGATGGCTAAGTTGAAGAAAACACTCACACAGAACGAGCTTTTGGCACAGGCGCTTGTGCCGGAGGATGAGCAGCCATACGATGTGCCGGAGAATTGGGTGTGGGTGAGGTTGGATTTTCTCATAGATTTACATAGAGGTGTATCCTATCCCAAAGATGCTGCACATAGTGAAAAATCTGAAGGTGACTGCCTAATTATGCGTGGTGGTAATGTGGAAGAAGGCACCCTCAATTTTGACGATAATGTTTATGTACATCATTCACATGTTAAACCAAATCAGTTTATAAGAAAGAATGACATTATCATTGTGTCATCAACAGGTAGTTCTAAAATAATTGGAAAAGCGGGAATATCTGATGATGATTATCCGAATATAGCTTTTGGGGCTTTTTTAACATTAGTTAGACCACGTTTAGAATTTAATAGAAAGCTTATATCTCTTTTTTTTCAAACCGAAAGTTACCGAAATGTAATTCGAACTCTAGCAAAAGGCGTCAATATAAATAATATTAAGAATGAATATATTCAAAATATTCCGTTTTCCCTTCCCCCCCTCCCCGAACAAAACCGTATTGTCGAGCGTATCGAAAATCTGTTCGAAAAGCTCGACCGTGCCAAGGAACTGGTGCAAAATGCACTGGACAGCTTTGAAATCCGGAAAGCATCTATTCTTCATAAAGCTTTTTCCGGTGAGCTAACTACTAAATGGCGCAAGGAAAATGGGGTGGGGATGGAGAGTTGGGAGGAGAAGAAGTTCTCTGAATTAACTGTTCTGATAACTAAAGGCGCATCACCCAAATGGCAAGGTGTTGACTATGTTGATGATAATTCACAAACTCTTTTTGTGACAAGTGAAAACATTCGCGAAGGATTCATTGATTTGCAGAAAGAAAAATATCTGGATAATAAAATAAATGATATACAAAAACGTTCTATTCTTAAAAACGGGGACTTGCTATTAAATATTGTTGGAGCTTCTATTGGACGGGCAGCTATATTTACCGATGATAGGCTGGCTAATATAAATCAAGCGGTATGGCTTATTCGGCTAAAAGAATTTTATAATAAACAGTTTATTAATTACTATTTAAACTCACCAGCAGCTTTTGCTTATTACTCTGCAAACAAGGTTGATGTTGCGCGTGCAAACTTGAGCTTAGCAGATGTTGGAGCCATTCGACTTCTTGTCCCATCACTCCCTGAACAACAAGAAATCGTCCATATTCTCAACAGCCTTTTTGAAAAAGAAAAGCGTGCTCGAGAGCTGTGTGATGTTATTGAGAAAATCGGCTTTATGAAAAAAGCGATCCTTGCTCGTGCATTTCGGAGTGAGTTGGGGACGAATGATCCGAATGAGGAGAGTATGGTGGGGTTGTTGGTGGGGAAATAGCTAAATTTGTGTTATTTCGACCTATCTATTTAGTCATCACTTTTTTATCGTCGCTTGACAATATCTTAACAAAAGTATAGCATGTAATAATGTGTGTGACTAGGAGTTTTTATGGATAAGAAAGAAATAGAAGATACTTCATTGACTAAAAAAATGTTGGATAAGCCAGTTTTTTCTCCGTTAATTCCAACAAGCGATGCTGAACTTGGTATATATAAAGATGCACTTAATTATGTGTTCTCAAATAATGGAATGAAAAATATTGCTCTTTCCGGTGCGTATGGTTCTGGCAAGAGTAGTATTATTAGAACTTATGAAAAGGAAAACAAAAAAGAATTTTTATATATTTCATTGGCGCATTTTACTTCGAATGATAATAATTCCAGTACGCCATGTGTTTCCGTATTAGAATGGAAAATTCTAAATCAACTAATTCATCAGATAAAGCCTGATAAAATACCTCAAACAAATTTTAGAGTAAAAAGAAGCATTACCAAATTGGAAAAATGCAGATTAGCCATAGGTTCAGGTATAGCATTGCTTTTTACTTCTTTATTTCTACATACTGTTGCATTCAACAGATGGGTAAATTTCTATAATACACTTAATACAAAGATTTTTAAATGTATTTTTGGGTTTACAACATGCTCAGAATTTAGATTGATTACATTGATTTTATGTGTTGGATTGGTAGGGTTTGGTTTATTTGAATTACTGGTACTCCAGAAGAATCGCCAAATTATAAAGAAACTGAAAATCAAAAACGCAGAAATTGATATGTTCGAAAATAGTAATGAGTCATACTTTGATAAATACTTAAATGAAGTTCTGTATCTTTTTGACAACGCAGAGCAAAATGTATTTATTTTTGAAGATATGGATAGGTTTGATAGTTATCTAATATTTGAGCGGTTGAGAGAAGTAAATACGCTTATTAATCATTCACACAAAACAAATAATATTCCTATTCGATTCTTCTACTTAATCCGGGATGATATTTTTACAAATAAAGATAGAACAAAATTTTTTGATCTAATTATACCAATAGTACCTGTTGTTGATGGATCGAATTCTTATGATAAATTTATAGAAAAATTAAAAGAGCATGGTATTTTTGAGCACTTTGACAGTTCGTTTATACAAGGGTTTTCTCTTTACATTGATGAGATGCGCTTATTACTCAATATTTGTAATGAATACCAGATCTATTATCGGCAAATAGAAAAAGCTGGAACTGGAATCGATCGTAATAAAATGCTTGCAATGATAACATTTAAAAACCTGTTTCCTTATGATTTTGCCCAATTGCAACTCGGAAAGGGTTTTGTTTTTGGTGTACTTGTTTCAAAAGATGAATTGATACATGAAGAAAGAAAACGCCTTGAAAATGAAATTGCAGTATTAAAATCAAAGTTGAAAAATGCGGAAGATGAACATTTAAAATCTGATGAGGAAGTTGATATTCTCTATTCTGATAATTTGAATGTATCATTTCCTAATTTTTATAAAAAATTGAGAAATAATAATACATATCCACTAAATCAAGCAAAAGCAGATCGAAAAGAAAACATTGCAAATCGTTTAAATGAAAAGAAAATCTCAGATGAAATACATGATTTGGAAAAACAGCTTGTAATATTACGAAGTAGGCGATTAAAAGATTTGTTTCAACGAGAAAATATTTATGAAATATTCGAATCTATAAAATATACCAATCGATTTGGAAAAATAGACAACTTTGAAAGCATAAAGAATGATCACTACTTTGCATTATTAATATTTTTAATTCGTAACGGTCATATAGATGAAACATATAAAAATTATATGACATATTTCTACCCTAATAGTATGACTGCAAAAGATGCAGCGTTTTGTCATAGTATTACAGATCAAAAAGCAATGCCTCCAGAATATTTATTAGAAAATCCTACAAAAATAATAGATTATTTACCTCCTGAATATTTTAGACAGATAGAAGCATTAAATTTTTCCTTATTAGATTATTTGCTTGCGACAAAAGATTCATCGAAACAATTATCATTAATAATTGAACAAATAGTGGAAAACAAACACTATGATTTTATTCATAATTATTTATTAAATGGAAGTGAAATAGAAATATTTGTTACTACGTTGAATAGAAAGTATCCAACTTTTTTCTACGAGTTACAATTGAACAAAGCATTGCCTTATAAAGATATTATTGATTTTGTATATATTACATTTTTTAGATCAACAGATGAAGAGATCATTTCAGTAAATATTGATAATTGTTTAACGAAATATATTTCCGAAAGCTCACTTTTTTTTAAAAAAAATGATCATGGACAAGAATTTATTATTCCTAGATTTAAGATGCTTGAAGTTTCATTTACTTTTTTTATTGAAAATGAAGTGAGCCCAGAATTATTACTTGGTATTTATGAAAATAATCTATACAAAATCACATTTGATAATATCACATTCATGCTAAGAAAATTTTATAAAATAGAATATAATTATGATTTTTACCATTGTAATTATTCTCTAATACTCTCTAGCCAAGATTCACCTTTGGCGATATATATCAATAATAATATTGGAAATTATTTTAATATAATACTCAATAATTGTAAAAATAAAATTACTGATGATGAAGAAACTGCTCTTTCGGTATTAAATAACGAAAATATTCCAGTCGAGTTGAAACAAAAATATTTATCGTTTCTTAAAACTAAATTACCTAATTTAGTTGATGTAAAAAATAAATCACTTTGGACTAATATGATTATCTATAATGAAAGTATTCTTTATTCAGAGAGGAATGTCATTGATTATTTTCATAGTGTTGATGATGAATTTGATAATAATATTGTTGATTGGATAAACCAACAATCATTAAAACTTGATTTTTCTAAAAAAGAATTATTTGACATTGAAAAAGATGAACGAGATATATTCTTTGATTCAGTTATACAATGCAATCAATTAAATGACGAAAAATATTCTGAATTTACATCTACTATTGGGTTAAAAATTGATAATTTTTCTTTTGATAGTATTGACGAGGATAAATTGTTAATTCTCATTAATAATAGTATTATAAAAATGAACGCAGATAACTTGTTATTTCTTCGCGAAAATTACTCTTTTGAAGTGATAAGTAGATTTATTGTAAAAGAAATAGATATATATATAAAAATAATTGATGAAAAAAATGAACTGTTAAATGTTAATGAGTTGGAATTTATTATCTCAACAAATTCAAATGTTTCTATAGAAAATCAAATCAAACTTTTAAAATTAATGGGCGATGCTTTATCCATTATAAACAAACCTTTCACTGAACAAGCCAAAATTCATATTTTATTATTCAATTTTTTGGAAAATGATTTTGATCTATTGGTTAAGGAGTATGATAATTTCCCAGAAAATATAAGAAAGATTATAGTAGAGTTAATCATTAGTAGAATAATGAAAATTATTGAAGAAAAATATAATATTACAAAGATTCTTTTTAATGACTTAGCAAATAGTAGTCAATTGAATGAAGATCAGATAAAATATATACTTGCCCTTGCTATATCGAATATTGGTGAGAATGATTGTTTTGAATATTTAATTAAATATGGACTTAAACAATTCGTTGATGTTTTTGATAAAAATAAGAAACCTCAATTTTATAATACAAAACTTAATGAATATATTTTAGATTGTTTCATTAATTGGGATAAAATTAAGGAATATAATGTAGGTGAGGATGGAAAAATACACATCAAGCGTTAAATTTGTATAAAAAGGATAATTTTTTAATTTTACCCATAATAATATTTATACATAAGTATAGTATAAATATTAGATTAGGAAGGTATCTGAACAAAATAGAAGTTGGATGACTTTGAAAAAATAAAGGCATATCATTTTGCATTTGCATCAAATAATGCTGCTGGCTTTAAAAATTGCAAATGATATAATCGGAAGGGAAACACAATGAGTACCACAAAGATTGAATGGACAGATAAAACCTGGAACCCTGTTACCGGATGCACGAAATGTTCTATTGGTTGTTCCAACTGTTATGCGGAAAACATGTCTCGTCGTCTTTGTGCCATGGGCCAGGAAAAATATAAAAATGGCTTTCAATTAACATTGCATGAAGATGTTTTAGATGAACCGTTGTATTGGCAGAATCCACATACTATTTTTGTATGTTCAATGAGTGATATTTTTCATGAAGAAGTACCTTTTGAATTTGTCGATAAGGTTATTAAGGTAATCGGGGAAACACCACAACATAGATACCAGCTCCTGACTAAGCGGGATAAACGAATGGCAAAATACTTTAAAACCCGCTCTGTTCCGGAAAACGCATGGCTGGGTGTTACGGTAGAAGCCAAAGCAACAAAAGAAAAAATAAATACACTTAGAAACATTCCGGCCATGATTCGTTTTCTTTCTTGTGAGCCTCTATTGGAAGATTTAGGAGAGATCGATTTTTCAAATATTCATTGGGTAATAATAGGCGGGGAAAGTGGTAATAAAGCTCGCCCAATGAAAGAAGAATGGGTACTTAACATTGAAAGGCAGGCTGCAATGAGCGGTTCGGCATTTTTCTTTAAGCAATGGGGAACATGGGGCGCAGATGGTATAAAACGAAGCAAGTATACCAATGGAAAGCTGTTAAAAGGAAAAATCCGCCAGGCTTTGCCTGTATAAATTATACAAACAAATGCTATAATATACTGTATTTCTTTTCCGGGAGGTTTCCATGATCGTTTTTGCTATTTCCGCCTTTGTGGTATTGTTTATTTTAATAATTATCATCCTGATCAAACTGTATTCCGGCAAGACAGCGGATATTTCTCCTCAGATACTCGACTTTAAAAATGAGCTGACTGAGCTGAAAACAAAACAGCTGGAAAGCCAACAGGCTTCCCTGGCGCAGCAGCAGCAGCTTTTTATAAATACGCAGCAGCAGCTCGATTCCAGGCTTCACCAAATGTCTGATATTGTAAACCAGAATCTTAGCAATACACAAAATAATATCACCAGCCAGCTTGCCAATTCAAACCGCGTAATTGGCGACATACATACAAAACTTGGCGTTCTGGAAACAACGGCAAAAAACATTCAGGATATCGGAAAAAATATTTCTTCGCTGCAGGATATTTTACAGGCTCCCAAACTGCGCGGTAATCTGGGCGAATTTCTTCTGGAAGAACTCCTTAAGCAAATAGTCCCGGCAAATTACCAGACAAAGTACAGTTTTAAAACCGGCGCCCAGGTAGACGCCATTATCAAGCTGGGCGGGAATATCGTCCCGGTGGATTCGAAATTCCCCCTGGAAAGTTTTCAACGGCTTATTGCCGCGGATAACGAAGAAGACAAAAAATCATTTAAAAGGGAGTTTATTTCCAGCGTTAAAAAGCGCATAGACGAAATATCAACCAAATATATAATCCCTGAAGAAGGAACCTTTGATTTTGCCATAATGTATATTCCGGCAGAGAATGTTTATTACGAGACGATTATTAACGATTCCCTAACCAACAAGGATTATGAGCTCTTTAATTACGCGATGTCCAAGCATGTAATTCCGGTTTCGCCAAACAGTTTTTATGCATACCTTCAGGCTTTGGCTTATGGGCTAAAGGGTTTGCAAATTGAGCAGGAAGCCAAAACCATGCTCGGCAAAATATCCCAGGTACAGGATAGATTCGGGAAATTCTTTGAAGACTATAATGTGGTAGGAAAGCACCTCTCCAATGCCATGGTTAAGTACCAGGAATCGGAAAAGAAAGCGGAAAAAGTAAACGATCAAATAAACGGGCTTACCGGGCAAAGAACGGAGCTTTTGGAGGAGTGATTTTGACATTATCCAGGGAACGCTTCTTTTACCTTGAATCAAAAATAAAACAAGCCGGTTTCGGTTATGAATTGGATGTATTAAAAAAGCGCCTTACAGAAAAAGAGCGATTGCTGGCAGATGAGTTTGCCACGCATGCCATATATGTCGTTCTTGCAAGCGGTTTTAAACAAAAAACGGCAAAAATAAAACATCAGGAAATAATGAATTTTCTGCATAAATCATCCTCTAAAAAAGAAAAAAGAAATCTAACCTCTGAACTGCTAAAAATATTCGGAAATAAAAACAAAATAAATGCCATTGCACATATTTGGGTAAACCGTACGGTATACCGGAATGGGTATTATGCTTTGGAATCGCAGCCTCTGCAAACAAAACTCGACTATCTTTTAACTATGCCGCATATTGGGCCGATTACCAGGAATCACCTGGCGCGAAACCTCGGTGAAGATGTGGCAAAATACGATATTTGGATTCAGCGTCTTGGTGTTGAAGTCAGCGGCAAAAAAGAGTTAAAAGATAAAATCAATAACTCAAAAATTGACCCGGCTGTAAGGAAAGTATGTGATACAATGTTTGCCCATCTAAAACAGAAAACCGGCCTGCTCATTGGGTACATTGACTGTGTGTTGTGGTGGTCGTGCACGGAGGGGCTGTTGTTGCATAATTACCGGTAGCTTCTTTCTATTACTTATTTTCCAATTCAATAAATCCACTTATAATATCTATTACTTCAAATAAAATATCATCGGTAATTTTTTCTATAAATTCATAATTACGTGCATTAATATCCAATGTTCTTGCTTGATCACACAAAATAACGCCTGTCGTTTTTGTTCTTTTATCCAATTTAACATGAAATGGATGATCTTTATTCGTATTTGTTATTGGACAAACAACAGCCAAATTAGAAAAACGGTTAAAGGTATCGTTACTCACAACTAAAGCTGGCCGTCTGCCTTTTTGCTCAAACCCAATTTGAGGATTAAAGTCCAGCCATATTATATCCCCTTGTTTTACCATATTTCTTTTCCGACGGGGTTACCCCATTCTATTTCTTTTTGGGACGGATGGCTTTCATCAAATTTTAATCCGTAAAATTCAATAAGACGTTCTTTTGTTGATTTGTGTTTTTTTGCATTGCTTTTTTTGATAATAATTTTTTCATTTTCCAATATCACATCAACCGAATCATTTTCTGCAATATGAATGTTTTGTAGAAATGTTTTTGGAAGTCTTATTCCCTGACTGTTGCCCCATTTAACGATTGTTGTCTGCATTATATATCCTCCAAAATTATTGGATATACTAAGTATATCCGCCAATAAATAAATAAACAATGGTTTTGAAAAATATCAGCATTTTTTCACTTTTTTTCGAATTTCCCTTGACAAAACAATTTTTTCCAGGTATGTTTCTCTATAAAGAAACGTTTCTATGTATAGAAACGTCGGGCAAATAAAGTACCATGTATTGGTATAGCCCAAAAAACTGTAAGGAGGCAAAAAATGGCCCACACGATTCCAACCCGTATTTACCTGAACGAAGATGAGATGCCCAAGTTTTGGTACAACCTGCGGGCCGACATGAAGGAAAAACATGATCCTATTCTGCATCCGGGAACCCTGCAACCGGTTACTGCATCGGATATGGAGCCGATTTTCTGCAAAGAGCTGGTCAAGCAGGAGCTGGACGACAGCACAAGAATGATCCCGATACCGGAAGGGCTTCTGGATTTTTATCGTGCGTTCAGGCCCTCGGCGCTTATCCGGGCGTATTACCTGGAAAAGGAGCTTGGA
>Ga0082212_10002765_pt1 | contig 25264 bp, 19 predicted proteins | sample TergutNt197P3_FD_71548 | JGI IMG/M metagenome (GOLD analysis project Ga0082212, IMG submission 71548) | Neocapritermes taracua P3 segment gut microbial communities from Petit-Saut dam, French Guiana - Nt197 P3 | ecosystem: Host-associated > Arthropoda: Insects > Digestive system > Gut ...
TAACGTAAATGAAGAGCCAGTTATCGCAAGAACTATCAGTAAAGATAATACTAAAAATAGAAAAGAAGCATTAGAAGAAATTTACAGATTATTAAGAACATCTGAGGCGCCAGACGAGGAAGTTGCATGGGGGTTATTAGAAAAGTTATTTTTTAATCCTAAGCGATATGATTTAGGATTAGTAGGTAGAACAAAAATAAATAAAAAATTAAATTTAAAAACTCCACTAACTACTACTACTTTAACGATAGAAGATATTATTTTAGTAATAAAACATACTTTGAAATTGCACGCTGAAAAAATAACAGGCGATGATATAGACCATTTAAGTAATAGAAGAGTTAGAACAATTGGCGAACAATTAGCCCAACAAGTAAATATCGGTATGGTTCGTATGGCTCGCACTATTAAAGAAAAGTTGGGCGTAAAAGAAGATAAACAATTAGTGCCGAATGAATTAGTTAGTGCAAAAACAATTTCAAGCGTTGTTAATCAATTTTTTGCTACGAGTCAGTTGTCTCAATTTATGGACCAGACAAATCCATTAGCAGAACTGACACATAAACGTAGGATGTCGGCATTGGGTCCAGGTGGTTTAACCCGTGAAAGAGCAGGATTTGAGGTTAGAGATGTTCACTATACACATTATGGTCGTCTCTGTCCGATAGAAACCCCTGAAGGTCCTAATATTGGTCTTATTTCTTCACTTGCTTTACACGCTAAAGTAAATGAATTAGGATTTATAGAAACCCCATATAGAAAAGTAAAGAAAGGGGCACTAACAGATGAGATTTGTTATTTAACTGCCGAAATGGAAGATGAATATATTATTTGTCCTGCATCTACTACGACTGACGATAAAGGAAAAATACTTGGTAACAGGATAAAAGCAAGATATGAAGGTGATTATGTAGTTGTAGCACCTGATGAGATACATTTTATGGATGTTGGCACAGACCAAATTGCCAGCGCTGCTGCTACTATGATTCCTTTCTTAGAACACGATGATGCAAATAGAGCATTAATGGGTTCTAATATGCAACGCCAAGCAGTTCCTTTGTTGCATCCTGCTGCTCCTATTGTTGGCACAGGAATGGAAGCAAAATTAGCAAAAGATACAAGGTCTTTGCTTATTGCTGAAGGTAACGGAGTAGTAGAATATGTTTCTTCTACCAAAATTATAGTTAAATATAGTGATGAACGCACCGAAGAAGAAAAATTAGTTAATTTTAGTTTTAACACCGAAAAAACTTATGACCTATTAAGGTATTTTAGAACGAACCAAGACACAAGTATTACCCAAAGACCTATTGTTAGAACAGGCGACAAAGTAGTTAAAGGACAACCATTAGCAGATACCTCTTCAACCAATAACGGCGAGTTATCGCTTGGTAGAAATATACTTGTAGCGTTTATGCCTTGGAACGGATATAATTTTGAGGATGCAATAATAGTTTCCCGCAGAGTAGTAGAAAAAGATATATTTACATCTGTACATATTGAAGAATTTACTTTGCAGGTAAGAGATACTAAACGCGGTGTAGAAGAGTTTACAAAAGAAATACCTAATGTTTCTGATGAAGCAACTGCAGATTTAGATGCTTTTGGTATAGTTTGTGTTGGTGCTAAAATCGTTGAAGGTGATATAATAATAGGAAAAATCACTCCGAAGGGCGAAACAGACCCAACTCCTGAAGAAAAACTATTAAGAGCAATTTTCGGCGATAAAGCAGGAGACGTTAAAGATGTTTCTCTTAAAGCAACTCCTGGAATTAAGGGAATTGTTATTAATACAAAGTTGTTCAGCCGTAAGTTCATTACCGAAAAAGAAAGTAAAACAAAAGACCAAAAGAAACAAGAAGCAATAAATGTATTAGAAAAGCAAAGCAGAAAAGATTTAGAGAAAGAATTCCTAAATAGGTTTATTTCAGTTCTTGATGGCGAAACATCTGTCGGATTAAAATCGGCTGACGGCATTCTAATATTCAAAAGCGGAACAAAGTTAAAAGCAGACGCTATTGAAGCAAAATATAAAGAAAAAGTTCTTGTTCCAGAACAACTGCCAATAGATGTTGAATATGTTGCTGATAAGAAAAAGAACGATATAATAAATAAGATGGTTGCTAATTTCAAAGACGTATTGCAAGATTTACTTACTGAGTATAAAGCCCAAAGAGTGAAAATAACATCAGGCGACGAGTTGCAACCTGGCATACTCCAAATGGCAAAAGTATATTTAGCAAAGAAAAGAAAACTACAAGTCGGCGATAAAATGGCAGGAAGACATGGAAACAAAGGTATCGTTTCTAAAATAGTTCCCGTAGAAGATATGCCTTTCTTACCAGACGGAACTCCTGTAGAAATAATTCTTAATCCACTCGGAGTGCCTTCTCGAATGAATTTGGGTCAATTATACGAAACAGCACTTGGTTGGGCAGGAAGTAAATTGGGATGTCTATTTGCCACTCCTATATTTGATGGTGCTACTTGGGAACAGGTCGGCGATTACCTTGAAAAAGCGGGTCTCCCAAGAGATGGCAAGACAATTTTATATGATGGAAAAACAGGTGAACCGTTTGAAGAAAAAGTCACTGTCGGAGTTATTTATATATTAAAATTACATCACTTAGTAGAAGATAAAATGCATGCACGCTCTATCGGTCCTTACTCACTAATTACCCAACAGCCACTCGGCGGTAAAGCACAATTCGGTGGGCAACGACTCGGCGAGATGGAAGTATGGGCTTTAGAAGCATACGGTGCTTCACATACACTAAAAGAAATGATTACACAAAAATCCGATGACATTATGGGCAGAGCAAGAATGTATGAAGCAATAGTTAAAGGAGAAAATATTCCGCCTTCAAATATTCCTGAGTCCTTCCACGTATTAGAACGTGAATTACAAGGATTGGGCTTAGATTTAATTATAGATAAGACGTAAAGCATAACATAAATTAACAAACTATTTCATATTTTTTTTTCATATTTTGTTACTTTATTAAAACCCTACTTTTTGTAGGGTTTTTTTATTATATTGTTATAATTTTTTTTTTTGAAAAAAAACGTATATTTGTATTATGATTAAAATATATCGGAGTTTTTTAATGAAAAGAGTAAATAGCACTCTATTATTATCATTATTTATATGTTTAATGATAAATGCCTGCAAAAGTGGTCCGGATCCTGTTGAAATTATAGGTTTAAAAACTTATACCGATGTTCCACTAAAGTTTTCTATTCAATATCCAGAAAACTGGCAAGCAACCACTACACAAGGCCAAAGAGTTATTGTATTTTCGTCTAACGATGCAAAATCTCGTTTCCTTGACTATGCATCAGATGGCTTTCCCGGTGCGATGATAGATCTTTTTGTTGCGAAAGTAGATTCTACTAAAACAGAAGAAGATATAATCAACAAAAGATTTGATGCAAGCATTTACAAAGAATCTACTATCACTATTGATGGCGTTCAGAGTAAAAGATTTGATTATAGTTTTCCATTAAATGATGGACTATTTAAAGGTATACTAATAGTTGCTTCTAAAGATTCAATAACATATACCACATTAAAGATAGAAACATTTGGTGGTTCTTGGGAAAAATATGCAGCCGACTTTGATAAAATTATAGCAAGTGTATCTCTTGCTATAACACAAAACAATAGTCCTGATACACTTACAGTATTAGAAGAATTGCCTCCTCCTTCTACTGATTTAGTTCAAAAAAATGGAAAGGGCTTCACTATTTCTATTCCTAATAATTTTTATTTAGGCAAAACTAATGCCGCTAATATGATAGCATCATATAATTATATCGGCGACAGACGGGGCGATTGTAATATTCAAGTTGATGTAATAGATGCTTCGCAATCAAGTGATTTCAAAAAATCTGCTACTGAATTAGCAGAAAAATATCCTGGCAAACCTTCTATTTCAGAAACAAAAATCGGCGGTATTGATGCTTTTGTAATGAACTGGAATCCAGGTAAAAATATAAAAGGGAAAGTATTCTTTGCTAAAAAAGGTAATAACCTTTTCAGAATATCTATAAATTGGTACGTTCCTGAAGAAACAGATTATCTTCCTGTTTTTGAAAAATGTATTGCTTCAATTAAATTTGAATAAGTTTAATTGAAATTAGATGCTTTCTATACATATTGTTTGCTGAATTTATTTTTGGTGTCTGTTTTAACATAAGGCGACACCGAAAATAAATTCAGTATTACATATCAAATATTTTTTAAATCATTATTTAATATTTTTATTTAATATTTTTGGATTTCAGTAACGACTCTATCAAATATTTCTTCTTTTTTTATTCTATCTACTTCTATTCCATTTATTAATAATAGTGCATCGTTTTTGCCACAACAGATTGCTATATCATTTTCTTTTGCTTCACCTGGTCCATTAACTACACATCCCATTATTGCTACTTTTATTGAACGATTTATTTTAATTTTGTTTAAGTATTGTTCTAATTTTTCTACTATTGGAATAATATCTATTTCAGTTCTTGCACAGGTAGGGCAAGATATTAAATCAACATTTTTGCTTTTTAAATCCAATGCTGATAGTAATTTTATTCCTGCTTCTACTTCTTTTTCGGGACTACCTGTAAGTGATATTCTAATTGTGTCGCCTATACCTTCTGATAGCAAAATACCTAATGCGGCAGTGGATTTTATTGTTCCCGTAAAAATGCTTCCTGCTTCTGTTAGTCCAAGATGTAGTGGATAGTTTGTTTTTTGTGATAGCAATCTATATGCGTCTATCGTTGTTGAGACAGATGAAGATTTTACTGCAAGTATTATATTGTCAAAGTCAAATTTATTAGCAATAGAAATATGTTTCAATGCACTTTCCACCAATGCTTCAGCCGTAGGGGAACCATATTTTTCTAAAATATTTTTTTCTAATGAACCTGCATTTACACCGATGCGTATAGGAATATTTTTATTTTTAGCAAAATGTAAAACTTCTTTTATTTTATTTTCATCACCAATATTACCAGGATTGATACGAACTTTTGAAACACCTGCATCAATCGACTTCAATGCAAATATATAATTAAAATGTATATCGGCAACAAGTGGAACTTTTGCATTACGGACTATCTCACTAATACTATCGGCTGCTTTGCTATCATTGATACTTATACGAATTATATCAGCACCTGCGTTTTCAAGGAGTTTAATTTGTTTAATTGTTTCTGTAACGTTATTTGTTTTAGTATTAGTCATAGTTTGGACAGAAATTGGATGATTGCCACCAACAGGAATATTTCCGACCATAATAGTTTTTGTTTTTCTTCTAATAATATTCATAATATGAGACGCTGAAATAATTTTAGCAAAATAGGTTACAAATATACGTTTTTTATAAAAAAATAAATTATTTTGTTTTTTTCATTTTTTTTTCGTAATTTTGTATTCTATTTAATTAAAAACAGGAAAAATATGTTAACATTCGTAACAATACTACTAATTATTATTGCAATATTATTAATTGCTGTTGTATTAATACAACCAGGAAAAGGTGATATGATTTCAGGTTTGGGTGCTATCGGCGGTTCAATGTCCAATATGTTTGGGACCAGAAGAGCAGCAGATATGTTGCAAAAAATAACAATCGGTTTAGCAACATCTATGCTTCTTATTGTATTACTTACTAATATGTTTTTAGTAGATAGTAGAGGTTCAGTAGAAGTTAAAAAGGCAATTACAGAAGGAATTGAAGTCCCTACTCAAACAATTCCTCCATTAGTTCCGCCTACGCCGTAAAATTAATTTAATTTTGCGGATATGTAGAATTAAAATATAGACATAAAAATGTCTATATATATGTAACTTAATATTATAATAAAGAAAATTATTTTGAAAAATATATATGATTATGGATATTAAAAAAATATTTTTAGCAGTAATTCTATTATTAATCACAACTATTAGTATAAATGCTCAAGATGGCGGCTCATTACAAAGTAGAACAAATGATAATAATTTGCGTTTCGGTTTGCCTACTGATATAAAAGCAAAACTTGATAATTTATTCAATGACCTTGTAGCCAAAAAATATAAGAAAGGCATAGAAGATTTGCTTATTAACAGTCCTATATCAAAAAAAGATGAAAATTTTGCTAATATTCTAAAAGAATTAGCAAAATCTATCGATTATTATGGCGATGTAAAAGGATATGAAATAGTAGATTTCAATACAGCAGGAACAAGTTATTACAAAGTAAAAATACTTGGTTTGCATCAAAAATTTCCTACACGTTGGGAGATTAATTTTTATCGTTCTCCTGATTTAGGTCTTATCGTTACTAATATAAAATACGATGACATATCAGATATTTATATAGATTAAAGACATTTTTTTTTATTGCTTTTTCGTAAATTAGTCGCTTCGTCATTTTTCGTAAATTAAGTATATAATCACTATAAATATAAAAAAAACTATAAATATAAAAAAACAGCAGAATTTTCTTTCTGCTGTTTTGACAATCCGTTGTCGTTTTCTGCAAGTCATCTCTACAATTAGGGAATACCACCCTTATTCTTAACTTAATACGAATTAACGTAATAGTTGTAAGAATTCTGTAGGATTTTGGTTCGATTGAGCCAATGAAGTCAATGAAGCACTTTGTAAGAACTGATTGACAATCAATTTCATTTGTTCTTCTGCTACATCTGCGTCTTCTATTCTGGAAATTGCTGCTTTGTAGTTAGTTATTTGGCTCATTAGAGTGTCCTCTTGGAAATTCAATCTTGTTTGAATTCCGCCAAGATAAGTGCCTACTTTGTTGATATTAGTCAACGCATAATCCAAACTCATTAATGTTTGTTGTATTTGGTCTGTGCCCCAGATAGATGTAGCTAAACCATCATTGTCAATCTCCCCTAATCTAGAAAGATTTAAGCCCGCAATACCTGCAAAACCATCACCTGATGCTGTACTATCTAAGTCAGTTGTAGTTCCTGATGATGTTGTGGTGCTTCCTGGTGTTCCGTTGGTTACTAACTGATTTTTAGTTGCATTTAAATTAAAATTAGTAACAGCTACAGCAGCACCATCTTTAAATCCACCAGTAAGATTATACAAACTTTTGACGTTGTTTTCATCTTTTGTACTATCGATTGTTTGAGTATCAAAAGCAAGGTTAACACCTATGGTCATCAACTGATTGATTGCTGAATAACCTGTAACCCAGTTACCTGAATAACCACCTTGTAGTAGTTGTTTTCCACCAAATACTGTTGAGTCAGTAATAAATTGGATTTGTGATGCTAATCTATAAGCAGCGTTAGCAAGCGTAACTTTTTCATCAGTTCCCAAAGCACCTGCTGATGCTTGAGCAGCCATATCTTTTATTTGAGTAACCAAATCGCCGATTTGCTCTAATGAGTCCATTGCGATGCTTGTAACGTTTTTAGCGTCACCTGCTGCTTGGTGAGCAGCTTTTAAAGAGCCGTTTCTTGCGATTAAAGCTCTTGAAGTTATGAATCCTGCTACATCGTCTGATGCATTGTTGATTCTTTTTCCAGTTGAAAGGCGTAATTGACCTTCAGATATTTTTTTTCCAGCAGTTGATAAAGCGTTATAAGCGTTTTGTGCTGGCATGTTTGTGCGAATTCTTGGTCCGCTATAAAATGCAGTTGCCATAATAAACCTCCGTGTTCATATTAATTTGGCATTAATAAAATAATTTGTTAAAAAAATAAGTGGGCGTCCTGCCGTGAGTTGAAATCCTGAAGGGTTGATTAGCAAATATATCCTTGTCCGTCTGCTAACAATATTATAGAGCATTTCCCATCCTGCTCTTTGGGCTGATTAAAACTATTAACCAGTTTTGTAATCTGTGTGCAAAATCCTTTTGTTAGATTACGACTTTTCAATTTACAATGTTTTCTTTGTAGAACTTTATTTGTTCTATTTTTAGTTATCGGATAAAATTTATAAAACTTTAGTTTTTTGTAAAAAAAATATTTTTAATCAAATATTTATATATTATACGTATTTTTTTCTAAAAGGTTTCATTTTTTTTTATATAATAATAGTTTAATTTCTACTAATGAGAAAGTAATAGGTGATTATATACAATTTACATACAATTTACCTTAATTTTTATCATAAAAATACTTTTATTAAAATTACAACGTCCAGTCCACTCACATATCTCCATTAAAAATAAAAACTTATAAAATCAAAAAGTTGGCACGCTTTTTGAATGTTATTAGTAATATTTATTTAAATAAAGATAAAAATTTTTTATAATATATGGTATATCGGAGGATATATGTTCACTAGTTCAGAAGCATCCATTAGGAGTTTAATAATTCACTCCATTGGAAACAAGTTAAAGGGCGATACTTTTATATTATCTAACTCTACAGTATCAATAAATAGTGATTTAGAAGAAGTATTGCAAAATTTTATGTTTAGACCATTTAGGTCTAACGAACTTTATAGTTTTAATAATCTAACCAATAATTCTGTTTATAATTCTATAAAACAGATGTTTGGGGCGCCAAATTCTTTTAGTTCAGAATCAAAAAAAATAGCAAAAATATTATTTGAAAAAACAAATAACCCGAAAATAAACGGTGGTAATTTGTTCATTACTTATCTAAAAGATATAATTTTTAATGATGAGTTAGTTAATGCTATTGGAATATTTAAAACAGAATCTGCAGATACATTTTTGAAAATACGTTCTGCCGATGATAAATTATTAGTAGAGCGTGATGCAGGTATTAATATCACAAAAATGGCTAAAGGTGCAATAATATTCAATATTGCTAACCAAGAAGAAAATGGTTATCTAATTAGTTTATTAGATAAACGAAGCAAAAATGAAGAAATTGCATATTGGAGCGAAGGTTTTCTTGATATAATCCCGCACAAGGATAATTATTATCAAACAAAAAATACAATGATTTGTGTAGGTGATTTTGTCACTCACACACTTCCTGATATCTATAATGTAAATAAATCCGAACAATCGGCTCTACTACATACCTCTCTGGAATACTTTAATGAAAATGATGAGTTTGCATGGAATGAGTTTGCCAAAGAAGTTTTTATCGCTCCTGAAGTAATTAGTGAATTAGAACTACATAAAACTAAATACGAAAAGGAAAATGATGTAGATATTGCTGAAACATTTACTATAAATGTTCCTGCAGTTAAGAAAGAATCAAAACTATTCAAGTCCATCATCAAATTAGATGATAAATTTGATATAATTATACATAAAGATAACGAAAATTTAATTCGCGGTAAAGATTCAGCAACAGGATTGAATTTCTATCAATTATTATTTAAGCATGAAGAGTAGTTTCTTTGTAAGTATTTGTTTTTTATTGTTATAGTTAGTTATTATATAAAATATTTTTTATATAAAATACTTTTATAATTAATTCTGATTTTTAACGGCGGAATAGTCCGCTGTTAAAAAAATCAGAATTATTATAATTATTTTATTAAATTTGTGTATTTTAAACTATTGAATAAAAATAGCCAATAATAATTATATGAAAATTTTTAAATTATTGATTGTAGTATTAATACTAACAACGACATTTAATTTCATTTCTGCATCAGAAACTCCAAACTCCGTTTATGGAGGATTGGGCGCCGGATACAATCTTATGGAAAAACATAGCGAATTCACTTTAATGGCGGGCTATGATAGACATTTAGAAGGAACACCTGAATTTAGTTTAGGATTATTAGTAGAAGGAATTTTTGCTGAACATCCTGAATTACTTCTCGGGATTCCAATAGGTTTTTATCCTATTGAAGAAATTAAATTGTGGATTGCTCCATGTTATGCCTTTGCATTAAAAAAAGAAACTGAAGAACATCCAACCCACGAAGTTCATGAAGGTGAGACAGAACATACCAAATTCGATAATAATTTTATGTTAAAATTTGGTATTGGATATAATCACCATTTCCATCACACTCATTTTGCAATACTTCCGTTTTTAGAAGGAACACTTGTTGGCAAAGATTTGATTTTAGGTGCTGGAGTTAAATTTAATTTCTATTTCTAATTAGTATTACTATCATCATTTATTATGTATGATAATCCGCAAGAGCAATGATAAACAACCCAATATCAGAAATAATATCTGTAGGAACAGAAATATTACTCGGTGATACTATAAATACTAATGCTGCTTTTTTAGGTAAAGAATTAGCAGCACTCGGAATATTTGTTTGCTATACAAGTGTTGTCGGTGATAATAATGTTAGATTAGAAAATGCAATGAAAATTGCTATGAGCAGAGCAGATATTATTATTACAACAGGTGGATTAGGACCTACATTTGATGATTTAACAAAAGAAACAATTTCTAAATTATTGAATTTAGAAATGAAAACAGATTCACATTCTCTTAATAGAATTAAAGATTTCTTTGCAAAAATAAATAGAGAACTCACTGAAAATAATTTAAAGCAAGCATTAATACCAGAGGGTGCTATTGCACTTGATAATGATTTTGGAACTGCACCAGGTGTAATAATTAATACAACTAATAACAAAATTATTATAATGTTGCCAGGTCCTCCCCGAGAAATGATACCAATGTTTAATAATAAAGCCCGACCTTTTTTATTAAGCAAATATTCTAATAACAATAAAAAAGTATTTTCTAAAACAATAAATATTTTTGGTATAGGTGAATCTAAAGTAGAAAATATGTTTGCAGATTTAATGAAAACATCTACTAATCCTACTATTTCACCATATGCTAAACTTGGCGAATTAGAGTTAAGAATCACCGCTCTTGCATATAACGAAAAAGAAGCCCACACAATAATAAACCCTACAATAAAACAAATAACTGATAAATTACAAAGAAATGTATATGGAATAGACGCAGATAGTATGCAAAAAGAAGTAGTAAAAATATTAACTGCAAAAGAACTAAAACTATCTACAGCAGAATCTTGCACAGGTGGTTATTTAAGCAAACGAATTACAGATATAGAGGGGGCTTCTAAAATATATTCAGGTGGAGTTGTCGCATATTCTAATGAAGTAAAAATGCAGTTATTAAATGTTAAAGAAGATACATTAGATAAATACGGAGCGGTAAGTGAACAAGTTGCGATGGAAATGGCAGAAGGAGTGGCTAAAAAGTTAAATACTGATATAGGAATATCTACAACAGGAATTGCAGGAACTACAACGGATTTAACTCAAAAAGATACAGGTCTTGTATACATTGGATATTACGATAGAAAAAATAATTTAAATTATGCCCTTGAACTACATCTTGCACGTGGCTACAAAGATGATAGGGAAAGTATTCGTTATATTGCTTCTTCAAACGCTTTATTTGAAATAATTAAAAATAATCTTTCATAAAAAAAGTGTATAATAGTATTTTAATATTAAAAAAATAGATTTTCCCCTATAATTTCAAAATATATATATAAAAAAAATAAGCGTCTAAACCCTGAAAGACGCTTATAAAAACTAAGGATTTTTTATAAAAAAATAGTAAGGGTATATTCGGGCATATTAACCCTTACTATATTTCTTAACTTTCTATATAACTAATATTTACCAATCTTCACCACTATCAGTTGGTTCATACTCTTCACCATCATATTCTATAGGTTGAGGTGTAGGTTCAGGTATAAATTGCTCAATTGTTTCTTTTACATCTTTTACTGCATCACGCAGTTGTTTGTTAAATTCACTTTGCTTCTCGTCAAATTTTGCTTCAATTTCATTTAATCTTTCTTTTTGATTGTAAGTTAATTGACAGCCAGAGACATTACCGCAATCTTTACATTTTACACCATATCCTCCACTCATCGCTACTTTTAGCATTTCGTAGAGTTTTTCTGCTTCTTCTACAAATTCGAAATATTCAAATACTATAGTAGAATCCTTCCCGCCAAGAGAATCTAACCTAAAAAGGCGAGTAAGTTTTTCAAAATCTTTTGCTCCAATTTTTTCTTTGATTTTAAAACTTTTTTCAGAATATTTTTCAAAATCTTTTATCACAGAGTTCCAATCTGAAGTCGTATATTCAGATTCAAGTTTATCTCTATAATTAGAACAAGAATGTAATGCTAATACGCCAAACGCTAATAGACATAAGAGCATTGTGGTCAGTTTTCTATATTTTACTGACGTTGAGGTTATTTGTTTTAAGTTCTTTTGCCCGTTTGAACTAATTTCACAAATTGTGGCTAATTTGTCATTATAAGACGTAGCCATAAAAACCATTGGTTTTTTCATTAAATTATCCTTGCTGAGATACACTCAGCACATTTATGAATAAAAAATAAATTTTCAATTTTTTAAAAACAAAAAAGCGTGGAAGCTTTTTTAGTTTTTATTTGTTTCCAAGGTCATCGACTACCATACACGCAAATAAAGTAAAGCCCACGCAAGTGCGTGAGCAAATAGGACTTTATACTTGCGTGTTTTCAAACTGTCGATGTTCGGAAAACAAGATATAAATCTAAATGCTATTTTATATTTAAAAAATATTAAAGAACGATTGTTAAATCAAGTTCATTTTACTTTTTATATTTTCTGCCTCTTTATACAAACTGCATAGAAACAAAATACAAAAATAAGTATTTTTTTTCTAATTTCCAAATATATTTTTAATTGTTTATTATAATATTAAAATTTAATAAAAACACGTAAAATAAGAAAAGTTGCTTTTTCTGCTATAATTAAAAAATAAAAACAAACTTTTTCATAAAAAAAAATGCTATTTTTGTAATTGTTTTTTTTAATAAAAATTATGGTTATAAAAAAATTAGATGAATTAGTTGGAATCGCTACTTCACGTGGCATAAAAAAAATAGTTGTTGCATCTGCAGAAGATGACCACGTTCTTAATGCTGTCAGTAGTGCAAAAGAAGCAGGAATTGTTGAGCCAATTTTCGTTGGAAATACATCCAAAATCAACGAAATCGCTAAAGCCGAAAACATTGACATTTCAGGTATTAGAATAGTAGATGAACCTAATCCTGTAATATCTGCTAAAAGAGCAGTAGAATTTTGTGCAACAGGAGAGGCACAAATATTAATGAAAGGACTTGTTCCTACTGCCGACCTTTTACGTGCTGTTTTAGATAAAGAAACGGGTTTGCGAACAAACGAAATCCTTTGTCATATCGGTGTATTTGAATTGCCTGCATATCACAAATTATTGGCAATTACAGACGCCGCACAAAACATAGCACCCAATTTTGGCGAAAAAGTTAAAATCATCAATAGTTGTGTAAAATGTCTAAATAAATTAGGTATTGAAAAGCCAAAAGTTGCTGTGTTAGCCCCTGTAGAAGTAGTTAATGAAAAAATTGATTCAACTATACAGGCAGCAATGCTAACTCAAATGAATAGAAGAGGTCAAATAAAAAATTGCATTATTGATGGACCTTTAGCATTAGATAATATTGTTTCTAAAGAAGCATGTTCGCATAAGAGTATTATTACTGATGTTGGCGGTGATGCTGATTTGATTATGTGTTATAATTTAGATGTGGGAAATGCAATATATAAATCATTTAGTTATCTTGCAGGCGGAACTATTGCGGGCAATATTCTTGGTGCTAAAGTCCCTATTGTTCTTACATCTAGGGCAGATAGTAACAGGTCAAAATTTATGTCTATAGTTTTAGCAGCGGCAAACTAAATATTTCAATATATTTATTTTTTTTTATATGACCAACACACTTTATACTAACGATAATTTATTTATATTGAATGGACTAAATAGCAATTTAGTTGATTTAATATATCTTGACCCGCCGTTTAATACGAATAAAATATTTTCTGCACCTATTGGAACTAAAGCAGCAGGAACAAGTTTTAAAGATATGTGGACTTGGGCAGATGTTAACGAAGCATATCTTGAAATATTAGCAGATAAATATCCTGCTATCGCAAGATTTATAGGAACAATCGGTAAGATACATAGCAAGGCAATGATGGCATATCTAACTTATATGGTGCAACGAATAATAGAAATGCACAGGGTATTAAAAGATACGGGAAGTTTATATCTTCATTGCGACCAAACAGCAAGCCACTACCTAAAAATATTATTAGATGATATATTTGGAAAAAATAATTTTAGAAATGAAATTGTGTGGTCATATAAAACAACTCTTAAAGTATCTTCAAATCATTTAGGAAGAGATCACGATACTATTTTTCACTATGCAAAAACTGATTTACATAAAATTTATGCTGACAGAACTGACTATCCTATTAGCAAAAATACCTTAAAAAGATGGTCTAAATATGCAGACGCTGAAGGATTTGTTAGTAATAAATATTTTGCAGGAAGTGAATCAACAATTATAGATACTTCAGACGAATTAAAAGGTTTTAATATCAAATATGGCATTCCAAGAGATGTTTGGGAAATTTCGCATTTAACAGGTAGCACTAAAGAAAAAACAGGCTACAAAACGCAAAAGCCACTTGCACTTTTAGAACGCATAATTAAAGCATCTTCAAATGAAGGTGATATTGTTATGGATCCTTTTTGCGGATGTGCTACGACTTGCGTTGCTGCACAGCAGTTAGGTAGGAAATGGATCGGTATTGATTTAGAAGAAAATGCTGTTCATCTATTAGTTGATAGATTAAGCGATGATGCTAATATGTTTAAGGACTTTAAAAGCACAAAACTTATTCCGCAACGCACAGATGTAACAATAGAACCCTATTCACCATCAATGAAAGAGCGACTTTATAAACAGCAAGATGGTTTATGTAATGGTTGTGGTAAAGATTTTGATATTTGGAATTTGGAAATAGACCATATTATTCCAAAGGCAAAAGGTGGGGGCGATTATTACGAAAATTATCAATTATTATGCGGTTCTTGTAATAGAATAAAGGGCGAAAGACCGATGGAATACTTGCGAATGAAAATAGAAACACGCGAAAGAATGCTGAAAGATAAAATAATTTTTGGAGAATAAATAATATTATTCTATCACAAAATATCTTATATTTCATATTCTATAATTTTCATTATGGAAGTGATTACATTACAAAAAAAGTTACTATTTTATTATAGATTTTATCATATAATTGGTAACAATAGAAATACCCGTCCCAACAGTAGCACCAACTATAACATCCGAAAAAGTATGAACACCCAAATGCAAGCGAGAATACGCTACTAAACTTGCCCATAAATAAGCAGGAATTATTATATAATATTTTGGTTCTATTAGCGTTACTGAAGTAGCAAGCGAAAAAGCAGTAGCAGCGTGCATTGATGGCATAGAATAACCCGATGGATTAGTTATATTTTCTATAAAATCATATCTCTTATATGGTCGCTGTTCTTTTATTATCTCTTTTAGTATTAATGAAGTTGCCGTAGTGATAACAATGGAACTGCCAATATTTATTGAATTATATAATTTATCTTTGCAATCACAAACTTTGTAATTAATAAACAACCCGATAGGCACAGCAGGTAAAATAATACAAGGTGAATTAGTTATTCCTTTCATAAGTCCGTCTAAATTAGTATTTCGTTCTATATGTATTGCTCTAAGGATTTGTGCATCAATAGATTCTGCTATAATTTCAGTTCTTAATATTAGAATAAGTGTTAGAATAGTAAATATAATTATAATATTTTTCATATTGCTTTTATTTTAGAATTAAAATAACTTATTTTTTTATTTTTTTTAATATTTTTGCAATATTACATAAACTCATCATAATTGTAGTAAAAAAAATGTTATAAAATTAAATATTTTTTTACTAACTTTTTTTACTAACTATGATAACGTTTTTATAAAATAAATAATTTAAACAATTTACTATAAACAAATATATGATAACGATATAAAAATAAAAGATAAGAGGGCATATATTTTATTTCATTTTTTTTAAATAATTTTTTGTATATTTGCATTTGATTTAAATATAATTTTCTAATGAATAGAATATTAATAACATCGGCATTACCATATGCTAACGGCAATATACATCTTGGTCATTTAGCAGGAGCGTATCTTCCTGCAGATATTTATGCTCGTTTTATGCGATTAATGGGCGAAGAAGTGCTATATGTCTGTGCCTCAGACGAGCATGGAGTTGCAATAACTATATCTGCAGAAAAAGAGCGGACTACCCCCAAACAAATTATAGATAAATACCATAGAGCAAATTTAGAGGCATTTGCTAAATTTGGAATGAGTTTTGATTTTTATTCAAGGACTTCTAATAAAAGGCATCATGCAAATGCTTTGGATTTCTTTGAAACATTATTAAATAAAGGATATTTAATAGAAAAGACAACAGAACAATTTTATGACGAGCATGCATCAATGTTCTTACCTGATAGATATGTAGAAGGTATTTGTCCTGAGTGCGGTTATGACAAGGCAAGAGGTGATCAATGCGATAAGTGTGGAGCATATTACGAGCAAATAAAATTAAAAGACCCTATTTCAATAGTATCTAATACTACTCCAGTGGTTCGCGAAACTACACATTGGTATATTAGATTAAGTATGTTCCAAGAGTTTTTAGAAACATATATAGATATTAATTCTAATATATGGAAGGACAACGTAATACAACAAGCAAGAGGATGGTTAAAAATGGGACTTGAAGATAGAGCAATAACAAGAGATTTAAGTTGGGGCGTTAGTATAGAAAATGCAAAAGGGATTGATAAAGAAAAAGCAAAAGGGAAAGTTCTTTATGTATGGTTTGATGCTGTATTGGGTTATATTACTGCTACAATGGAATGGGCTAAAATAGAATCTACCAAAGGAATTGGTATTAAAGAAAACGATTGGGAAAAATGGTGGAAAGACGAAAATACAAATCATATTGCTTTTATTGGAAAAGATAATATTGTATTTCATTCTATAATGTTGCCTGCTATTGAAATGTCGTATGGAAATTATATTATGCCTCAAAATATTCCTGCTAATGAATTTCTTAATTTAGAAGGACAAAAGTTTTCTAAGTCAAGGAATTGGAGTATTGATTTGCAGGACTTTATTGCTGATTTTAATACAACTCAAGCAGTAGATGCATTACGATATACATTAGGGACAATACTTCCAGAAACCAAAGACGCTGATTTTACTTGGAAGGATTTTCAAGCAAGAACAAATAATGAACTTGCTGCTATACTTGGTAATTTTATTAATAGGACATTACAATTCGCAAAGAAAAATATGGATGGTAAAGTTCCTCTGATTTCTGATAAATATACTAAACTTCAAGATATTTTAAACAATATTGTTGATTTTTACTCTATTAATAAAAAAGAGAAGTCATCAGACGAAATTAAAGACGACTGCGAGAGTAAATTTGCTAATGAAATATCTAAAAATGATTTTAATTTATTTTGGAGTTTTGTGTCGGGAATAAATAAAATTATAGAATCATATAAAAAGTTTAGAATAAAAGAAGCAATTGCCGAAACAATGAATTTAGCAAGAGTGTCAAATAAATATTTCAACGATGAAGAACCTTGGCAAACAATAAAGGCAAGTAATACAGATGATTGCAATAAGACCATTTATTTATGTTGTCAAGCAGTATATGTTTTATCTATTTTGTTTGCACCTATTATTCCTTATACAAGCACTAAAATACAAGGTTTTTTTGGTGTTAATACTATATTGGGAACTTCCAATAATGGATTTAAGACAATTAATTATATTAAAGATTTATCTAATTTTAAAATTCATTCAGGAACGCAAATTATTAACCCAATAATACTTTTTTCACAAGTAGAAGATAAAATTATAGAAGAACAGATTTCTAAATTAGGATAAAAGTTGTGTAAAAGTTATTTTTTATAATATGATATACTTTGTTTCTGACATTCATTTAGGTTTCTATAATAGATACCAAGATAAAATAATTGAGAATAAATTCTTGAACTTTCTTACCGAGATAGAAAAAGATTGCACTACTTTAGTTTTGCTTGGCGATATTTTTGATTATTGGTTTGAATATAAATATACAATTCCAAAATATTACTACCGCACACTCGCTAAATTAGAACACTTCGTATCTAAAAGCATAAATATTATTTATCTAATGGGAAACCACGACTTCGGACATAAAACTTTTTTCTTTGAAGAAATGGGAATCAAAATTATCAAAAAAGATTTGAATATAGAATTAATGGAGAAAAAGTTTTTTCTATCACACGGAGACGATAAGTTACCAAAAGATTATGGTTATAAAATATTAAAAAAGATACTCACAAATAAAATTTGTCAATTTTTATTTTCTACATTTCATCCTACATTGGCAATAGAAATTGCTAAATTTTGTTCTAAATCAAGTAGAAAATACAGCACTGACATTAATCTTACTAATAATGAACAGGATAAACTTATTCCTTTTGCCGAAAAAGTTATTAATCAAGATTGTGATTTTGTTGTAATAGGACATACGCATAAAGCATTGTATATAGATATTCAAAGAGAAGATAAAAGTTTTGGAACATATATTAATCTTGGTTCGTGGCTTAAAGTTCCACATTATGCTAAATTTGATGGCAAAAAGATAGAATTAAATATTGTTAAGCAATAGTTTTTTTTTTGTAATATCCTTATTAAAGGTATTAAAAGTATAGGAAACTTTATAGCAGAACTTTCATTAGTTCTGTTTTTTTATATAAAAAAAATAATATTTGGAAAATTGAAAAAAAAATAATATTTTTGTAGTTTGAATATTAACAACGGAGATAATGTAATGAAAAAAATACGCATTACACTAATTTTATCCTTCTGTATAATAGCACTTGCTTTTGCTACAGCGTGCAACGAAGAAGGAAACGTAAGTCCAGCATCCACATCTGTAGTCGGTTATCTTATTACCGAAGAAGGAACTCCAATCTCTAATGCTATCGTAGAAGCAACAGATGGAGAAGGAAATGTCTTTTTTTCTTCAACTACTAATGATTTAGGTGGTTTTGAAGTAATGAATATTCCTGACAATGCTGAAAACGGAATAGTTTCTTTCGTAAAAGATGGAACTATTATCAAACAACTCAAGTTAAATACTTTGATTAATCTTGCTAAAAAGGCAGGCAAAGCAGACATTTTTCTCAACGAGGAATACGACTACAATGCAGTATTTGCTGTTAAAGTTATAGACAACAGCACTTCTGCTCCGATTGAAAATGCTAATGTATTGCTTACTACTTCTGATAAAGCGATGTTTGAAGCAATTACAGATGCTACGGGTTATGCCTACTTGCCGAAGATTGTGCCAGGTAGATATAATATTTATATAGCACATAACGATTACAATACCTTAAATGAGTCGCTTTTATTACTATTTCCTGAAGGAATGGATACACTTAGTTTTCCTTTTTCATTGACACCTAAATCTAAATTGGATTCAAATACTGGTGGTAATGGCAACAATAATGATAGCATAATAAATGACACTTGTTGTAACAATTCTATAAAAATAAAAGTTTTACGAAATACAGATACAACTAACTACGGTAATGATATCCCTTTTGCTAATTGCAAAGTTATAATTACAAATCATTATAATAAATATACAATAGAAAAAACTACTGATAATAATGGTTGGATTGAAGTTGCAGATTTATGTTATGGTCGCTATTCAATCTATCTTTTAGAAGATGAATATGAAGGCGAACTTCAACTTGCTCTTCATTGTAGTGAGCAATTAGAAGGACAAATATTTGCTAAAAAGAAATTTGTAAAATGTTGTGACAACGTGGTTGTCGTTCTTTACAGAGATAAAAACGGCAATCCAATAAATTGCGGAACAGCAATATTAAAAGCAACAAACTTTACAAGAGAAGCAAATATAATTAATGGAACAGCAACATTCAAAGAAATATGTAATGACAGAACATATCATTTTGTTACGGGTGTTAAGAATTGCAATGTAACATATTATGACGTATCGCTTTCCCCTAACACAGGAATTTATTTCGGTTGCAAGGATACAGTTGAAAGAAAAGTATTTTTGCAAAATGAGGACATCCCTTGCTGTAATAATAGCATACAAATATCATTAACAAAATTAATTATTAAGAATGGTAATGTTGTAGATTCTGCGATGGTTGAAGATGCAGAAGTTGAAATCCAGATGTGGGAAAAGAATACTAAAACTTTTTCAACAGAAGCAAGATTCATAAATGGTGCATATATTGCTGAAGGTCTTTGCACGGGCAAATATACTATTAGAACAGTAGTGTGTGGCGTTGTAAAGGAATATCCTTTTGAAGTATTTTGTAATGACCGCATCGTAAAACATTACAATATAGAATGTGAATAATTATATATTATTTACCTTGACTGGCGAACAAGCACCCACTTCTACAAAATTAGTGGGTGTTTTTATCTTAAACGACACGTAGTTATGTCTTTATATTTAAACGTTTAGATTAGTTAATTTAAAATTGACTTTTTATTTTAAATTACAATGATAATTATTTAAAATAAAATTATTATATTAGTATTACATTAAAAAAAATATTTTATAGTTTGCAGGATAATTAGCAACTTAAGATTGAGTTTTATCTATACTAATATTCTTTATTTTAACTATAATATATTTAAAAACAAAACATTTTGATAAAAAAATATATATATATCATAATATGAAAAAAGTAATGCTCGCTACAGGCGGCGGTGATTGTCCTGGATTAAATGCCGTCATTCGTGCTTTTGTTAAACACGCGAACCAATCAGGAAAATGGGAAGTATTAGGATGCTATCAATCCTTTAATGGACTTCTTATTGAGCCAACCAAACTAATACCTCTTAATGCTGAGACAGTAGCAGGAGTGCATGTCAGAGGCGGAACAATTATCGGAACTACTAATAAGGGTGGTCCTTTTGCATGGCCTGTTAAGAAGTTTGACGGGACTTGGCAAACAGTAGATAGGTCCGATGAAATGATAAAAAAATGCGAACTATTAGGCATAGAAGCAGTTGTGAATATTGGTGGAGATGGTTCACAACGTATATCTATGTCACTTTATGAAAAAGGTCTGCCTATTGTCGGCGTGCCAAAAACAATAGATAATGACTTGGCGGCTACTGATATGACTTTTGGATTCCAGACAGCCGTTCAAATTGCTACCGATGCAGTAGATAAACTTGTAACTACTGCTGCTTCTCATAATAGAGTTCTTATATTAGAAGTTATGGGAAGAGATGCTGGTTGGATAGCACTTAATACATCTATTGCAGGTGGTGCAGAAGTTTGTTTAATCCCCGAAATACCTTATGATGTTAATATAATTAATACCGTAATAAATGAAAGGATTAAAAGAGGCAAAAACTTTGCTGTTATTGTTATATCAGAAGGTGCAAAATCAAAAGAAGGAACTGTTTCGCAAATTGCAAATAGCGAAATTGGATATGAAAATATACGATTAAGTGGCGCAGCAGTCCGTTTAAGAGAAGAGTTGAAAAGTGTAGGATGTCAGTTAGATATACGTGAAACTGTGCTTGGACACTTACAAAGAGGTGGCATTCCTGTGGCATTTGATAGAGTTATTAGTGCTCAATTTGGTGCAAAAGCATTTGAATTAGTAGATAATGGTGAATTTGGCAATATGGTCGCTTATCGTTATCCTAATATAGTTTCTGTTCCTCTGAAGGAAGCAACAAGCAAAATGAATTTTGTAGACCCTAATTGTAATTTAGTTGAAACTGCCCGCGGTATAAATATTTGTATGGGCGATAGTTCAGTTTATTAAAAATTTATTAACATTATAAATTGTTTATCCAGTTGACAATTTGTCTAAATTTTCGTTGTGGTTTGTTCTTTAAAAATAAACCACAACGAAAACATAAGATAAATTTTACAATATAATTGTTAAATTATATTAGTTTAAAAAAATATTATTTTTGTAAAAAATATTAATATTATGGAAATTAATTTCAACCAAGAAGAATTAAATCAAATAAATAATATAAAATCAAAATATCCAAATAATGAATCTGCAATTATGCCTATTCTTTGGTTTGCACAAAAAAAATTTGGTTATATATCAGATGAAGTTATTATTTATTTGGCTGGACTGATTAATGTTTCTGCTTCGAAGATAGAAGGAGTAGTTTCATTTTATACTATGTTCCACCGCCAACCCGTAGGAAAATATCATATACAAGTTTGCACAAATGTGTCCTGTATGCTTCGTGGCGGAGTCAAGTTATACGATTATATCTCCGATAAGTATAATATAAAAAATATGGAAACAACCAAAGATGGCTTGTTTTCGTTAGAAGAAGTAGAGTGTATGGGTGCCTGTGGTGGAGCGCCAATGATTGCTATAAACGAGGATTATTACGAAAATATAGATACAGAAAAATTAAATAATCTTTTAGATATATTAAAGTAATTTTAGATATATTTAAAATAATTTTATTAAAAAGCAAATTAATATTATTTTGAAAAATAAATTAACATTCTCATTACTATTTGTATTTTTTATATGCCTTACGAATGCAATAAATGTTGCAACAGACGGCTTGTTGCTTGATTTAGTTGCGATGCAAACTCTGAAGTTTTTCTCGGAGATGGAACTATGGCGTATATTCTTATTTTCTTTTGTTAGTGACTCATTAGAAGGTTTTATTGTATTTTTATTTGCGTTTGCTATTTTATCTAAAGAATTAGAAAGATTTCTTGGGGCTAAAATTTACCCGTTATTTATTCTCCTTATAACTTTTCTAACGGGAACGGTAACTGCTATATCAATGTATGGCGAAAATGTTGTTTTTAGTGGATTAGAAGGCACATCCTTTTTTGTTATAACCTTTTTTACTATATTGCAAAGAAAGAATTTCATTAAAAAAAGGAATCTATACCAACATATCTCTATTGTAAGTGTTGTTTTATTATGGAGCACAATTAAATTATATATTGGCTTTGAAAATGGTTTTATAAACATTCTTCCTTCGTGCATTATGGCACTATGTGGACTAATTATAGGCGTTTTACTTTTCTTGCAAATAAATCATTTAGTAAAAAAACGAATAAAGCAAAATAAAATAAAAGTTCTTTTACAACATGGAAATACTAATTTAGGTTATTCAATTTATAATAATCCACAAATCAAAAAATATATATTCAATAAGTTAGAAGAAAATTATTGGTTACAAGTAAAAGAAAAAATTAGAAATAAAAAAGACGAAGCACTACTATTTAATTCACAAACATTGACAGACGAAGAAATGTTAGACCAAATATTAGATAAAATTAATGAAGTAGGTAAATCCAAACTAACAAAACAAGAACTTGATTTTTTAACTGACTACTCAAGTAAATTACAATAAAAATACTCATTTATAAATGTTAATAATTTGTTAAATATTATAATTGATGATTAAAAATGGAAATTAACTCTGAAGATAAAGCAATAGTAGAAGAACTGCAAAAAATAAATAAAAACGAAAAAGAAATGACTAAAACCCGCAAGAAAATAAAAATTACTATATGGGCTATAATTATTTGTAATTTCTTGGCGGGGTGTTTTATTGGCTCAATATATTTTATACTTAAAGATATTATATATTTAATTATTGGAATATTTATTGTTTTATTAGATATTCCAATTTATATATTCTTAAATATAATTGTAAAAAAAATAGGTTCTAAAAACGAAAAACATATTGCTAATCCTATCCAAAAATAAGTTTCATTAAAATATTATTAGGTGATTATACATTATTCCTCAAAATACCACCCGTCAATTTGCAATGCACAGACGGGAGTATTACAGGTTTTATCTATTAAAATTTTTAATAATAAAATTTTTATTGTGTTTTTATATTTTGGAAATTAGGAAATAAAATGTTATTTTTGTAGTGAACTTGTTATTATTTTTATATGGAACACTTACCAGATATAGTTAAAGATTTAGCACTGATTTTATTAGTAGCAAGTATTGTTACAATAATTTTTAAGAAATTAAAACAACCCGTAGTATTAGGTTATCTCCTTGCAGGTTTTTTGATTAGTCCACATTTTGTATTACTTCCATCAGTTGCAGATTTAACTAATATTGAAACATGGGCAGAAATAGGTGTAATATTTTTATTGTTTGCATTAGGATTAGAGTTTAGTTTTAAAAGATTATTTTCGCTTGGCGCACCTGTATTTATTGGCTCTGCTGTAAATTTCTGCACAATGATTCCTGTCGGATATTTATTAGGATTACTGATGGGATTCTCTCATTTAGAAAGTGCTTTTTTGGGATGTATGATTTCAATGTCTTCTACTACAATAATAATTAAAGCATTTGAAGAAATGGGAATGAAGAAAAAAAGATTCGCTAATTTGGTGTTTGGATTACTAATTGTTGAAGATTTGGTCGCAATATTGATGATGGTATTGCTATCAACTATTGCCGTAAGTAAAGGATTTGAAGGAATGGAATTATTAACCCAAGTATTAAAATTAGTTTTCTTCATTGCGATATGGTTAATAGTGGGAATTTATGTATTACCTACATTATTAGAAAAAATTAAAAAGGTATTGAACGATGAAACGCTATTAGTTTTATCTATTGGATTATGCTTGGGGATGGTTCTATTTGCGAATGCGGTTGGCTTTTCTACTGTATTGGGGGCATTTATTATGGGCTCTATATTATCGGAAACTACGCAACTGAAACGAATAGAGCATTTAGTTGAGCCGTTGAAAAATTTATTTGGAGCAGTTTTTTTTGTATCTGTCGGGATGATGATTGTGCCTGAAACATTGGTTGATTATTCGAGTGTTATTATAATATTGACGGTAGTAGTTATTGTGGGCAGAATCCTTTTTGCGTCAATTGGAATGGTGGCGGCAGGCGAGAACCTCAAGACAGCGATGCAGGCGGGATTTAGTTTAGCACAAATCGGAGAATTTTCTTTTATTATTGCGACTTTGGGAATCCAATTGAGAGTGGTGGATGCGTTTTTATATCCGATAATTGTTTCGGTTTCGGTTATTACATCTTTTCTAACCCCTTATTTAATTAAAGGTTCGAGCGTAATATATGGTCGGCTGGAAAAGGCGATTCCAACTAAATGGAACAAGATTATTACGGGATATTCAAGTATAAAAATTAATAAAGAAAAGGAAGAAAATGAATGGAAAAAATATCTTAAATCGTCTTTATATTCTATAGCGGTATATACCCTGCTATCAGTTGCTATATTGCTAATAGGAAAATTATTTTTACTAAACTTTTTTACAAACAATATTGGGGGCATTTTGG
>Ga0082212_10002766_pt1 | contig 25260 bp, 17 predicted proteins | sample TergutNt197P3_FD_71548 | JGI IMG/M metagenome (GOLD analysis project Ga0082212, IMG submission 71548) | Neocapritermes taracua P3 segment gut microbial communities from Petit-Saut dam, French Guiana - Nt197 P3 | ecosystem: Host-associated > Arthropoda: Insects > Digestive system > Gut ...
CCCCCACCAATCCCAGTGTCTCGCCTTTCTTCAGCCTCAGCGTCACCCCGTTCACCGCCTCGACCGTCTCGTCCTCCAGCACGTACTGCACCACCAGGTCGTTTATTTCCAGCAATGCTTCGTCGGGATTGTTTGTGATCTCATTTTCCATATTTTCTACCATCCTTTTGCTTAATACTTGATGGGTATTGCATTGATGATTTGCGTTTGCCTGCTGCTTTTGCTTTTTTGCAGTGATTGCCGCGCTACATTCCGTTGACGATGCACTGCGGCCTTTCGCCCCTTGTTACCGCTTCTATGTTTTTGCCTATTCTTTCGTACGCGCGGGTGAAGAAACCCGCAGTTATACCCGCAATATGAGGAGACAGGGCGACTCGCGCCTTTGCATCGTCCGGAAGGTCGCATAGAATGGGATTATCAAGCAAAAAGGGTTCCGGCGCCAACGTATCCGAGCCCAGGCCACCGAGCTGCCCTGATATCAGCGCCTGAGCAACAGCGCTGTGATCCATAAGCTCGCCACGGGCTGTATTAATAAGCAAAGCGCCGCGTCTGAACAGTTTCAGCGTTTCGGCGTTAATCATATTCTCAGTTTCATGCGTGACCGGCACGTGAAGCGATACTATATCACTTGCGGCATATAGCTGTTCAAGCGGTAAATATTCGATTTCATCCCCTATGCCAGGAGGAGTAAACATGTCGTAGTAGTATATCTTGCAACCGAATGGTTTGAGCATAGCCGCCAGTTCCCTTCCGATCGCCCCAAGACCCACTATGCCGACACTGCGTCCGAATAACTCCGGCAGCCCTTCTTTGAACGCCGCCATTTTTGCTTCCATTTGCCTGCCCGCGTATATCATGTCTTCATTCGACCTGAAACCTTTGAGCAAAGCAAGTATCAAAAGCATTGTCTGCTCCGCTACGGGCTTTGCGTTGGCTCCCGCATTATTGCAGACAAAAACGCCATTTCTTCGCGCAGATTCAAGGTCTATCCCATTGAAAGCCACGCCCTGCGAATGGATCATCTTCAGCCCCGGCATGTTTTCAATTATATCGGCCCCTATTCTTGTAATTGCGTCGACAACAAGTATCTGCGCGCCAGTGCCAATGACCTCCGCCGGATCAGGCTCTTCATTGCCCATGTGCATGAGCTCCCAACCTGCGTTATTCCACTTTGAAAACCTTTCAAAATTCTCGCGGTTGATCAGCAAAGCTAATTTCATAAACTCGCCTCCATATCATCAGCGGGATTTACAGTATGACTGACTTGAAATAATCAAAGTAAGGCGATTCCTGATACTTGCCGGTAAGCGGAATTGCGTCGCCCTTTGTCGAGAGGTAGGTATTTCCATAAAGCAAACCATCGGTTTCCCCCTGAACGCTCGGGTGGAGGGTCACTACCATATTTGGCACGATTTGCATCTTATTTGGGCGGCCAATATCGATACCGTCGCCGAGATCCACGCCCATTCCATGGCCGCTCCATACGCCCATTTTGCACCCATGCCTGTCAATCACTTCCTCCACAGCTTCAGCTAAGTCGCAAATACGGTTTCCCGGACGAAAAGCCCTGACGCCGGCGGCTTCGGCCTCTAGAATGATTTTCCATATTTCATAAGCATCCTGGTGCGCCTTTTCAGACATGAATATCGGCCGTACCAATTGCGACCAATAATGGAATTTCCCTGATAATTCCACTGAGTAGACAAATACGTCGTCCGGCCCAATTATTTTTCCGGTCGGGCCGCCAATGAAAGTATGCGGTTTTTCTGAGCGGGACAGCAGCAGTGTTTCGTCTGCGCCATTGGAAAAGCAAAAACCTTCGGCGCCGCCCATCAGCTCCGTGTCGCTCATGCCAACCTTGATTTGCCGGACAATATACTCAAAAGAAGCAACGGCAAGATCAGAAGCTTCTTTGACGAACTTGATTTCCATTTCAGACTTTGGCGCATATTTTTCCACGAATTGCTGCGCTATTTCAACAAACTCCGCCTTGGTTTGGCTCAATGTTTTGTAAGCACCCAACGAAATATTGCTGAAATTGACGACGCCAATTCGCGGGGAGCCCGGGATCGATTCTATCAGATCGGCCGCCATTTGGTTTATATCGTCAGCAGTAAGTATGTCGTCGGGTTCGAGCCAGCTTTTTTTCCCGGCAGTAAATTTCTGCCCTGCGGTCGGCAGAATGAGTTTCGGCGTCTTATTCTTCTCAATGAATATCAGCGCTCTTCGCGTAGATTGCCTGTAATTCGTCGCATATTTCAACTGGAGCTGTTCCGCAGCCATAGCGAAACTTGAGAAGAGCAGCGCATCCAGTTTATTCTCAGTCATTGCTTCCTGAAAGAGTTTATAGCGCCTCGCGCGCTCTTCAAGAAGTTCTTGTTTTGTAATAGTCAATACAACGCCTTCTTTCGTTTCTAATAAAAACAATCAGGCTGGGCAGCCGGCTGATCAGTCACTAAAAACACTGTAAAACATTATAATCTGCGGTCAAATCAATGTCAATAACAAGTGTATTTAGTTCTTATTTTTGTTCTTTAAACTCCAACATTTTTCAGTCGAGCCACTATAAAACGCAAGCGAATTCGATCCCACATGTCTTTGTAATGATCCTACACAAGCGAATTCGATCCTACGTTTCTTTCTATTGACACGTTCTGTATCTTGTATATAATAATTACTGTGCCGATATTATAAAAAATATGAAAATTCAACAAGGGATCGGCAAGAAAGGATGGAATGATTATGTTGAAAATTGATGCATTTGCTCATATTTTTACTAAGGAATACGGCAAGAGATTAATGTCGCTTGCTCCCGCTGTTTCAAAAACTTTTGAGTTCAGGCGCCCATCCATGACTGACATAGCCATACGGGAAGACGTGATGCGAAGGCATCCGGATATTCTCCAAATAGTGACGATGGGGAATGTCCCCTTATGGCGCTATGTTTCAGTACAGGATGCAATTGAATTGTCAAGGATTGGAAACGATGAGATGGCAGAACTCGTTAAAACAAAACCAAGCTTGTTTTACGGAGCTGTAGGCACGATTCCGATAGACGATGTGGACGCCAGCCTGAAAGAGATAGATTATTGCATCAATAATCTTGGCTTGCTGGGCATACAACTGTATACAACGCTTGAACGAGAATCTCTTGCGGAACCTAAATACAGACCAATCTACGAATTGATGGCACAGCTTGATCGCCCGATTTGGATACACCCGACCGCTGATCTAAGCAAGCCAGGATATGATAAAGGCATGTTTTCATGGTTGTACGAATCCTCGCGTTACATGCTTGACGTTGTAAATTCCGGGCTATTCAAGGATTTTCCGGATCTAAAATTCATTATCCATCATGCGGGCGGTATGGTGCCGCATTGCCGCGAGCGTGTCAGATGCATAATGCCAAAGCACGAAGACAGGTATTTCAGGAATTTTTATGTTGACACAGCGCTGTACGGGAATGCGCCGGGTTTGATGAGCGCGTTCGATTACTATGGAGCCGATCATATGCTATTCGGCACCGATGCGCCCCTCGGCGGCATTGCGGGGTCTGGCTGCCATGGGAATACAGACCAGACAATAATAGCAATTGACAAAATGGATATATCCGATGAGGATAGGGAAAAAATCTATCATGGCAATGCGGTAAGGCTTTTTGTCGTGCCCGCTTAGTTTAGGATGCAAATCAAGAAGAAGCTTACTTTCTGCAAGAAAACAAGAAAGAATAATTATTGAGGCGAAAGAAAGGTTGGTAAAAATGATAAAATTGAAGAGAGTTACCGCGATTCTGCTCACGTTGATGTTATGTCTGGCTATTGCCGCATGCGGCGGCGGGAACGATGCAACTACAGATGGGGGAGGGTCGACAGCAGGCGGCGGCACTCCCGGCGGCGGAGGGACTCCCAGCGGCGGCGCTCCCGGCGGCGGAAACGTCCTCACTCCCGATGATGTGATTGAAGCGCCGGAAGGCGATGACGTCCGGTATGCTGACTCGATCGATATAATCATCGAAGTGAATGCCGTTGCGCTCGATCCTCTAAATCCCGGCGCCAGTGGCGCAGGAATCCAGAATATGTATGTGTGCATGTATGACAGGCTGGTAGTAAACGCCGGAGAAGGGGTCTACACCCCTGAACTTGCAACATCCTGGGATTCCGACGATTTGCAAACATGGACCTTCAACCTGCGCGAGGGGGTAACATTCCACAATGGCGACCGATTCACAGCACAGTCAGTCATCGACACAATTGAAATGGGGCAGAACAGCCCCGGCTCATATGCATTTGACGCATGGAGAAGCGTTGTCAGCGCCACTATTGTAAATGAATACACTGTGCAGTTGGTTCTGGACTCCGTAAATGCTGATTTTCTGTTCCATATGGCGCTGCCCGGAGCCTCCATCATTAATAAAGCAGCGAGAGACGCGGATCCAGTAGCGGGCGCCTGGGTTGGAACCGGCGCATTCTATGTCAGCGCCTTTTTTGCAAATGACTATGCAACACTGACCCGCAACGATAATTATTGGGGAACACCGCCTATAACCAGCGAGTTGATCTTCCGCAATGTGCCTGAGATGACTACGCGTACTATCATGATGCAAAACGGCGATAGCCATATGTGTACTTCAATCAGCAACGAAGATATGGATCTATTCGTCAATGACCCTGACAATTATATTATTTACGCATTCCTCGGAAATACGATTTTCAGCCTTATGTTCAACATGAACGATCCCATAACCGGCGATCTGAACTTCAGAAAAGCCGTGGCCCATGCCTTGAATAGACCTGACGCAACAATAGTTGCTGCCGGAGAATGGGCAGAACCGGTGACTACCGGAACATATTGGGGCGCTTCGACTGAATTTAAAAACCAAGATTTGCCTATGCTGCAGTATGACCTTGATTTAGCAAGGCATTATCTCGAAGAATCCTCCTATAACGGGCAGGAAGTCGAAATCATGTCCGCCTTGCCTCTGAACAACAGGATGGCAGAGGTCATTCAGGAGCAATTAGGCGTGATTGGCATCAATGCTGTTCTATTCCAGACAGACGGTCCCACGCTGCAAAGCTCGACCGTATATGGAAACGACCGGATGCAGATGCTCAGCTACGTTTCCGCCTTCAGCCAAAGCGCGGCAACATCACGAGGCATATTCTACCCCGGTGGCGTTAATAACAGGATGACGTATAACAACCCGGAAGTCAACGAACTGTTCGATCTTGCGCCAACGATTGCCGATCCGGCAGAACGGGCGGCTATTTACAGGCAAATCCAGGCGCTCGTAGCTGAAGATGTACCGGCCGTTAGTGTTTTTTACCGCATGTTCTCACTGGTTTGCGCCAAGGGCATAGGCGGAATAATCGTCTCTCCAGATCAAACGCACGATTTTAGAGGTATTTTTCTAGTACTGGATGACTAATGAGCATGCTTGAACATCCTGAGCATACTTAAGAGCAGGAGGATGCAGCGACGCGAATGCTTGCTGCATCCTCCGGCATACCTTTTCGGCATCCCCCAGGCGAATCGTGTTCGCGCATAGGGTGGCGGAATTCCAGCCTGACGCCGGGTTCAAATCCCGGCACCCTAAGGGAGGAGGACTGGCTATTGTTACGCTACATTTTTAAACGCATATTGTTGCTGATACCGGTGATTATCGCGGTTTCGTTCATCGTGTTCACACTGCTTGAATTGGCGCCCGGGGACATTGTTGACACAATGATATCCGGAGACATGACTCAAGAAGACATCGCTACGTTAAGGGCGACGTACGATCTTGACAGGTCGATGTTCTACAGATATGGGAAGTATATGCTCAATCTGCTTCGTGGGGATCTTGGAGTTTCGCAAGCGAACAATATGAGCGTGTTTGAAACATATATGGAGAGACTCCCTAATACATTGATTCTTTCATTTGCCGCGATTGTCATAGGGATCTCAATATCTCTGCCATTGGGTATACGAGCCGCAAGGAAAGCCGGAACAGCAACGGACACTATAGCGACGACGTTTACTCTTATAGGTATGTCAATGCCGGCGTTTTGGCTGGGCTTGCTGCTGTTACTGCTGTTTTCGCTTCGCCTCGGGTGGTTGCCGGCGGGCGGAAACAGGGATGGCATCCGCAGCCTGATAATGCCCGCTGTTTGCAGCGCCATGGCTTTGACCGCAACTATTTCAAGGCAGACGCGATCCAGCATGCTTGAGGTGTTGAGAGCAGATTTCCTAAGAACTGCGAGGGCAAAGGGTGCGCCGGAAGAGATCGTTATAAGGAAACATGCGCTGGGCAACGCGCTAATACCGATAATAACACAGATAGGAGCATCTATATGCGTGCAGCTTGCGGGTTCTGCAGTCATTGAACAGGTATTCACCTGGCCGGGCGTCGGGAGAATGCTCATAGAAGGCGTAAAGGCCCGCGATGTGACAGTTGTGCTTGGCTGCGTCATTATGACGACTATCCTGTATGTTATTATTCAATTGCTGGTCGATCTTGCCTATGCGTTCGTGGATCCAAGGATAAAGTCGCAGTATACCGGAAAAAACAAAACAAGAAAAACCGCATTGCCGGCGCTTGTACCATCTGGCACTGTGGAAAACGGCCATGCTGTAGCGGCGGCTATGTACGGATATGACGAAACCATAAATACCGCAGCGCAGCTCCCGGATGACACATCTGAACCGAGTGGGATATCATTCTCCAAAGCAGGTGTCGATACTCGCGAGACTGCTACTATCGACACGCCGGATACTTCTTACATCGGTGCATGCGATTATGTGACCAGAAAAGAAGAGAAAATAGTGGCTAGCGATACATCGTCCGATATTGCCGACGTCATGGCAAGATACAAAAAGCGCAGCCAGTTGGGAGAGATTTGGCACAGGCTGTCGCGAAATAAAGGATCGCTTGCCGGAATAATCATACTCAGCCTAATGCTAATAATAGCAATAGTTTCGCTGTTCATGCCCTTTGACATAGTAACTGCGCAGAATATACCTATCCGGTTTTCACCACCGAGCTGGCAATATTGGTTTGGCACCGACAATATGGGACGCAATATTTTCCTGCGAGTTATCTACGGCTCACGTTACTCAATAGTTATCGGTTTTGGTTCGGTGGCGATTTCGGCGCTTGTCGGAGTCTCGCTCGGATCAACCGCAGCATATTACAGCGGGAAAACTGAGAATATCATTATGCGCATATGCGATATTTTGGCGTCAATACCTGGACTATTGCTCGGAATGGTTATTATGGTTGTGCTTGGCATGAATCTTCCAAATTTAATCATCGCTGTCGGCGTAGCGGGAATACCGCATTTCATACGTATGTCAAGGGCTTCGATACTTACTGCAAAAGGAAATGAGTTTGTCGAAGCTGCGCGCGCAATTGGGTATTCCGATCTTCGCATACTGGTCACACAGGTTCTTCCTAATGGCCTCAGCCCGATTCTAGTACAGGCTACTGTTTTGCTCGGTCTCAATATCATGCTGGCGGCGTCGTTGTCATTTCTTGGTTTTGGAGTACAAGCCCCTACTCCCGAATGGGGGACGCTTGTCTCGTCGGGCAGGGATTACGCGCGTAACGCACCCTGGTTGATGGCATTTCCGGGTTTGTTTATCATGATCACTGTTCTCGGGTTCAATCTATTTGGCGACGGACTTCGCGACGCTCTTGATCCAAAACTGAAAAAATAGCGAACCTTAAGCTGCAGCCTTGTTGCCTGCGAGTCTGACTCTGGTGGTTACTAGCACACAGAGGGGTAGCCGGAATTGCGCTATTGCGCAGCGTGAGCGGAAGCTGAGGTCGGCAGGAGCATATCCCGGAGTAGGGATGGGACATTTTTTAGTCTTTAAGCCGACCAAGCGACTTTCTCACGCAAGTAAGAGCGTAACTCCGGTTACGTGAATAGCTAACCACTTGACATAAGCTAAGGTTGGTGTGATATACTTGCTCAAGCAATCGGGGTTCGAATCATTGCCGACTGCTTAAACAGCCAGTTAGTCGTGAGTGTGCAAATGAGCGAAAATACTTTATATATGGGCGTTGACATCGGCTCCGCGTCTTCAAAGTGCGTTATTCTCGATGATGCTTTGAAGATAATTTCGCATGCCGTAATATCTGCCGGAACAGGAACCAGCGGCCCCAGGCGCGCCGTAGATACGGCGCTGGAAGCGGCTGAAACCGGCATTGAGAGATTATCCTGCATCATTGCAACCGGTTATGGAAGAAATACATACGAGCACGCCGCAGAAAGCGTAAGCGAGCTCAGTTGCCATGCAAAAGGCGCGGTGTGGCTTATGCCCGGAGTTCGCACAGTGATCGATATTGGCGGACAGGACGCAAAAGCGTTGTCGGTAGACACTAACGGAAAAATGAAGAATTTCGCGATGAACGACAAATGCGCGGCGGGCACCGGGCGTTTTCTTGATGTTATGGCGCGCGTCCTGGAACTCAGTGTCGATATGCTCGCAGAATATGACGAGAAAGCAGACGGTATTGTACCCGTAAGCTCGACTTGCGCCGTGTTTGCCGAGTCTGAGGTGATCTCTCATCTGGCTAAAAATGTACCAGTCCCGAATCTAATCGCCGGCATACACCAATCGGCGGCAGCCCGCGCGGCAAGCCTCATGAAAAGAATTGGCGTTACCGAGCCTGTCCTTATGACAGGCGGGGTTGCAAACAACCGGGGCGTAGTGCGCGCCCTTGAAAAGAATCTCGGTATCAAGGTTAGTACATCGCCTTATTCCCAAATAGCGGGAGCTATTGGCGCAGCGCTGTTCGCGCACGAAAAGACGGTTTCCGGCAATCTGTAAGGACGAATTGTGTTTGTCCGCATATTTTGACAAAAAATCAGGACGCTCTTTGTGCGTCCGCCCGAGAGGAGAGAATAACTATTTATGTCGATGAATAATGAAAATCTACCTGCAAAAGAGTGGCTGAAGCGGATCGCGGACGGCGCGACAGAGGCGGCGTGGGAAGCAAAACGGCGGGGCGAGAAAATAGGTTGGTCTGCCTCAAATTTCCCGCAGGAGATACCGACCTCAATGGGAATACCCGTAGTTTTCCCCGAGAATCATGGCGCGGCAGTCGGAGCTAAAGGCGGCGCACTTCCAATGTGCGAGCATGCGGAGGCAATGGGTTATTCGCAGGACCTTTGCTCATACTCAAGGATCAGCTTTGCTTATGCAGATTTAAAGCAGTGTCCTGAGATGGATATTCCTCAGCCCGATTTCCTGCTTTGCTGCAATAATATTTGCAACTGCTTAATGAAGTGGTTCGAAAATCTTGCGGTCAAGCTGGATGTGCCTATGATCCTTATCGATATTCCGCATCTTGACGGCTTTATCTGCGACAACGACAGAATTAAGTATATCAGGGCGCAGTTTGACGATTGTATCAAAAGGCTCGAGGAAATCACGGGCAAAACCTTCAGCGAGGAAAAACTCAAAGAAGTTATGGACGCCTCGCAACGCAGTTCAAAAGCATGGCTCAAGGCTGTGGATTACGCGAAGAATACGCCGTCTCCATATAGCGGGTTCGACATATTCAACAATATGGCGGTCGCCTGCGTTGCGCGTGGAACGCCGGAAGGAGCCGAGGCTTTTGAGCAGCTTGCCGATGAATATGAAGAAAATGTCAAGAACGGAGTGTCAACATTCAAGGGTGAAGAAAAATATCGTGTGCTGTTTGAAGGGATAGCATGTTGGGCCAACCTGAAATCAACGTTTAAGACGCTGAAGGACAGGGGCATAAATGTTACGGCTTCGGTATACGGTCCAGCGTTTTCATTCCTGTATGACAACTTAGACGAGCTGATGGCGGCTTACGCATATGTGCCCAACAGCAATTGCTTCGACCGCGAGGTTCAGCTACGTGTGGACGAGGCAATAAAAAACAAGGTCGAAGGCGCAGTCATACATATGAACAGAAGTTGCAAGCACTGGAGCGGGAATCTCTATGAACTCGAGAGGCGGCTCAGCAGCGAGGTAGGCATACCCACAGTTATTTTTGACGGAGATCAGTCCGATCCGCGCGTTTTTTCGGAGGCTCAGTACGAGACGCGCGTTGACGCGCTTGTAGAGATAATGGCTGAGAACAGGAAACAGAGACAGGGGATCAAGGGTTAGAAAACAAGAGTTAGGAAAGGATTGGTTGTTAATATGCGCGAATACGCAGAAGTCATAAATGAGTTTAATAGCATTGCCGGGAAACCGAAAGAGCAATTCGAAAAGCTTATCGCCAGCGACAAAAAAGTTGTCGGGTGTTTGCCTTATTTCTGTCCTGAGGAGCTTATATACGCAGCCGGGATGGTGCCGTTCGGGATATGGGGCGCCGATATTGAGACGTCAGAATCAAAACGATGGTTTCCCGCTTTTATATGCTCTATATTGCACACAGCTCTAGATCTTGGCATAAGCGGCAAATACAGCGGCATGACCGCCGTTATGATTCCCAAGCTCTGCGACAGTCTTAAGTGCATGGGCGCGAACTGGGAATGCGCGATCCGGGACATTCCTGTGATCAACGTTGCACATGCGCAAAACCGCAAAATCGACGCCGGCATAGAGTTCACGGCGTCACAGTACCGGAATGTCGCCGGGGATCTTGCGAGGCTCGGCGGCAGGGTTGCGACCGACAAGGATATTATTGAAGCTATAGAGCTTACCAACAAGCGGCGCAATGCTATGCGCGCATTTTCGCGGCTTGCGTCCACGCATCCTGCAACTGTTACGCCCATAGCGCGCGCCAATGTGATTAAAAGCTCGTATTTTATGGAGGCGGATACGTATACGTCAACGCTTCAGGAACTGAACGATCTTTTGACGGCATTGCCTGCTGAAAAATGGAACGGAATCCGGATTGTCACTACCGGGGTAATCGCTGACTCACCGGGATTATTGAGTATTTTTGAGGAAAATGGCATCATGATCGCCGGCGACCAGGTGATATCCGAGTCGGTTTCATTCAATGCAGACGTGCCTGTTGCCGGCGACCCGGTAATCGGGCTTGCGAGAAGGATAGCGGCAATCGAAGGGGCTTCAGTGCTTTATGATCCCGGGAAACAACGCGCAAAGGAGCTCGTAAGGCTTGTTAATGAAACAAAAGCAAACGGAGTCATTTTCGTACTGACTAAATTCTGCGATCCTGAAGAGTATGACTATGTCCCGGTGAAAGAGCTGCTTGACAAGAATGAAATACCGTGCCTCCTTGTCGAAACCGACAGACAGGTATCTGGATTTGAGCAGACGCGGTCTGCTGTCGAGGCATTTTCAAGAATGCTTTCAGTTTCATGACAAGGTTTGATTGGTGAAAAAGTGATTTAGGAGGGCCGAAAAGCATGGAAACAAAACCGATAGATATAAAAGCCGACAAACGTGTTTTCAAAGCTACAAGTCTAATGGGGGCAAGGAGCGGACCGCCATCGGTCGTGGAAAGCGGCAAGGACGGAAAGATAACGCGGATACGCCCGCTATACTACAGGGACTACGTGGACTGGGAAAGCAAGACCCCCTGGAAGATAGAAGCCCGGGGGAAGACGCTGACTCCGCCGGACCGCACGATGCCCGGCGTCTACTACATGACATACAAAAAGCGCGTGTATTCGGAAAACCGCGTGAGATACCCGCTCAAGCGCGTCGACTGGGACCCCAAGGGCGAGCGCAACCCGCAAAACAGGGGGAAATCGAAGTATGTGCGGATCTCGTGGGACGAAGCCACGCAGATAGTCGCGGACGAGCTCCTGCGCGTCCGCGAGAAATACGGCATGTCTGCGGTGCTGTCCGAGGCTGATATGCACGGCGAGGGCAAGCACGTGGCCCCCAGCCACGGGTGCGCGAACAGGCTCTTGTCCCTGCTCGGCGGCTACACAATGCAGATGCGCAACAATGACAGCTGGGAAGGGTATTCCTGGGGGTCTAAAAACGTCTGGGGCGGGGAGCCCGTCGGAGAGATGCAGCCGTCAGGCAACGTATGGCCTGACATAGCGAAGCACTCGGAGCTGCTCCTGTTCTGGGCCGCCGACCCCGAGACGACGTCCGTCGGGTTCGAAGGATACATGGCGAGCCGCTTGAACAAGTGGCTGCACAGCATAGGCATCAAGTATGTATATGTCGACCCCGCATTGAATTTCTCCGCATGCTGGATGGCGGACAAATGGATACCGATACTGCCGAACACGGACGCCGCCATGTTCCTTGCCATAGCATATGTGTGGCTCACGGAAGACACATACGACAAGGAATATGTGAAGACCCACGCCGTCGGTGCAGGGCCGTTTTTTGACTATGTGCTCGGCAAGGAGGATGGCGAGCCAAAGACGCCGGCATGGGCAAGCGCGAAATGCGGCGTGCCGGAGTGGACGATAAAGGCGGTTGCCCGGGAGTGGGCAAGCAAAGTCACCAGCCTCACGATTGGGAACGGGGGGCCGGGGATACGCGGCGCGTTTTCTACCGAGCCAGCCCGCCTGCAGTCGATATTGCTAGGCATGCAGGGGCTTGGGAAACCGGGCGTGCATCAGGCCAAATGGCTTGAATGGAACCTGCACACAACGATATACCAGATGCCTTATCAAGGCGTGGATTCTATCAATATACCACGCCGCTGCGAGACTGTCCGGCCGTATGGCTCACCGGCTGACTATTCCGCTACCAAAAAGATAGTCACCTATAGAGATCCTTTTAAAACACGAACCAATGATGGTAAGGATGTCGTTGATTTATATAAAAATGAAAGTATGGATGCAGAACTGGCTATTTTGACTAAAACTATGGAGACGCCGCCGGCGCAGTCCATACCAAGGTGCATGGTGCATGAGGCCATCCTGCAAAAGGGCGGTATAGAATGGTGGGGCTTGTATTCTTTCACCGGGCCGGCAGTGGAGCAGTGGACGAAGCATGTATTCCCGAGGCCCGGCTACTCGCGCCTGCACATGATATGGACGGACTCGCCGTGCAACGTCACATGCTGGAACGACGGTTTCGCTTTCGTCAAAGCATTTAGGGATCCTGAGATCGAATGCATCGTAGCGCAGCACCCATGGCTTGAAAATGACTGCTACATGGCGGACATAATTCTGCCTGTGGCGACTAAATTCGAAATGGAGGACATATGCGACGACTGTGCCGGCGGAACGATAACATCGGTTTTCCACGAGTACGAGGCTTGCCCGCCCGTCGGAGAATCGCGGAATGACTTCGAATGCGTCGCGGCCGTTGCAAAGAAGATAAGCGAAGACGTCTTCATGGCGTACACAGGCAACGACATGGCTCTGGAGCGCGTAATAGAACTATACTGGTATGGCAGCGGAGTAGCGCATCTGGACGACGAAGACGAATATCATAAAAATGATATATTCATCGTCCCTACATATCCGAAAATTCAGGATGAGCCTGCAGGGCTGAATCCATTCTGTGACGACCCTGAAAACAACCCGCTAACGACGCCGACCGGCAAGCTGGAGTTCACGTCAACTGGTTTGCAGGAGCATTTCCCGGATGATCCCGAGCGCCCCCCATACCCGAAATGGATAGAGCGCAGCGAACTGCACGACGACAGATTATCGTCGCCGCGCGCGAAGGACTACCCGTACCTGTGCCTGTCGAACCACGGCAGGTGGCGCTTCCACGCTAATATGGACGACGTCACATGGAACCGCGAGGTCGAGACCATGAAGATACGCGCCAAAGACGGCTACCAGTACGAGCCGGCGTGGATGCACCCTCAAACGGCGGCCGAGCAAGGCATCGAGCATGGGGACATAGTAAAAGTCTTCAACGAGCGCGGGACGGTACTGTGCGCGGCATATGTGACGGAGCGGCTTATCCCGAAGGCGATATATGTCGACCACGGCGCGCGCTTCGACCCGATAGACGCCGGCGCGCTGGACCGAGGCGGCGCGATCAACCTCATCACGCCCCGCAACAATATATCAAAATACGCTACCGGCATGGTGGTGTCCGGATTCCTTGTCGGCGTCGCGAAAGTCGCCGACGAGGAAATGGAAGGCTGGAAGAGGGACTATCCCAACGCGTTCGCACGCAAGATAGACGAAGCCTGCGGCGTATGCCTGGACGGTTGGCTCATTAACTGATTCCTTGGTGTGCATATGATAAAAACGTTTCGCAAGGTGCATTGAATGCAAAAAAAAGAAAATAGAATCGGCAAAGAATTGGCAATACTCATTTTAGTGTCCATGAGCGCCGGATTTGTATTCTTTGAAAGAATGTCTGTCAACTATCTGTTCGCGCATATGGAGATAACGTCTACGCAACTGGGGACTTTAGGGAGCGCGTTTGCGCTGGCATTTGCAGTCGGCGCCGCTTTTTGCGGCTCTGTCATAGGCAAATTGGGCATAAAAAGAACCGCCGCTATTTTTATTATACTTATGGGCATAGTCTCCTTTTGTCAGAGCCTGATAACCAGCTTTGCAGGGTTGGTCGCTCTGCGCATACTCAGCGGCCTGGTCTGCGGCCCGGTAATACCTGTCGCCGGCACAATCCTTAACGAGTCGATCTCCGGAAAACGCAGAGGTCTTTTCATAGGTATCATGCAAGGCTTGTCGCCAGCGCTTTTTTCCGCAACTATTGCCCCTGTTGTCCTGACAGCGATCGCGGATTCCTACGGATGGCAAAAATCCTATTGGGTCATGATAGCCCCATGTATTGTCATTTCCCTATTGATACTTAAGTTCTACGACCCGGATGCAATGAAGCCCTCGTTTTCTCAAGACGAGGGCGAGATGCATGAATCTGCGGAAAAGAGCGCCTACAGAGACCTGTTCAGGGATAAAACTTATCCGTTCAGCTTTTTGCTAAGCACATTCACCGTATGTTCGTACGTACTTTCGCTTACCTACATGCCCTCATATCTGGCAATGGCCAGAAGCAATGACTATACCTCCGCCGAGCAAACGCTCATACTCACAGGTCTTGGTTTCGGAGGTATGTTATGGGGGGTATTGGCTACCGGTCTGTCTGACAAATTCGGAAGAAAGCAGATTCTGATACCTGCTTACGCTATTTGCGCACTTGGCTTCCTTCTTGTGCTCGGCGTGACTGTCACGCCAATAATGCTTGTAGCCATACTGACACTCACATATACATTGCAGGGTTCGAACTCTATTGCAATGTCGATTCTGCCCGGGGATTCTCTAAAATCGTCCGTGGCTATCGCCAAAGGCATCGGTTTTAACCAGTTTAGCGGCGAGATCATCGGCGGCGTTGGCATGATGATGCTTGCAGGATACTTGGCAGACAATTTCTCCCCCGCAATACCGATATACATGGCTATCGGATGCGCGGCAGTGTGTTTGCTGCTCTCTTCAATAATGAAGAACCCATCTATTCATTAGACTTTTTTGAGATGTTTTTTTATTATCCTAAGGGCCTTCAAAGGAGAGTACCCGGCAAGGAGGCCCAAAGCATAGAGAATATATGATTCATCTACAAAACATTCAGGAGCGGCGGGTCTGAGCGATTCCGGAAAGTTCTGGTCAAAACATGCGGACTTCAGTATATGGCGCTGTCTGTCATTATATGCGAAAATCCCTCCCGTACCGATTATGCTTGTCACTTCCGTCAAATCCTTGCCACGCTGTATTCTGACTGTTCCCGAAGGAAAGTATGCTTCTTCAATCGTTCCGGCGTGCCTTCTCGTCGCAAAATCAACCGCTGCACCCGCCAGCCCGGCGTCAAACAGGTAGTCTGTGTCATTTTGTGGTATGTAGTCGACATGCCCGGACAAATGTTCCGCCATCGTCAGAAGCGTCGAAGGTTCAGGCGCTTCTTCGCTTATCAAGCGCATTTTATCGACAACCATTTCTGCTCCTGCAATCTCAACTATTGACACGGCATTATACCGGATGCCCAAATCCCCTTCTACCGTTCTTTTCTCGTAGGGTTCAGCTATGCCTTTTACAATTGTATTAGTAACACACGGGCGGCCTTGGGCTATTGATACGACGTCCGTTGTAGCTCCGCCTACGTCAACGACCATGACGTCGCCAAGGCCCTCTTCGCCTTCCGCGCCGGCCGCTAATAGAGCGGCTCCTTTTAATACCGCAAAAGGCGTCGGCATAATAGGAGCGCTTACAATTTCCTGCGCTTTTTCCAGTCCTTTGGCAAGGGTAATCCGCTGCATGAATACTTCTCTGATGGCGCTGCGTGTAGGCTCAATATTCAAAACATCCAGCTCCGGCAATACGTTTTCCGCCACAACCGCAAATTTTCCTGAATTGCTGAGCAGCGTTAATGCTTCGCCGGAAGCCATCTTGTTTCCTGCAATGATGAAAGGCACATCCAGACGCGATTCGGCGAGTACCGCCGCGTTTTGAAGGAGGAGCTGCTTGTTCCCCCCGTCAGTCCCTCCTGTCAACAGAATCAGATCCGGCGCTATTTGCTCAATTGCAGTACAGTCCACAGAGCTTATCCCATTGGGATATGTACCTACAACCTTTGCTCCGGAGCCAAGAGCAGCTTCTTTGGCTGCTTTGGTCGTCAGTTCGTTTGTGAACCCTGCGACTACCATTCTCAGCCCCCCGGCTGCGCTGCTGCTGGAGAATATATGCTCTATTCCCTGTTCTTCCAGATTTACCGTTTCCCTGAGCTTTTCCAGCGCTTTATCCAAGCCGATCATTATGTCCGTCTCAACGGTTGTAGCCGATTTTGCTACGCCGACAAGTGTTTCGTTCGTAAAATCAAATGCCGCTACTTTGGTATAGGTACTTCCAAAATCAACAGCTAAAACCAGTCCCAAAATAAACCTCCTAAACCACCTACACCAAATATCCTTTACTGACAGCATAAAGGTCGTTGACCAGCGTATCATAACCGGCCTTTATGCCTTGCTTCTTTTCGCGCTCGGCTATTTTTTCTTTGTGATAATCCTTGATCTCCTGCGTAAACGGAAGATTGCCCGTATTGAAATATCTGATGGCTCCCTCGCTGTCTTTGATCCCCAATACCTTGCCCGCCGCGGCGCGGTTTGCCGCGAACGGATTGTCAAGCACTCCCGCTTCTACAGCTTTCGCCGCCCCGACTAATATGTCTCCGTCGCCGAATTCCAGCACCTTATCTACAATGGCCCTTATTTCTTTTTCTTCCATCGCAGCTTGCAGCGCAAGCTCTTCCCTATTGACCTCTATCTTCTGATTTTTCAGAAAATTCTGTATTGTTTTTGTAATCTTGTATGTATCGGCGATGTTTTCCTTGGTCGGAATCGCCTTGGCTTCCGCCATCGTCCTGACATCATTGGTCACCGCGCCCATCAGCCGTCCCATGAGCGTGTTCATGAATATTACGGCCAGGCTCGGGGCAAATTCCACGGGGTATTGCATCAGGCAAAAGGAAACCGAGCCGAATAACCCGACATTTTCATACCCGAACTTGTCGAAATAATAATGGAGGACTTTCTCGCGGGCGACGGCAGAAGCGGTATCCGCAATAAGGCTGCCATGCCCGGCGCATATAATACTGAAATTTCTGACGCCCTGTTCAGCAAGCAACAGGCACGAAACCACAGTCGACGCGGATTGCAGCGAGGGCGGTATGGCGGCGCCGTAAAAGCCCTGGATGCTCGCAATTGTCGGAACGCCATGCTCCTCGTAATAGCCCATCAACCTTCCAATATACTGGTGGGTACCGACTACGTACTCATAAGGCATTTTGGCTGAATGCTGCCAGAAATCCATGAACAGGTCAGGGCAAATTTGTGTGCATCCGCCGGCAAGCAGGATTTCTGATTGAATTCTCCAGTCAGGAGCTCCTCCGCGAAGTGTGACCGGAGGTATGACCGACTCTACGATGCGCCTGACGCCGGAAACCCCGATATTCACTACCGGCACTCCGTTCAGCCTTGATTCGCCTGTCTTTATGCTTTCTTCCATGTGTTTTTGGACTTCGTCAAATTTGTTGTACCTTGTCAAGCTGTCCGGAGATATTGCGAGTATGTCTGCGTCTCCTTCTTTTTCCACGTACTGCAGGAGCTCTATGTGCTCTTCAACGGTTGATTTGCCCATGCCGCACACGGCATAAAGCTCGCCGTTCTCTTTTGCGTACTTTGATTTGTTGACGGCATTCTTGTCGTATGGCAAGCCCTTGTTGTATGCTATCGCTTCATCCAGGTCTACCTCTTTGCCGGTGTGCCACATCGACAGCGCTTCTTTCCGCTGCGCCGCAAAAACATCGTCGTCCAGTCTTTTATTTGCAACCATAATTATTTATGCACCCTTACGCGTGAGATTCTCTGCCAGAATAATGACCTCATTTGTCGTTTTCCCAGGCAGAAACTCCCTATCCAGATCACTCTTGATGCTTACTGTTTTGTAAAGTAAGGATATCTTAATAAACTCTTAACTGTCAAATAAATAGTGCATATATGATATAGCTTTCTTCTATATCACGGGCTTGGCTCGCAAATCGCGGAAAACATTGTAGTTATTACTGGTATTGCAAAGGATTTTAGCGAAGGTTGGCGTAAAAGACTGTGCACGGTTGGCAGAAAAAGGTCGCTTAATATGGTAGTCGTTCTCTTTGCGATGCGCTACACCAGATAGCCTTTGCTTACCGAATAAAGGTCGTTGACCAGCGTATCATAGCCGGCCTTAATGCCTTGCTTCTTTTCGCGTTCGGCTATTTTTTCTTTGTGGTAGTCAATGATCTCCTTCGTAAACGGAAGATTGCCCGTATTGAAATATCTGACTGCGCCTTCAGAGTCTTTTATCCCCAACACTTTGCCGGCCGCAGCGCGGTTTGCCGCGAACGGATTGTCAAGGACGCCCGCTTCTATGGCTTTTTCCGCCCCGGCCAATATGTCGCCGTCACCGAATTCCAATACCTTATCCACAATTGCTTTAATCTCTTTCTCTTCCATCGCAGTCTGCAGCGCAAGCTCTTCCCTGTCTACTTCTATTTTCTGGCTTTGGATAAAATTCTGGATAGTTCTGGCGATTTTATAAGTGTCGGCTAAATTTTCTTTGGTCGGGATCGCCTTGGCTTCCGCCATCGTTCTGATGTCGCTGGTTGTAGCGCCAGCCAATCTGGCCATAAGCGCATTCATGAATATTACGGCAATACTTGGGGAAATTTCCGCAGGGTATTGCATCAGGCAAAAAGATATAGCTTTGAACAACTCAACGTCGCTATGCCCCAATTCATCGAGATAGTAGCGAACGACATTTGTGCGGGCTGCTGCGGAAGCGGCGTCCGCAACAAGATTGCCATGCGCTGTGCAGAAAATGCTCAAGTTCTTGACGCCCTGTTCCGCGAGAAGCAGAGCTGAAACCACAATCATTGATGACTGCAGCGACGTCGGTATTCCGGCTCCGTAAAAGCCCTGGACACTTGCAAGCGTCGGAACGCCATGTTCCTCATAATAACCCATCAACCTGCCGATATACTGGTGGGTATCGACTACATATTCATAAGGGGTTTTGGATGAATGCTGCCAGAAATCCATTCCCATGCATGGGGCGCTGTGAATAACGCCGCCGGCAAGCAATATCTCAGCGAGCAGCCTCCCGTCAGGGGTCCCGCCGCGAAGAGAAATCGGCGATCTGACCGACTCTACGATTTGCCTGACTCCTGAAACCCCAATATTCACTACAGGAACCCCGTTCAGCTTTGACTTCCCGGTTTTAATGCTTTCTTCCATGTGTTTCTGAGCTTCTTCAAATTTGTTGTATCTGGTCAGGCTGTCCGGAGAAATAGCCAGCAAATCGGCGCATCCTTCTTTCTCGACATACTGAAGCAGTTCAATATGCTCCTCGACAGATGATTTTCCCATTCCGGTCACGCAAAAAATCTCTTTATTGGCTTTTGCGCGCCTTAGTTTGCGAACAGTGTTCTTCTCTTCGGGCAAGCTTTTATTATAAGCAACTGCTTCATCCAAATCTACTTCTTTGCCGGTATGCCACATTGACAACGTATCTTTTCTTTGCGCCGCAAATGCGTCGTTATCCAGTTTCTTGTTTTCAACCATAATTATCGGGCAGCCTCCCTTACGAGATATTGTCTAGCCAATGTAGTTGACCGTATCGGCTTTTAACGGTTTCCGGGGCTTTGGCTGCTCGCCGATATACCCAAGGCAGACCGCGAAAGTCGGCGTATAACCCTCCGGAAGATTCAAACGCGCAAGCAGAGCCGCGCCATCCTGAGTCTTTAGAGCCTTTGTGTAAGAAGCGATGTAGCAGCTGCCTAGGCCGAGGGATGTAGCCACAAGCGTCATTATCATGGCTGCGTTGGCGCAATCGGCGAGACCGTATGGAGCCGCTTCTTCGGCTGCGATGAGGATAGCAGCTTGCGCGCCGCGAAAATTATCATAATTAGGCTCGTTCGCTTTTTCAATTTCCGCAGGTATGCCGGAAGCCAGCGCAAGTTCTTTATTCGCTTCGGAAATCTCGTCCATAAGCGCGCGATCGCGCAATACGGTAAAGTGCCATGATTGGCGGCCTAACGCGCTGGGCGCAATTTTGGCGCAGTTCAGGATAGTTTCGATATCATCATCCGGGACTCGCTTGATCTCATAGAAACGTATGCTTCGCCGTTCATTTATCGCCCTAATGACTTCGTTCATAATAATACCATTCCTTACTAAATAATTTTTGCATGAATTCGGCGATTGCCATCACCACAGATATGCATTATTATAGAATAAAAAAAACCGGGATGCAAGGGGGAGAACCGTCTGCCTACCATTCCGTGTCCCTGCCCGTTACACTTCACAGAGGGCTACCTCCTGACCTGTAACTAACTCCGGCTACCCCTGAATGTAACCTCTGCCCCCCTGTAGAAATGCGACATGTTTTATGATATGCTAATGATGATGATTGACGCTTTCTGCTGCGAAGGCCTATCGATACAAGAGAAAACAAAAAAATGGAAGAGGAAGCGATCGTATGCTCCTATCACAGCTTGAATACCTGGTGGCGGTAAAAGAATTTGGGTCCATGAATAAAGCCGCCGCAGAATTATTTTGTTCCCAGCCAACGATTACAAACGCGTTCAAGTCGATCGAGAATGAATTTGGATGCAAAATAATCATACGCACATCCGCCGGCATAACATTTACCGGCATTGGCGAGCGGATTGTAGAGGACGCCAGAGTGATCCTGGGCATAACAAACAGGTGGAAAGAGTATAATCAAGAAAGAAACTCCCAACTGAAGATATCATTCTCAGGCTTCAATGACAGAAGCACTATTCTCAAGCTGCTGACCGCATATCGGGGCGAAAACCCGAACGACAATTGCGCTTTGGTGTTCAACCAGAAACGCGGGTTGCGTGTTTTGCAGGCCGAAGACGGATCAATGTATCGTCTGGGATTCATTCAGCATACTCCGCAAGAGCTGACAGAAACCGTCAAACTCGCAAACGATTACGGTATGAAAATCGCAAAGCTAAACGCCGGATGTTTTGCCGTATACGGAAACATTCGCAATGCGCTAATGAAAAAAGAGAACCTCCGGCTTGCAGACCTCGCAGGACAAAAGGTGGTTTTGAAGCAAGCCAAAGATTTCTCATACATAGATAAACTCAATAGCGTCAATTGTGACTGCAGCACGGAACTCGGCGACCATGACAATATCATGATAGCGCTGATGAATGACGACTCTCTAATTAGCCTGAGCCCTACCACCATGCAGACGGAGGATGAAGATATATATTTGAGAAGCGGCGCTATAGCCATGCGCAAAATTATTGATTGCAATATGGAATTGAACCAGTACTTTATCTTCCCGGCGTTTTCCCGCCTCACAGAATCGGAGAAAGCTTTTGTCGAGTATATCAAAAAAACCGCCGTCATGTTTGAGATAGAAGAATAAATGGCGCTATTGGAAAAGTTATGAAACAGTACCCCCGGCTGCATAAGCAGTCAGGGGGCGGATTGGCAATGGGCCGACACCCGACTGCTCACCCCCCTGTTATGAGAGGGACAAAAATGATAGTATCGCCCTGACGCAATACAGTATCCGAACCATCTAAGTTATGTGACAGGACCCCGTTGATAATAGCCAGCACGTTATCTTGCAGCGATTGCTTCTGCTGATCGTATGCTTCTTGCGCCAGCGCTGATCCGAAACTGCGTTCCAGCTCCTTGAGAAGTCCTCCAAACGTCGATCCTTCGTCAAGTTCTACAGGAACAACCTTTTTTCCCATGCTGAAGTCCGGAAACGACTCGAGATACAGTAAAAACTGAATATTAACTGTCATTGCAAGACGTCTCCCTTTGCTCAGATCCGGCCATAACGCTCAAAGAGGTCTTGCAGGCCCAGCTCTTCGAGTTTCGATTTGCTTGGCATGGCAGTCGCGGGATCCCAGTCCATCGCGTGAAGGAATTCGCTTACAATGCGCTCCTCTTCGATTGTGACTCCCTTAAGCCCGCCATCTTCTTTGGGAGGCCTTCCGGCGATCCTGTCAGGATAGTTCTGCTGCAGTATGTTCACGCCCTCCCTCAAGCAAAACAGATGGCGCAGATTGGCGATCCGTTCTCCGGTAAGGAAGAGTTCATCAAAGGTAACGTCCCATCCTGTGACTGTCTTTATGGCATTCATCTGCGCATCTATATCAGGCAGGCATCCGTATACAATTTTGCACATGCCCAGACTCTGGACGACATGTTGCCAATTGTTTTGCAGCGCGTATCCCGGCTGCATATTCTCCTGCGTCGTACCCAGATCAGGTACCGGCAGACCAGGGACGTCATGCGCCGGTCCCTGTGAATGCCGGGCAGGGGTTGCGTCAGCTTTGTATGCGATAGCCCACTTGAATCTGTACTTGGGATCATGAGCGCCGAACTCCTGGCCTCTCATATGCATAGCATACGCCTCGGAACCTTTGCCTATCCGCTCTGCGGCTACCCTGACTCCATCGGCCAGGATGTCGCCGAATCCTTCCCGGTTGGCTAGTTTTTCTGTCATGGCTACAATAGACTTATGGTTGCCCCAGGTCATCTCCAGGCCATCCGTATCATCCTTAGTTATAATCCCGTTCTCATAACACTCTATCGCGAAAGCTATTACCCCTCCGGTGGAGATTGTATCAAGCCCCATCCGATTGCATATATCGTTGCATTTAATGACTGCGTCGAGATCGTCGTTTAAACTGTTGGAACCGAACATAGCCACTGTTTCATATTCGGGCTTTTTAGTTCCGGCCGGATATTTGTATTCTCCCGTTCCTTCCGCCAGCAGCCCGCCGCACGCAATTTTGCACCTGTAACAAGCATATTTGCGCTGCACTTTTTCGGCAATAGCGTCTCCTCCGATTTTCTCAGGATTCGGGAAATCGCGTGCCGAAATACCGGCCCAATTCTTTACGGGGGAGTCTCCGGATACAACCGCCGGAACTAATCCGCCGCAGGTGCCGTACTTATTCAGGAACCCTGAGTCCGCCGCCAGCGTTGTGTTTTTTCTGAGTTCATTAGCGCCTTCCTCATCAACCATGGGTACAGGCAGTTTGCCTTTTACCACTAATGCTTTCAGCTTCTTTGAACCCATCACGGCGCCAAGGCCGGAACGGGCCGCAATGCGGCCATGATCGTTCGCTATGCCGGATATAAGGGCGAGTTTCTCCCCGGACGGACCAATACAAGCTACTGAAACATCCTCGCCAAGCTCTTCCTTGATACAGTCTTCTGTTTCATAGCTATCTTTGCCCCACAGACGACCGGCGTCCCTGAGCTGCGCGTTTCCTTCGTCTATAAACAGGTATACGGGTTTTGCAGAAATACCGGTAAAAAACACCGCGTCAAAACCGGCGAACTTCAGGCGCGGTCCAAAGACGCCCCCTGAATTTGCGTCGCCCCATCCGCCTGTCAGCGGCGATTTGCCGACGACCGTATAGCGGGAACCGCCTGTTGACGGGGTTCCGGCCAGAGGACCCGTAACAAAGCCGAGCATATTCTCAGGGCCGAGAGGATCGACGCCGGGCTTCATCTTCTCATATAGTAACCGGGCTCCCAGACCGTATCCGCCTATGTACTCCCGCGCAATCCCGTCATCAATTTTCTCTTCCGCCAGTTTTCCATTTTCCAAATCGACCCAAAGCATCTTGCCCATAAAACCATTTGCCATCCGTATAGCCTCCTGCATCTTATTTTATGCGGCTATGCTAGCACACCACTGTTGGAGAAGTCAATACAATTTAGCACGGGTTTCTGGTTATGATTCGCCTGAAACGGGCGCATAATGCGCTTCAAGTTCGGTCAGTTCCGTGACAGTAGCCGGAATTCCCTCGCTTTCTGCGCATAATGCGCCCATTTCATCGTATTTAAGCAGGGGAATGACCTGTAACCAGCACGGAAAACAATGTTGAAAAAGTGTTTGCAAAAGTGTTGACATGCGCGGGCTGCGTATGATAGTCTTTTTTATATTTTATAATGTAAGGACGTGGTAAACGAAATGGCAGAGAAATGTGTGTATTGCGGACGGCCTATTACCGGAGAACCGGAGATTGTAGTCCGGAGGGGTAAAACGAGAATTTACTGCTCCGATTTTTGCTACAAATTGCATTTCTATGACGCGCCGGGCCCAAACTATGAGGAGCTGCTGAATATGTACAAGCTCCGTTGCGTTCCCGTTAAATTTGACTAGATTTATAAGAGAGGTGTTAAGAATTGGCTAAAAGTATTGAAGAAATGACTGACAGGATAATCGAAACAGATTTTCTGATAGTTGGCGGCGGAATAGTTGGAGGCATGGCCGCTTACCGCGCAAAAAGAGAGTACCCTGATCTTGACGTCACCGTCATTGATAAGGCAAAGATGGAATGGAGCGGCGACGGAGTCGGGCTTGACAACTTTAACCATTTACCATTGCACAAAGAGGATTTTAACAGGGAAGTCACCGATGACGACGTTAATAAGGCTGTCTTTGGCGCGAACCGGATGAAAGGCCTTATTGACCTTAAACTATACGGCAGACAAATGAAAAACGCCTATATTTCCCAACCGTTGCTGGAAGAAGTTGGCGTCAGGGTTTGCGAAGAAGACGGCACCCTCATGGTGCTTCAGGCATACAGGAGAGGGACTAACTGGGGCCCGCTGGAGTATGATGAGGATGGAAAACCGTCCGAGCCTCTGTTTGGCTCTTTTTCCAGGGCTTCGGACCTGAAACCGAGGCTGGGAGCCGCGGCGCGAAAAAAAGGAGCAAGGGTTCTTGACAGGACCATGCTGACAAGCATAGTCACCCGCGATGGGGAGGCAGTTGGCGCGACAGTCATTAACACCAGGACCAACGAGTTTATATTCATCAAAGCAAAAGCGAT